>Ga0326728_10012829_pt1 | contig 18434 bp, 16 predicted proteins | sample MB3enrmetagenome_FD_207602 | JGI IMG/M metagenome (GOLD analysis project Ga0326728, IMG submission 207602) | Lab enriched peat soil microbial communities from McLean, Ithaca, NY, United States - MB31MN | ecosystem: Environmental > Terrestrial > Soil > Wetlands > Peat | place: USA: New York... | reverse complement strand
TCTGCAATTAAAGAGCTTACATATCCATTTCCAGATAGTAACGGAAACAAAAAAGAACTCAAAGGAACTCGATTAGTTACATATCGTCTGAAAATTGGCGACTATCGAGTTTTCTATCAAATTGATGGCGAAGAGAAAAAAGTATACGTTTTCGATATTCGACCGCAGAACAAGCGCATAAAAAATATGGGAAAATTTAATATTAGTTAACAAAACTTCCACTAGGGCTTTTTTATTTTTAGATTTTCAGGAAGCAGTTTAATGTTCACCATCTTTTCTCCTGGATCAATTTTTGAATGTGAATTCCTTGATTATGCAAGTTTTTGTGCTAAAATCTCTTCATTTCCTAAGTTTCACCCGAAATAAAAAATGTATTGATTTATTTCTCATGGAGCTTCTGGAACTATTGGAGCTCATGAAACACTTGGAACTAATTAACCAAAATAACCATCATATAATAGAAAAATCAAAAAAACATAATTATAAAGTACTCGAAATAAAATTAAGAATATGAGTAAACGGAATCAAAAACTCAATTTTTCAATACCATAGTCTCAATTAATAAATTTCTAATAAATTTCTCCATCTCTTTACTTTCAATAAAAAATAATTTTCTAATGTGTTTTTCCATGCTGTTTACGTCAATATATCTGAATATCAGTTGAATAGCAATCGTTCATCCCAAAAGGTTTCTGTCATGGTCTTTTCTTAGAACTAATTGCAAAGTAATAGGAATAAGACTGTAAGAACTTGGAGTACAAAATCAAGCGCAATAGATACTTTGGTCAAATTAGCTTTTTAGACAGTGGAAGGTTTGATATTATTTATTTCTCCATTCAACCGCGTAAATTTTTCCACTTTACTCAAGAGATCAAAAAAATATGACATAGACATCACACATCAGAGAAGTCATCTTTGACCTGGCTACACTACATCTCACTTATCATTCCACAATTCAAAGACTCAGTGATTCAAATATACCTTCACTTACACTTAAGCTGTCTAGATATATAATAAACATAATTAAAAATAGTAAACATAATTAAAACTTCCAAATAGTTGTGACCTCATTTTCAAATATATTATTTAGACTCTACAAAGAAATTATAGTATACATTGGTACTTATAGGTTGCAACATATCTATATTGTACGGAGAATTGCTACCAATAAACTTACATTATATATATATTGGAATGTAAGGAGATATATAGTATGATAACGTCAAATTCGAAAATATTACCTAAAGATAATGACGTTAACGCAAAAAAGACAGCTTAACCGGTCGTAGAAACAGACTCGTCTGCTAATTCTGCTAAGGATATTTAAATACAATATTCGTTACTTTTTTTTGATAACCATTACTTTTAAAGAATATTATCTATGAAAGGAGATATTAAAACATATGCAAGGACATTCCATAGTAGAAAAGGATCTAATACTACAGACTGCGATAGTTGAGATGTGGGAACTTCTGACTGTAGAACAGAAAAAGAAAGTTGAAGTGATGGAATGAATAAAGCAATAAAATGGATGGAATTAAAAATAAGTGATATGGAAAAGATGACTGCGTTAAAAAAAGAAGTTATAGATGATATGCGAAAAACTCAGAAAATGCGCAAGCAATGAAAATAAGTTAGACAGAAAAACGATAATGAAATTCAGGAGCTGTAGAAATTATCTGGAATAGCAGATTTTCGTAACTATTCAAATAACCTTTAAAATGCTATAATTTTTCTATTTTGGGGAGTAAAATGAGAGCTTATTATAATATATTTATGATAAATCAGAATAAAATATTTAAAATGGTAATTGATTTAGTTACTCTTATCATTCTTTATATATTGCTATTGGCGCTACTTGTGGGAGTGATAAATATCCTCCTTAATATCAAATCAATTCTATTTGGGACTCTGGGTGGTGGTTTTGGTCAGATAGTCTCTGGTGTCCTCACAATTTTTGTTCTTATTGACCTTTTCAAGACTTTTGTTGATTTTCGTGAACATGAAGAGATCAGAATTACATATGTAACCGATGCTACAATTTTAATAGTCATGCGTGAAATTGCGGCAGGGTTATATGCCCAAAGATATGATTCTCAATTTATTTTAGGCCTATCAACATTGCTGTTGATATTGGGTGTAGTAAAGGCTCTAGCTATCAAATATCCCCAAAAATCATCCAAGATTCATGATTCCGCCCCAATCAATTGAGATGGGAAATGATATATCGGCTCTATAAAAGAGAAGTACTTTGTCCTTTTGAAGTACCAGAGCTGCATTTTCTAAAACCAATTCACAATGAAGTTCGATTCACGTAATGGTTAATCTCTTTAAAAGTTGGACCTATACCCCAAATGCCATCAAATTGTAAATGAATATTTGTGGGCTTTCCTTTAACAAGATATACTATTTTTGTTTCGATATTTCTACCCTTAACAATTTCTATATCTTGATAGCCAATAGAACGATCAAACGTACTGGCATCATGTTCATACTTGATTCCATCTGCAATCAAATTCCAACCGCTTGGACTTGTTGTTATACTTTGATCACCATCGTTTTGAATATATAAAATTATAACTACATATTCATAACCTGCTGGGGCAGTCGTATATTCGCCTATATGCGATGTTACATAGCATTTCCAATCATAATAACCGGGTACGCTATCTTCTGCAACTGCGAACCCTATGAAACATAATCCCATTAAACAAAGAATTAAGCAAGAAAATCCTATATTTGTTGCTTTTTGGTGATCCATTTTATCTTTCCAATTCAATTTTGTCTCGTATAATAAATAAATGAACTATTATATAATACGTCATATTTTATCTTGTATTTTTGGAATCAATACTACATTCAGTCTCTTCTGGTTTCATATCTCAGGGATCTTATCCATAAATCATACCCGAAAGTATTATCAAAATTAAACGAATCGATGAACTTAAAAGAGCTGGGGAATGCTGAGCAAATGCGGTCAATATCCCACAATATTTAGGAATTAGTTATCACTATGCTAAAGCACAACCTGTCGTATAAAAAGTACAACCAATTGTAACACAATCAATTATAACAGCCACCCTCGTATATCAACATAAAAATAGCTTAAAGCGGCTTATGGATCCTATCTTACTAATATAAAAAAACTACTAAGGAGAGACAGTAGAAGAAGCTATTGAGTGCATTAAAGAAGCAATTCAGGCATGCCTGGAATCCCTGGCAGAAGACGAACTGCAGGAATGTATTGGGAAATCATCATGTAGAGTGGTTGATGTGGTTGCTTAAATGTCTAAACTTCCTGTGATTTCCGGAATGCAGGCAATTAAAGCCTTTTCCAAAGCCGGTTGGCTTCCTCATCGGCAAGTGGGCAGTCATGTCGTCCTTAGAAAAGAAGGTTCGAAGGTTACTTTAACCATTCCTAAGCATAAAGAACTGAAGCCGAGTCTTTTAAGAAATTTAATAAAAGCTGCAGGACTTGCGGTAGAAGAATTTGAATCCCTTTTGAAGTGAGTGGCTGTCTTCAAAATTCAAATTAATTAATTTATGATATTCACTTACTTTTCACTGTGATATGATTAGACATCATTTTAGTGTTACTTCCGGCTTAATTTTACTTTTTTCAGAATAAACTTGATGATCAATTTGTTAATTTTTTTCTTTTAACATCATAGTGGAATCTAATATAATCTGATTGTAACATTTTTACTTTGTGAAATTTGTTGATACATATATTTTGCTATAAAATCTATGTATTATAAATTAACTGAAAAATAATTCTAGCACTGATTTTGTAACAAAGTTAGATTTTTTGCACCAGAACCAGCGTGGAAATATAGATTAAAAATTGAATGCGACTTCCATATTTGCTTGAGTACTAATATACAAAGAATCGATGCAGCAAGTATTGATTAATCAGAAAATGATTTAAAAGGAATAAAACAATAGATAATATAAATGTAGAGAATGCAGCAACAAGAAGTACTATTTGATGAAAACTTTAATGATTTTTTTAAGAGATGAAAATGACTGGTTCTGATAAATATAGAAAACAAGCAATTTGTATTGCATCACTGCTCTGTCTACTTAGTTTTTTGCTATTGATACATTTCGGATATGAGTACAAAAGTAGCAATACGAATGAAATAATTCTGGCTAAGGCGGAAGAAGATTCGCGTCAAAAAGCCAACTCTGCCATAAAAACAATAGAAAATAGACTTAATTCTACTAGCTTGCTTGTCGAAGAAGTCGCAAAAGACCTGAGTTCAGGAAAATTAAAAAATGATTCCATGCTCAATGAGTATCTTTTGACCAAAATGAAGGATAATTCAGATATTTTCAGCATCGTCGTTGCATATTCCCCTGCAGTAAATGCTGGTAAAATTTATGCACCACATCTTAAAAGAAACGGTTCAGAAATCATATATGATCAACTCACATATGACTACACAAAAGACAATGAAAAGACTGCTTGGTACAATGATGCCCTAAGAAAAAAATCAAAAGTATGGATTTCTCCTTATTTCGGGATTGCAGATGGCAATTATCAAATAGATTCTTCGGCTCCTTTTTATCTTAAAGAATTTGGGAACGGGGATAAAGCTGCAGGAGTAGTGAGTGTCAGTCATCCCCTTGAAGGTATAAGGGAACAGGTAGGGCACCTTAATCTAGGCAAAAGGGGTTATGGTTTCATCATTTCCGGGAAAGGTGTGATCATTTCTTATCCTATCCAGGAGTATCTGGGCAAAAATATTAGTGAACTAACAAAAAAAGATCGAAATCTTAACTTTATAAATAAAAAAACCGAAGAAACAGAGTACTCAGTAACAAATCCCTCCACAGGGCAATCCTACTGGATATTTCACAAAAATATCCCTTCTACAGATTGGACCCTGGGTTTTGTTCTTCCACAGGAAGAAACTCTGCTGAACAAAAAAATAGATCAGAAACACTCTATATTTCATATCATGTTTGCAACTTTGGCTTTTTTATTATTTTTGTCCTTGCTTTTAATTTCAATTTATAGGTATGATCATAAAGGACTCTGGATACTCACAGTTATTTTTTCATTACTTTGTATCTTGGGGATTTGCTTCATATGGCACTTTACTATAAATGATTCCTCTCTTGATGGAAAGAATGGAGATCTTATTGTTTTCGACAGAGAAGATGTTGAAACAGTGCTGCAAGATATCAGTCCGAGCCTGAAAGCTTCCAGAATTTCGACAGGAATTTTTCTCCAATCTATTGAGTTTTTGACTGCTAATGATGTTGCCATAACTGGATACATCTGGCAAAAGACTTCAGGCCCAGATGATAAGAAGGATTATCTTGGCTTTAGTTTTCCGGATGCAAAAGAAACCGAAATCCAAACAGCTTATATGCACAATGATAGCGGCGTTGTACGCTGGCATTTTAAGACTACCCTGCGTCAGAAATTTGAATATTCAAGATACCCATTTGACAGAGAAGATTTATGGATTAGGTTATGGAGTAATAGTTCTAAAGAAAGCGTCTTAGTTCCGGACTTTGATTCATATAAAAGCTTGATACCAGAAATTATTCCAGGTATGGAGTCATCTATCTTACTTGGGGGCTGGAAACCACAAAAAACATTTTTCAGTTATAGGGTAAATTCTTATACCACAAATTTTGGTGGAGAAAATTTTTCAAATTCCAATGTACCAGAGCTTTACTTCAACGTTGATTTCAAACGGGACTTTAGGACTCCTTTTGAATCTGATCTTCTACCAGTAATAGTAATAATTGTTCTTCTGTTTTCAGTACTTACACTGATTACCAAGGGTGAAAGCAGACAACATTTCGGATTCAGTTCTCATGGAGTCTTGACCTATTGTACCTCCCTTTTTTTTACTCTTATACTCGCCCATTCCTCCCTCAGAAATAAAATTCCAATAGATAGTACCATTTACCTAGAGTATTTCTACTTTATTATGTACCTGGCAATTTTGGTTGTTTCCCTGAATGCAATAGCCTTTGCTTCAAATCTGAGTATACCCTTTATTGATGCAAAAGACAACATATACATGAAGGTACTGTACTGGCCTGTTATTACAGGAATTCTGTTGTTGATTACATTTCTTAATTTTTATTGATAGGTTATTGTCTGCACTTATACAGAGTTTTTATGAGAAAAAGTATGGATTATCAATATACATTAAATGGACTGATTCGATTGAACTGAGAATCAGAATCATTATATCTAAAATCCATATATAATTCAACCATTTTATAAAAAATATTTATTTATTAATAAAACAGATTCAGGCTAAACTTACACAAACATACCTCGCTCCTTCACTTCGCCTTCTTGAAACCTATGTTATCTTGCACAACTGTTTGCGGTCCCACAGCCAACAACTCTGGATTAGCGATGTTGAGCTTCAAGAACTCTATTTTTTCGCTCCACGCCTTTCTTAGGAAGTCCTTAACGAAACCAATTGTGAGGAGCTCCCCCGGACAATGCCGATATCCAAATCCGAACGGTGCATAACCGGCATCGTCGCAGATCGGAGATGATTTTCCATCGATCACGCCGTATACCGTACCAAACGCACTGTTCGCCACCTCAACCAGCCGGCCGTCCTTCACTTTAAAAGCTTCGTTACTGAATGGGCACCGGGCCAACCCAATTGCCTTGCACCTGGCTTCGTCGTTCTGTTCAGCTGTTGTCACTGTCTTATAACGATCCGGATCAAAGTCATTTGGATTCTTCCAGTGACGAGGGTCTCTGCTTGTTTCCGAGTGAGACGTAGTAATGGTATTGTAGCCCGTATATCCTGCGCCGAAAAAATGCTTCTTTGCGGCTAGCGAGGAGGAGCTTCCGGCGTTTGGTGAGATGATTCGGAGCAACTCCATCACAAAACGGTCAAGCGGCGTGAACGCGGGGTTATCTACTTCCTCGGAACTCTTCGTCATCGTCTTTTCAAACCACGAGCAGACAGTTTTATCGCCATTCACCACGTCCAAAAGGGCCATTATATTATAGAGTGTATTGCCCCACTGGCTGAATGCGACAAAGTTATGGAAACACTCGAAGACAATGTCCTTCTGCCTAAAGTTCTCCCCCAGCGCACCGTTTTTGATCCAGTAGTAGACCATTGTCTTCTCCGGATTGGGCACCTTACTGTCGATTACATCCCGCACACGCTGGTCAATCCAGTCCTTGAGCGGTTGACGAAGTTGACGAACCAGCATATAGTTGTCATGGACAACCTGCAGTGTCGGGAACACGAAGCCAAGGACAGTCATAAAACTGTGGCCAATCTGCCGGACTTCAGGCGGAATATCATCTCCCGTAACTCCAAGGTGAAGGTCCCAGTACATATTAAAATAATTCTGGTAGTACAATTTCATCAAAGGTTTATCAGAGTGTTGTTTGTCGAATAGCTGATCAAGAAATCGTTTAATCTTATCTGAGTACATCGGACCATACAGGTCCGGCGTTACAGCAGAGTAGTATATCTTCTTTCTCTCGTTGTTTGGCCCGCGATTTTCGTACCCTTGGAAGAATACCGAGAGCCCTTCCTCTTCGAAATTCGGCTTCCAGCTGTCATACAACATGCCAAATAAATGCACTGGAATCGCCGCCTCCTTGCTTAGCATGAGGTCGATCATCGGAAGCAACGGCCGTTCGCCGCTATAAACTCCGCTGAGAAAGAATGGCTTTACTACATTTTGGACATACGTAGAATCGAACGTCGAAGGCATCATTAGAGTGTCTGGGACTCTTTCCTGATGTTCGATATGTTTGGACTCGATCATATTATATTCATCGGTGGTGGTCAGTTTGCTCATAGCATCGTCTCCTTTCATTGAGTTTAAGTCTCAGGTTGCTTCCACTCTCCACATCGATTAAGGCGTTGAGTACCCTCTTTATTTTTTAGCTCCTCCTCATAATTGACCCCATTAGTGTTGATTTCTATTGCCCTGCTGCTTGATTGCCGGTACCTTGAAAAAACGCTACTATGAACCTCGTTGCGATCCTTGCGGTGGTTGTGCCCATGCAGTAGAGTGTCCATTGTAAACTTTCAGCGTGTTGCTCTTGACAAGTTTGAACGTGAATGAGACGAAAAATCTATATTGCATTATCTTAGGCATCTTCACCGTGAAGGATCAGTATTGACACGTCGAACTTCTTGAGGTCTCGATGACGCATATTCTATCAGTGATTCATTTTCTTTTATTCTTTATCTATTTACTTTAAGCTACAATGTACACTTATCTCCATAGTTATTTTAAATTAATTATATGAAAAATAGTTTATAAAGAAAAAATAATCTCATATAAAATTTTTCACAATCAAAAAACAATTAAATATCAATAATAATTTTTTATTGCCTTAGAAATCTTCATTAAAGTGGACAATTATTTTCAATTCACACTAAACCGTGATGAATTAAATTTTTACCTATGTATCTGTAAACTCGATAATTCAACCTGGTTATAAGAATAATACACGTTTTTACTATTTACAGGCTCCAAGTAAATACAAAAAAGTATTTCCAATAGAACTGTAAAACGCTATCATTAAGGGAAATAGAGAGAATATGTACACATAAATTTTTTGCAATTTCTTCCGATAACTGTAAGTTTTCCATCTGGAATGAAAATTTTCATCTATGAGCTAATATTATCCACGAACTATTAATATACAACTGGGTTTTACATATCCAATATGCAAAAGAAAATCTAATGCAGTAAACGAAAAATGAGCAAATTCCTATGAGCTGATTTTCTTTAATTATTGGTTATTGATTACATTTTTATACTCTTCATCGGTTAATAATCATACTTTCTGCTAAGTCAAAATAGCTATTATTTAACTGATTTTGGTAGAATGTTTATTCTTTGAGAGAATAATAGAGCAACTTTTTGGCTAGCAACTTTTAATCAGTGAGAATAAAATCAATTATTATAAAACAGTATTAATATCAAATTGTTGTTTAGTATTAAAATATTTTATAATACAATAAAATTTATTCCGAATCTATTTTTCTTATAATTAATTTAAAATAATGCATTGATCTCATTAAGTTACTGTAGTTCATCAAAATTAGTTGGTGTAATAGAATAGATACCAACCAACTAATTTTGGCAGCTCGAATAGTTACCAGAAACGAATTCCTTTATATTCTTTATATTACTACTTTTAGCCATAAAGGAGTGAATTGAATGTTAAAACAAATGAAAAAGACACTTAGTGTTTTGCTAATAATTTGTTTTTTAATGTCCGTGACTGCTGCATTAGTAAGTGCAGAAAACATGACTAATAAGGAAATAGCTATGAAAAAAATAGTGGCTGTGAAGACTGACGATGGTAAAGATATAGCTATGGGAAAAGTAACGGCCATGACAACCGACGATGGTAAAGAAATAGCTGTGGGAAAAATAGCAGCGATGGCAACCGAAGGTGGTAACGAAAAAGCCTTGGGAAAAGTAGTGGCTGTTAGGACCGACGACGGTACAATTATAGCTATGAAAAAAGTAGTGGGTATAAAGACCGACGATGGTAAAGTTATAGTTATGAAAAAAGTAGTAGCTGTAAAGACCGACGATGACAAAGAAATACCTATGGAAGCTTAGGGGCTCAAAGACCAAAAAAATGGCAAATTAAATTTTTAGAAATAAGAATACATTCTATTGCTTTATTGTTTGCAGTTCTTTTTGCAGTATCGTTGATAACATTAGCAGCTGGAGCTCACTGGATAGCGGCATGCACTGGCCATCATCAATTTTTTGTCAATAGTATGTGTTTCAATTTAACTGCGTACTTTACTAACCGAATTAAAATTATATCTAACTTAATAAAAAAGGGGTGAAATAAATGTTAAACCAATCATCTAGTAGAATGAAAAAGGTACTGGCCATTTTGCTAGTAGTTCTTTTCGTGGTATCTTTAACAGCAGTAATAGTAGATGCTCGTCGTGGTGGCGGCGGTGGACATCGTGGCGGCGGTGGACATCACGGTGGCGGTGGACATCGTGGCGGCGGTGGACATCACGGTGGCGGTGGACATCGTGGCGGCGGTGCAGTACACGGCGGTGCAGTACATCACGGCGGTGCAGTACATCACGGCGGTGCAGTACATCACGGTAGGGTTTATTATGGCTACAACAACAGACCACGTGCCCATTACTACCTAGGCCAGTATTACCCTAGCTGTGATTGGGCGTGGCATGCTAACACCAACCAGTGGGTATGGGCCTGCTAACCAGTGACTATAGATACATGTAATAAATTCAAATTTGAAAGTTAAATCTGCTCTTATTACAACGTATCTAAAAATTTTTAAATTTGAATTGGTTATCTATACTTTATTCATCACAAAACAGAATATAGAACCAATATCTCCATTTGCATAATTTCTGTTTTTAGATTTTCATTTCATGCACATTTTTTTTGTGATTAAATCTATGCATTTTCTCATTTTTAGCTTAAATTATAGGTAATTTGTAGTTAAATTTAAGAAATAATACATAGATTTTATCAAATTAACTGCATTAAATTGTTGGTTTTCTACATATACTCTTTTAAATTTAACATTTACTTCTGTATTCCCAGGTACATTTTTATATAGATACTTTATTTGGTTCCGTTGCAAAAAAATATTTCCGCATTTTGATATTATAACTCTCATCTTTATGTGTAATTTTCGCTCGAATGAAACTGTTTATTTTTCCGAATTGTGAAGATTTTTCTGATTTTGCACGAAAGCCAGATTTTTTGCAACGGAACCCGTAAAGTTATTCGAAATTGTTGGTTCATTTTTAGTTTACTGCATTAGATTTTCTTTTGTATTGGGTCTGTAAAACCCAGTTGTATATAATATTTTGTAGATAATATTAGCTCATAGATGAAAATTTTCATTTCCGATGGAAAACTGATAGTTATCGGAAGAAATTGCAAAAATTTATGTGTATACACAGACATTTCCGATGGAACAAATTTTAATTGAAAGGTAAAAATTTCAAAGGATAAAATCGTAAACATTATAAGGGAAAATAAAATATTATTTCATATGGAACAAAATGTTTCAGATGGAAACTGAAACGATAGCATTGAATGAATCTTTGTGTAACACCATGTATATAGGCATTTCCGATGGAGATTATTTTATGGAAAATAGCTGTTACTCCATAGAGAGCATGTGGGACGAAGAAAAAAAGATCTTCTTGAATAAAGCTCTTGTAAAAGTGTCTTATGTGCCAACAAATATTTCTGACGCTCTACATCGAGAAGATGTAATAAGGAAAATGCAGAGATGTTTAATTGATGTCTCAAAAAATTTGGCTCCTAATAACATAATTGTGTACGGGAAAATGGGTACCGGAAAAACTATGATCACTAAATTAGTACTCAATGATTTAGAAAAGGTGGCAGCTAAAAAAAGAGTGAAATTAACTACTATTTACATAAGTTGTGAGGATGCAAATAGTGAAAATGGAGTTCTTGGGTTAATCAATAACAATCTCATGTTTGAATTATTGGGAAAATTCAGAGAAAAGATTGGGAATTCGATATCAAGGAATACTTTTAATTTCAAGAAATTATTTAATGAGCTTGATGGAATTTTGATAATAGTTCTTGATGAGATTGATAAGATTAAAAATCCAGATTTGATAAATAAACTTGCAAGATCGATCTCTGAAAAAACAGGCCAGCCACCTTGTCTCATCTGCATTACCAATGATATCAACTTTAAAGATGACTTAAAAGGGCATACAAAAAGTGTTCTTGCAGAAAGTGAGATACAGTTTAATCCATATAATGCCGAACAATTAAACAATATATTAGATGCCAGAGTTGAAAAGGCATTTTATCCTGGTGTAGTTGTAGACATGGTTGTTCCTCTGATTTCCGCGCTTTGTGCTCAAGAAAATGGAGATGCAAGAAAGGCTATCAATTTACTTTGCAAATCTGGTGAGATTGCAGAAGAGAAATTAAAGAACGTAATCAAAGAAGAAGATGTCCGAGAAGCAAACGACAGGCTTGAACTAGACAGACTTACTTCTATAATAGAAACACTTCCCACACAATCCAAATTGACTCTTTTAACTGCTTCAGTTTTGAGTGAAAATAGTCCAAAGAATGAATGTACTACAGGCGAGATCTACAATATCTATAAACAATATGCCCATTTAATTGATATTGATATATTAACTCAGAGAAGAATTACTGACTTAATAAGTGAATTGGATAGTCTTGGAATAATAAATGCAATAGTAAAATCAAATGGAAGATATGGAAAAACTAAGGTAATTTCAATGCAAGGATCAAAACAAATAATAAGACACGTTTTATTGCAAGATTATAGGCTTAAATCGTTAGAAGGAAACCTTCTGCAGAATTGTTTTAGGAATAATCTTAACTGAATTTCCTCATTTTTGTTTAGTCTTTCATTTTTTTCTCTTAAAACATGTGTTATATGTTTTTTTTAAACATGTGGTGTTGAGTGATTTTTCTTTGATAATATATAAAGATTACTATATTGTTCTAATGTAACCAATTAAAACCGTCAAATAATATAGTATATCGTTCCATCGGAAATCTCTGTATATATGAAATTTCCCTTTGTTTTTCTAGTGATAGTGTTTTATAGTTCCATTGGAAATATTTTTTTACATTTTATTCCTATAGATTTCACGAAGTAAAGCCAGATAACATCGCTGACTAGCTACTCATTTTATGACCAAAAAGTTAAAAACTTCTTTAATTGGCTAGCTGTCATTCAAAAGAATTTTTTGCAACGGAACCCTATATTTATTTAATTTCAAATTCTCTATTTTGAAATCTTCTATTTATGATTATGTTCTTGTTTAATTAGTTCCAAAAATTCCATGGCTCCAAATGCTCTATGAGTTCCACAAGCTCCATAAATTATAGAGAGAACTAAAACGCATGGTTTTTGTGCTAAAATCTCTTAATTTCCTAAGTCGCAAAACTGACTCATTACCATGCTACCCTATATCCAAAAGCTGTATCCTGACATTCTTGACACAGTCCAGAACTCTTGAATTCTCGCATGAACACTTCGTTTCTGAATTCACTTTTGTCTACGCTCTCTCCACAAACCGGACACCTAAAATCTTTAACCATCGTAACTTTTTGCCAAAATCTTAATTTCCTTAAAAAGCGGTTTTCCACTCTCTCTGCGCAAAATGAACATCTATAGTCTTTAACCATCTTAATTTTTGACAAGAACCTTAATTTCCTTAGAAAGGGATTTTTTTCTATATTCATGCCCATCACCTGTATATTAACACTAGATTCCCTATATCTCATATTCCGTTGGTAGGACCATCACAGAAATATCAACCGTCAAGTAGTTTCTTAAATAATTTTTTAGAATCAGATAAATGGATCAATAATTACGTTAGTGTATATAAACCAAAGTTTGTTTTTACATCAGATTATAGGATTATTACTCCCTAAGTCTTATAAAATATTTGGAATTATTAATTACTATATTTCTGAATATATATTAGAAAACATGCACACTATACTTTTTAGCATATTTGCACGTATTTTGTAATAACCTTCCATTTGCTTTCTTTTAAGTAAGCAAAAGATTGGCTCTTATAGACAGGCTCCTACTTAAACCAGAGCAAGGGCAATAGCATCAGTATGTTCTGTTACCCAACTTGTAGATAAACCGTCTTGTTTCACTAGTGTATCGCCATTATTCAAGAGTACACCAATGCGTCCGCTTCCAACGTCATTTCTCATTAAAATTTAATTAAATGTTAAAACAACTTGTTTTTCAATACATTTTCGTGAGCAAGAGCACACATTCTAATGACTTTTCTGATATGTCCATGTCAATAATCCTCGAAATGAATTATTGAGTTATAGGTTAAAAGGAAACTCCGAGTTATGTGAAAGTATTCAATATGAGTACGGCAATAAACCAGTATTTTTGGCCTTCCCTTGCCGCTTTCCAGAGTGCGATACCTTTCCAGACAAGATCCCAGAGCAACAGAATAACAAGCAATAATACAGAAGGTGTATTCATCTTCCAATTGCCTCACATATTTTCGTTATAATAATGTATAATTAGTATCTTCCTAACTCTTCTAAGCTTTCCTGCAATCTTTTGCAAAATCTGCTCTTTACCCGCTAATCTTCTTTTTTAATTATTATTTTGTTTGATCAAGATAGAGATCATAACATACAACAAAGTGGTTTCCATTAAATGTTTGGCTATGGCAATGTATTTAGCGATGATTTAATGTTGCTTATTTCTTCGTTCGACTGCTGAAGACTCAAAAAAGAAATAGGGCAATATAGATTACCAGAAGGAATGTCGTTATTGCCCTGGAGATTAGGTGACCAACCCTTATACTTTATGCATTGAGTTTGCATTTCTCAACATGAAGTTAACAACGATAAGATATTGATTGTGTAGTTAGTAGGATGATCACCCTGATGCTCTAAAGCTGATTTTTCCCCAACTGATAACTTTCTCTGCCAACAGACTGAGCAATTTTATTTTTAAAACGTGTTGTGTACTCATTCCAAATAAGCTCTACTTACTGAACTTTACTGCTTCAAGCATTAATTATGTCATTTGCTGAATTAATCAGTAGCTGGCCGTTACTCGGCGAAAGTATCCCCCTATCCATTTTATCTTTTACCTGGCTGATAAAGTATCTAAGTTCGGTAGGTTCTACAAACGGATTTTCCACACTTGGATCGCTTTCTATTCTATCCAGATTTGTCTCTGCAGAGCTGAGTATGGCTATTAATTCATAAGATGATCCTTCATCAAGCTCACCAGAAGTGGTTATACCTTGTATAAAATTAATCATCTGATTGATTTTCTGCGTAGGAGCCAGTACATTGATTTTCACATTCGCTGATGCTATGGTGTAATTAACATTATCAGTTGGTGTTAAAGAAACATCCAATGTCTGTGTACCTGCACTCAATATGGTTCCAGATGGTGGATTATATATGAAGGTTCCTGGTACTGAAGCACTTGCATCTAGCTGCGTGCTGCATAATGCTGTTCCATAGACTATATCCGCGGGTTTACTCCAGTTAATTATAGGAGTTACCTGTGTTACATTGATTGACACACTTGCTGATGCTGTAGTATAATTAACACTATCATTTGGTGTTAAAGTAGCAGTTAATTGTTGGTGTTGATTTGCACTTAATATAGTTCCTGCTATTGGATTATATGTAATTGGTCCTGGTACAGATCCTATTGCATCTAGTTGTGTGCTGCTTAATGCTGTTCCATAGGTTATGTCAACAGGGTTATTCCAGGTAATGGTGGGAGTCGCTTGTGTTACATTAATCAAGGTAGTTGCATATGCTGTAGTATAGTTTTCAATATCATTTGGTGTTAAAGTAGCAGTCAATTGTTGTTGCTGACCTGCACTTAGTATAGTTCCCGTGGCTGGATTGTAGGAATAGTTTCCCGGTACCGAACAAGTTGCATCTAGCTGAGTACTATACAATGGTGTTCCATATGTTATGTTAGGAGGATTATTCCAGGTAATTGTAGGGGTTGCCTGTGTTACATTAATCAAAACACTCGCTGATGCATTAGTATAGTTTAGAGTATCATCTGGTATGAAAGTAGTATTCAACGTTTGCTGCGAACCTGCACCCAATAAAGTTCCTGATGGTGGATCATATATATAAATTCCATTTAGTGGGTTTCCAGATATTGGATCTGAAGCAATTGCATTTAGCTGAGTGCTGTCCAATACCGTTCCATATGTTATGTCAGCCGGATTATTCCAGGTAATTGTAGGAGTTGACTGGGTTATATTGATTAAAACGGTCGCAGATGTATTAATGTAATTTAGAGTATCATCTGGTGTAAAAGTAGTATTCAATATTTGCTGTGAACCTACATTTAATACGGTTCCTGATGGTGGATCATATGAAAAGTTTCCAGGTACTGAAGCAGTTGCATCTAGTTGAGTATTATTTAATGGTGTGCCATATGTTATATCATCGGGGTTGCTCCAAGTAATTATAGGAGCCGATTTCCCTATAAACTGCCCAAAGGCAATTGGGTTGCTTCCTACATCTATTGTATCTGTAATATTGTTGGTTGCTGTGTTAATTATAGAAACGGTTCCATCGTTTTCATTCGTCACATAGACATTTGATCCATCAGGTGTGACCGCAACTCCTTGTGGATTTACTCCCACAGTCACAGTGGCAGCAAGAGAGTTGTTTGTTGTGTTAATTACAGAGACATTGTTGCTGCCACCGTTTGTCACATATATATTTGATCCATCAGGTGTCACTGCAACTCCATTAGGATAGTTTCCTACAGGTACCGTGGCTACGACTGTATTTGTTGCTATGTTAATTACAGAGACTGTTGTGCCGATGGCGAAGAAGACATCATCGTTTGCCACATAAACTTTTGTTTCATCCGGGGTGACTGCAATTCCATAAGGCCAATTTAATCCATTTACATTGGCATATGCAGTGTTGTTTGTTGTGTTAATTATAGAGATCTTGTTGCTGCCATAGTTCGTCACGTATACTTTTGTTCCATCCGGGGTGACTGCAACTCCAAAAGGCTCAGATCCTACAGTTACGCTGGTATAGGCAGTGTTGTTTGTTGTGTTAATTACAGAGACATTGTTGCTGGCCCAGTTTGCTACATATGCTTTTTTTCCATCCGGAGTGATTGCGATTCCTTTAGGATCGGTTCCTACAGGTACCATGGCTACAACCGTATTTGTTGTTATGTTAATTACAGAAACATTATTATTGCCTTCATTCGTTACATACACCTTTGTTCCATCAGGTGCGACTGCAACTCCCCAAGGAGTGGATCCAACTGGTACAGTGGTTGTAACTGTGTTTGTTGCTGTATCAATTACAGAGACATTATTGCTACCACAGTTTGGGATATACGCAAATGGGGCCGCACCTGCTATACTTATCAGCATGGAAACCATAGCTATTGAAACTAAGGCTATAGAACACAATTTATGTTTATTGGTCAAGTATTTCAATCCTTTTCTATATTGTTAGTTATTAAAATTTGACGAGTATTTCAAAAAATATGAAATGTTTATCTAACTGCTTTTGATTGTTGTAACATGATATCTTTGTATATTACTTAATATAGTTAGATGATTATAATTATAAGCTTCTTAATCATCGATTCATTTCTGATCAAAATTCGATCTTATAGTCGTGAATATAATCAATCCATCAGCCATGGACATGTGCATGGTAAGATTTTCATTCAATGGCAATGGGAAGCGAGCTCCCAAAAAATAGATCCTAGAATCACTAAAGTGAATTACTTTGGCTGTGTGGATGAAGGGGGTTTTGGTGACCCGGACATAAATTGTAATAGGGAGCCTGATTATGATATAGACCATAAAAGATAACAAGATGGTTTCCATGAAATATTTGGCCGCAGCTATTTTGTTTGATTATTTTTCGTTATCTGTGGCTTTTTATAGGTCTATTTTAACATATTTCAGTGTCATTTGACACTTTAATAGAACAACTCGAATTCATTTTGGGATTTATACAGTAATTTATGGCTAAACATGGCAAATTTTTGACTACAAATAAGTAATGTTTTATGGAACCTAATTAACTTTTCAACAGTCAAATAGCAGATAGCCAATCAGATCTTTTTTAAAAAGTTGAATTTGCGCACTTGACCCAAGTTCAAAGTGGATTTACCCTAGAAACAATTTGAATCGACAAACAAACACCCCTAAAATCATATTAATTTATTAACTTTTAACAAAGAAGGAGTGAAACTAATGTTGAAACAGTCATTTAGTAAAGCAAAAAAAGTATTGACTATTTTGCTAGCAGTTCTTTTTATAGCATCATTAACCGTAGGAGCAGCAAGTGCATGCCATTTGCATGGACATCACCACAGTTGTGGTAGCTGCAGCAGTTATGACAGCTCCCCCGCTCACGCTTGTGGATGTTCCCATTCTCATGCTTGTGGATGTTCCCACTCTCATGCCTGTGGATGTTCCCCCTGTCATTGTAACGAAGATACAGCTTGTGAAAATGATGACTAATTAAGAGTTAATTCATGTGCTAAACTGCTTATCATGTGCTAAACTGTTTAGATACATGAAAATACCTGTTTACATTGAGAAAAGTATTGTGTATTCCATTGCGAGAATACATTGGTATACATTGCTTGGCGCACACCACATGGCTATTTGTTTGCAACGTATACCAGATATGTTTAATTTTTCAAGTTCTATTTCATATTTTCTGTTTTGAATTATTAATATTTCATCATTCTTAGCTACCCAATTTTGGTACTAATAAAATTTTTTGAATGAATGGTATATAAAATAACTGATTCTCTAGATTCTAAACTAATGATGCATGTACAAACTTTAACGTAAAAACTAGGCATGAAAATAGGGATAAATCTTTTTTTGTAGTGA
>Ga0326728_10012827_pt1 | contig 18436 bp, 13 predicted proteins | sample MB3enrmetagenome_FD_207602 | JGI IMG/M metagenome (GOLD analysis project Ga0326728, IMG submission 207602) | Lab enriched peat soil microbial communities from McLean, Ithaca, NY, United States - MB31MN | ecosystem: Environmental > Terrestrial > Soil > Wetlands > Peat | place: USA: New York... | reverse complement strand
TCGCCAGGCCCTTCTCCGCGCAGAAACGCGTGATGGTCGCCGTCAAGGTCGTCTTGCCGTGGTCAACGTGTCCGATCGTGCCCACGTTCACGTGCGGCTTCTTGCGTTCGAATTTTTCCTTGGCCATACGCTTCTCCTTGTCGTGTGGTCCTTGCTTCCGGCCCGGCCCTCATCGGAGGGGGACCCGCCGCCAGGGACTAAGCCCGGGTGTCCCGGCCGCGATTCTTTTCGATGATCTCGTCGCGCACGTTCTTAGGAACTTCTTCGTAGTGCGAGAACGTCATGCTGTAGGTCGCCCGTCCCTGGGTCATCGAACGCAGGGCCGTCGCGTAGCCGAACATTTCCGCCAGCGGAACCATCGCCTTGACCACCTGGGCGTTGCCGCGCTTGGTCATGCCTTCGACCCGGCCGCGTTTGCTGTTCAGGTAGCCGATCACGTCGCCCATGTACTCTTCCGGCGTCGTCGCTTCGACGGACATCACCGGCTCGAGCAGGTAGGCGTCGCCTTGGCGGCAGCCTTCCTTGAAGGCCATCGAGGCCGCGATCTTGAAGGCCATTTCGTTGGAGTCGACTTCGTGGAAGGAGCCGTCGAAGACGGTGACCTTGACGTCGACCACCGGGTAGCCGGCCAACACGCCCGAATCCAAGGATTCCTGGACGCCCTTGCCCACCGCGGGGATATATTCGCGAGGGATCGAACCGCCCTTGATGGCGTCGACGAACTCGAAGCCTTCGCCCGGCTTGCGCGGCTCGACGATCAGCCAAACGTGCCCGTACTGGCCGCGGCCGCCGGTCTGCCGGATGAACTTGCCTTCGGCTTCGACCTTCTTGCGCACCGTCTCCCGGTAGGCGACCTGGGGCTTGCCGACGTTGGCTTCGACCTTGAATTCGCGCCGCATACGGTCGACGATGATCTCAAGGTGCAGTTCGCCCATGCCCGCGATGATCGTCTGGCCGGTTTCCTCGTTGGAACGCACCCGGAACGTCGGATCTTCTTCGGCCAGCTTGTTGAGGGCGATGCCCATCTTTTCCTGGTCCGCCTTGGTCTTGGGTTCGACCGCGAGGTCGATCACGGGATCGGCGAACTTCATGCTTTCCAGGATGATCGGCTTGTCTTCAGAGCAGAGCGTGTCACCGGTGAAGGTGCGCTTGAAGCCGACCGCCGCGACGATTTCGCCGGCGTAGGCCTTGTCCACTTCTTCGCGCTTGTTGGCGTGCATGCGCAGCAAGCGGCCGACGCGTTCCTTTTCGCCCTTGGTCGAATTGTAGATGTAGGACGAGGGGTCCAGGGTGCCCGAGTAGACGCGCACGAAGGTCAGCCGTCCGACGAAGGGATCGGTCATGATCTTGAACGCCAGGGCGGAAAGCGGCGCGTCGTCGGAATGGGGCCGCATCTCGGTCTTTTCTTCGCCCACGTGGTCCGGCGAATAGCCGGCCACCTCGGCCAAATCGGTCGGAGCCGGCAGGTAGGCCACCACGGCGTCCAGGAGCGGTTGCACGCCTTTGTTCTTGAAGGCGGAGCCGCAGAACACGGGGACGATCGAGCAGGTCACCACACCTTTGCGCAAAGCGGCCCGGATTTCGTCATCGGTGACTTCGGAGGCGCGCCCGTCCAGGTACTTCTCCATCACCTTTTCGTCGTAATCCGCGATCTTCTCGACCAGGACTTCCTTGAGGTGGGCGACCTTTTCCTTGAGTTCCTCGGGGATCGGGACCACCTGGAACTTGATGCCCTGTTCCTTGTCGTCCTCGGGCCACAGGTAGGCTTCCTGCTTGATGACGTCGCAGACGCCGCGGTGCTGGCTTTCTTCGCCGATCGGCCACTGCATGGCGACGATGTTCGCGCCCAGCTTCTCGACGATCGAATCCAGGTTCATCTGGAAGTTCGCGCCGACCTTGTCCATTTTGTTGATGAACGCCAGGCGCGGAACATGGTAACGGTCGGCCTGCCGCCAGACCGTTTCGGACTGGGGCTCAACGCCGTTTCCGCCGTCGAAGACCGCCACAGCACCGTCGAGGACGCGCATCGAGCGTTCCACTTCGACCGTGAAGTCCACGTGTCCGGGGGTGTCGATGATGTTGATGCGGTGTCCCGCCCAGAAACAGGTCGTCGCCGCGGAGGTGATGGTGATCCCGCGTTCCTGCTCCTGCTCCATCCAGTCCATCGTCGCGGCGCCTTCATGCACCTCGCCGATCTTGTGCGTGCGCCCGGTGAAAAACAGGATGCGCTCGGTCAGCGTCGTCTTGCCCGCGTCGATATGGGCGGCGATGCCGATGTTGCGTGTATTTTCGAGGGAATATTCACGGGGCACTGCTGAACCTCTAAGTCTTCGGGAACCCTTTGCGGACGCGGCCCCAGGCCGCTCCGCGCCGTCCGTCTACCAGCGATAATGCGAGAAGGCCTTGTTCGCGTCGGCCATGCGGTGCGTGTCTTCGCGCTTCTTGACCGCGGCGCCCTGCTTGCGGAAGGCGTCCATCAACTCGCCCGCGAGGCGGCGTTCCATGGTCTTTTCGTTGCGCTCGCGCGCCGCGATCAGCAACCAGCGGATCGCCAAGGCGGTGCGGCGTTCCGGGCGGACGTCCACGGGAACCTGATAGTTCGCGCCGCCGACGCGCCGGGACTTGACCTCGACCATCGGCTTGACGTTGTCCAAGGCCGTCTTGAAGACGTTGATCGCGTCCTCGCCTTTGACCTTCTCGCCGATCTCGTCGATCGAGGCGTAAAAGATCTTTTCGGCGGTGCTCTTCTTGCCGTCTTCCATCAGGCTGTTCACGAAACGCGTGACCAGCTTGTTGTTGAACTTAGGATCCGGCAGAATATCGCGCTTGGACGCTTCACGACGACGGGGCATTGCTTGTCTCCTTGGTGGGGTCCCTCAGGAACCCCCTGCATGCTTTACGGCCCTCGCCCTCGCGGGGCCGTCGATTCATCTTCGCTCGGCTACTTCTTCGCCGGAGCGGCGGCGCCCGGCTTCGGACGCTTCAGGCCGTACTTGCTGCGGCCCTGACGGCGGTTCGCGACGCCGGCGGTGTCCAGAGCGCCGCGCACGATGTGGTAACGCACACCCGGAAGATCTTTCACACGGCCGCCGCGGATAAGCACGATGCTGTGTTCCTGCAGGTTGTGCCCCTCGCCGGGGATATAGGCCGTGACTTCGACGCCGTTGGTCAGGCGGACGCGGGCGACCTTACGAAGCGCCGAGTTCGGCTTCTTCGGGGTCACGGTGTACACGCGGGTGCACACGCCACGCTTGAGCGGGGACCGCTTCAACGCCGGAGCGGCGCTCTTAAAGCGGATGCGGGTGCGTCCCTTGCGGATCAGCTGAGAAATGGTAGGAGCCACGTCGTTTCCTCGTTGGTGCGGTGCCCTGCGCCTGCTCATGGGCCCGCCAAACAAAAAGGCCCGAGAATCCGGGCCTCAGTGTGCAATCCTATTTCGAACGAAATCTTGACGATGCAAGATCACGGTCCAAACCGGACAGCCACTGGCTTCCCTCCTTGACAAGGGTAGCAAAGGGAAAAAGATTTTATAGAACAACCCGGAATTGGTCAATCTTTTTTTGAACTTTTTCCGCTTTGCTCTATTCCCCAGGCCGGTGCGTCTCCGACAATTTCAGGCGTCGCAGATAGTGCGGTAACTCTCCTTCGTCGTTCCCGGGCGCCGAAGCGCCCCGCGGCGGTAAAAACCGCGTTTTTTCAAGGGCTGAAATTCTATTCTATCCACCCAATTTTATCCAGCGAAAACGCCCACAAAATCCGTTTTTCGCCAAAAAAAACCTCCGGGGCGGCCGGCGAACACCGCCACGCCCCGGAGGAGGGCTTTTGCGCGCCGATCAGGCCTCCGAAACCGTCGCCAATTCGCGCGGTTCTTCGGGCCGTTCGGCGGGAACCTCTTCGACCGGCTTGGACTGGTAGACCGCCATGCCCGTACCCGCGGAAATGAGGTGCCCCATGATGACGTTTTCTTTGAGCCCCAGCAGGTCGTCGATCTTCCCCGAAACCGCCGCCTCGGTGAGGACGCGGGTGGTCTCCTGGAAGGACGCGGCCGAAATGAAGCTCTCCGTGCCCAGCGAGGCCTTGGTGATGCCCAACAGGGTCGGCTTGGCGGTCGCCTTGTTCTTGCCTTCGCCTTCGATGCGCTTGTTCTCGTCCTGCCAGCGCAGGCGTTCGACCTGCATGCCGGGCAGGAACTCGGTGTCGCCCGGCTCATCGATGACGACCTTGCGCAGCATCTGCCGCACGATCACTTCGATGTGCTTGTCGTTGATGCCCACGCCCTGGAGGCGGTAGACCTCCTGGACCTTGTCGACCAGGTACTCCTGGACCTTGCCGATGCCCTTGACGTCCAGGATATCGTGGGGGTTCAGGGGGCCGTCGGTCAGCTCCTCGCCCTGCAGCACGCGGTCGCCTTCGCGGACGTTGATGTGCCGGTCGGCCGGGATCAGGTAATCGCGGTTGTCGCCGTTGTCGGCCTTGATCGTCAGCTTGCGCAGGCCCTTGACCGTGCCGGCGAAGACCACCGTGCCGTCGATCTCGGTGAGCACCGCGGAGCCCTTGGGCTTGCGGGCCTCGAAAAGCTCGGCGACGCGGGGCAAACCGCCCGTGATGTCGCGGGTCTTGCTGATTTCACGCGGCAGTTTGGCCAGAATGTCGCCCGGCTTGACCGCCTGACCGTTTTCGACGCCCAGGTAGGCGCCGGCCGCCACCGAATAGTGGGCCAGCACCGTCCCGTCGGCGTCCTTGACGGCCATCGAGGGGTGGCGCACTTCGTCGCGGTTTTCGACGATCACACGGCCGATCAGGCCCGTGCTTTCGTCGGTCTTTTCCCGCATCGTGACGCCTTCGATGATGTCCTCGAACTCCAGGGTGCCTTCGACTTCGGTGAAAATCGGGACCGAGTAAAGATCCCAGGTCGCCGCCACCTGCCCGCTCTTGGCCGGATCGCCGTCCTTGACCTTGAGCACGGTGCCGAAGGGCAAGGGATAGGATTCCTTCTCCTGGCCCTTGTCGTCGACGATGGACAGCTCGCCGGAACGGTTCAACACGACCTGTTCGTTGTTGCGGTTCTTGACCGTCTTGACGTTGGCGATGCGGAAGGTTCCCTTGGCCTTGACTTCGATGCGGCTCTGCTCGACCACGCGGCTCGCCGTGCCGCCGACGTGGAAGGTGCGCAGGGTCAACTGGGTTCCGGGCTCGCCGATGGACTGGGCGGCGATGATGCCCACGGGCTCGCCGATCTCCACCAGCTTGCCGGAGGCCATGCTCGCCCCGTAGCAGGCGGCGCAGACGCCCCGTCGGCATTCGCAGGTCAGCACCGAGCGGATGCGCAGTTTTTCGATGCCGGCCTTGTCGATGCGCTCGGCGATCTCCTCGGTGATCAGCTCGCCGCGGCGCACCAGCACCTCGTCGGTGTTCGGGTCGACGGCGTTGTCCACCGCGACGCGACCGATGATGCGTTCCTTGAGGTGCTCGATGATCTCGTTGCCTTCCTTGATGGCCCGGATGAAGATGCCCTGGTTCGTGTTGCAGTCGTCCTCGTTGATGATGACGTCCTGCGCCACGTCGACCAAGCGGCGGGTCAGGTAACCGGCGTCGGCGGTCTTCAAGGCCGTGTCGGCCAGGCCTTTACGCGCGCCGTGGGTGGAGATGAAGTACTCGAGCACCGTCAAGCCCTCGCGGAAATTCGAGGTGATCGGGTTCTCGATGATTTCACCCACCGAACCGGTCAATTTCTGCTGGGGCTTGGCCATCAGGCCGCGCATGCCGGCCAGCTGGCGGATCTGCATCTTGGAACCGCGGGCGCCGGAGTCGGCCATCATATAGATGGGGTTGAACCCGGCCTTGTCGGCCTTGAGCGTGTCCATCATGACTTCGGCCAGGTCGTCGGTGACGCGGGTCCAGATGTCGATGACCTTGTTGTAGCGCTCGCCGTCGGTGATGACGCCGGCCTGGTACTGCTCTTCGATGCCGGCGACTTCTTCCTTGGCCTTGGTGATCATCGCCACTTTTTGTTCCGGAATCTTCATGTCCTGGATGGCGACGGTCAGGCCGCCCCGCGTGGCGTGGCGGAAGCCGAGCTCCTTGAGGTCGTCCAAAAAGCGGACCGACTCGTCCAGGGTCAGCTTCTTGTGGATGTCGCCGACCAGGCGCCCCAGTTCCTTCTTGGTCATCACCTTGTTCTGGAAGCCGACCTTGTGGGGGACGATCTGGTTGAAGAACACCCGGCCCACCGTGGTCTCGATGCGCTTGCCCAGCCACCGGACCTTGATCTTGGTGTGCAGGCCGATCTCGTTGTTGTCGTAGGCCATGCGGACCTCTTCGGGTCCGAAAAAGGCCCTGCCTTCGCCCGGGGCGCCGAGGCGCTCCTTGGTGACGTAATAGCAGCCCAGCACGATGTCCTGGCTGGGGACGACGATGGGTTTGCCCGAGGCCATGTGGTTGATGTTGTGCGTGGACAACATCAAGAGGCGCGCCTCAAGCTGGGCTTCGGTGGACAGCGGAACGTGCACCGCCATCTGATCGCCGTCGAAATCGGCGTTGAAGGCCGCGCAGACCAGCGGATGGATACGGATGGCCTTGCCCTCGACCAGGACCGGCTGGAAGGCCTGGATGCCCTGGCGGTGGAGCGTGGGGGCGCGGTTCAGCAGCACCGGGTGGTCGACCAGGACCTCCTCAAGAATGTCCCACACTTCCGGTTTGACCTTTTCGACCATCTTTTTCGCCGACTTGATGGTCTGGACGAAGCCGCGGTCCTCGAGCTTCTTGATGATGAAGGGCTTGAAGAGCTCCAGGGCCATCTTTTTGGGGAGGCCGCACTGGTAGAGCTTGAGCTCGGGGCCCACGACGATGACCGAGCGGCCCGAATAATCGACGCGCTTGCCCAGAAGGTTCTGGCGGAAACGGCCCTGCTTGCCCTTGAGCATGTCGCTCAGGCTCTTGAGCGGGCGGTTGCCCGGGCCCTTGACCGCGTGTCCGCGGCGGCCGTTGTCAAAGAGGGCGTCGACCGCCTCCTGGAGCATGCGCTTTTCGTTGCGCACGATCACGGAGGGCGCGCGCAATTCCATCAGCCGCTTGAGGCGGTTGTTGCGGTTGATCACGCGGCGGTACAGGTCGTTGGCGTCGGAGGTCGCGAAGCGGCCGCCGTCCAGCGGGACCAGGGGGCGCAGTTCGGGCGGGATGACCGGAACGGCGTCCAGGACCATCCATTCGGGCCGGTTGCTGCTCTTGCGGAAGGATTCCACGACCTTCAGGCGCTTGACGATTTCCTTCTTTTTCTGGACGGAAGTCGTGGTCCGCAGGTCGGCGCGGAGCTGGTCGCCCAGCTTGGGGATGTCGAGGCCCTTGAGCAGGTCCTTGACGGCTTCGGCGCCCATCTTGGCCTTGAACGAGCCTTCGCCGAACTGGTCGCGCAGTTTGCGGAACTCCTCCTCGGTCAGCAGCTGGCGCTGCTGCAAGGGCGTGTTGCCCGGGTCGAGGACGACGTAGTTTTCGTAATAGACCACCCGTTCGAGGTTGCGGGTGCTCATGTCGAGCAGATAGCCGATGCGGCTGGGCACGCCCTTCAGGTACCAGATATGGCAGACCGGGCTGGCCAGTTCGATGTGGCCGAGGCGCTCGCGGCGCACTTTCGACAAGGTCACTTCGACGCCGCAGCGGTCGCAGATGACGTTGCGGTGGCGGATGCGCTTATATTTTCCGCAGGTGCACTCCCAGTCCTTGGTCGGACCGAAAATGCGTTCGCAGAAAAGGCCGTCTTTTTCGGGCTTGAAGGTCCGATAGTTGATGGTCTCGGGCTTCTTTACTTCGCCTCGGGACCATTGGCGGATCTTCTCGGGCGACGCCAGCGAGATTTTGATGGCGTCGAATTTGAGGTCCTTGGTCTCAAGGTCGGTCGACTGTTCCCTGGGCATTTATGCCTCGCATGAAGAGCGGATCCGGGGGAGGGCCCCGGGGGCGCCGAAAAGGGGCCCCCGGGTCGCTTCCGGTCTATTCCCTGTTCTTGAGCAGTTCCACGTCCAGAGCCAGCGCCTGCAGTTCCTTGACCAGCACGTTGAAGCTCTCGGGCACGCCCGGTTCGGGGGCGTTCTTGCCCTTGACGATGGCTTCGTAGATGCGGGTGCGCCCGGCCACGTCGTCCGACTTGACCGTGAGCAGTTCTTGCAGGGTATAGGCGGCGCCGTAGGCCTCGAGGGCCCAGACTTCCATTTCGCCGAAGCGCTGGCCGCCGAACTGGGCCTTGCCGCCCAGGGGCTGCTGCGTGATCAGCGAGTATGGCCCAATGGAACGCGCGTGGATCTTGTCGTCGACCAAGTGGGCTAGTTTCAGCATGTAGATGATGCCGACCGTGACCTCCTGGTCGAAGGGCTCGCCCGTCTTGCCGTCGATGAGGCGGCTACGCCCGCTGGTCGGCAGTCCGGCCCGGTCCAGCAACGCGTGGATGTCGCTTTCCTCGGCGCCGTCAAAGACCGGCGTCTCGACGTAGATCCCCAGGGCCCGCGCGGCGTAGCCGAGCTGGGTCTCGAGAATCTGGCCGACGTTCATTCGGCTGGGCACGCCCAGGGGGTTGAGGACGATGTCGACGGGGGTGCCGTCGGACAGGTAGGGCAAGTCCTCGACCGGGACGATCTTGGAGACCACACCCTTGTTGCCGTGGCGGCCGGCCATTTTGTCGCCCACGCTGATCTTGCGTTTCTTGGCGATGTAGACCTTGACCAGCTTGATCACGCCCGGGGGCAGTTCGTCGCCCTTGCGGATCTTGGTGATCTCCTTTTCCTTTTCGTTCAGCAGGTCGCTCTTGCGGTCCTCGGCGATGGCCTTGATGCGGTCGCAGGAGAGGCGCACCTCGTCCTTGCCGCCCTTGCCTTCCTTTTCCACCGCCTTGACGGATTCGGCCGTGCTTTTTTCGATGGCTTCGATCAGCTTGTCGTATTTCTTTTCGATCTGCTTGACGAGCTCGTTCTCCTGCTTTTTGCTGAGCTCTTCGCGGTCGTGGCGGGCGAAGACGCGCACGTCGATCACCTTGCCTTCGACGCCGGGAGGCGTCTTCAGGCTGGCGTCGCGCACGTCGCCGGCCTTTTCGCCGAAGATGGCGCGCAGCAGCTTTTCCTCGGGGGTGAGTTCGGTTTCGCCCTTGGGCGTCACCTTGCCCACCAGGATGTCGCCCGGGGCCACGTCCGCGCCGATGCGGACGATGCCGCCTTCGTCGAGGTCCTTGAGGGCCTCTTCGCCGACGTTGGGGATGTCCCGGGTGATTTCCTCTTTGCCCAGCTTGGTGTCGCGGGCTTCGAGCTCGAACTCCTCGATATGCACCGACGTGAACACGTCGTTGTAGACGAGGGACTCGCTGAGGATGATCGCGTCCTCATAGTTGTAGCCGTTCCAGGGCATGAAGGCGACGAGCACGTTCTTGCCCAGGGCCAGCTCGCCCTGCCGGGTCGCGGGGCCGTCGGCGACGACCTGGCCCTTCTTGATCTTCTGGCCCTTGTACACCTGCGGCTTCTGGTTGACCGAGGTGTCCTGGTTGGACCGCTTGTACTTGGTCATCTTGTAGGTGTCGAGCGTCGAGCGCACCGAACCGTCTTCGCGGTTGTCCGCGGCGATGACGACCTTCGAGGAGTCGACGTATTCGACCACGCCGTCGCGCTTCGCCACCAGGACCGAGCCCGAATCGTAGGCCGCGCGGAATTCCATGCCCGTGCCGACGAAGGGAGGGTCGGCCCTCAGCAGGGGGACCGCCTGGCGTTGCATGTTGGAACCCATCAACGCGCGGTTGGCGTCGTCATGCTCAAGGAACGGGATCAGCGCCGTGGCGACCGAGACCAGCTGCTTGGGCGAGACGTCCATGTAGTCGATCTCTTCGGCGGGCACGACCGGATAGTCCGCCTTGCGGCGGGCGAGCACCATCGCGTCCTTGAAGCGGCCCTTTTCGTCCACGGGCTGGTTGGCCTGGGCGATGATGAAGGCGTCCTCTTCGTCGGCGGAGAGATAGTCCATCTTGTCGGTGACCCGGCCCTTTTCGACCTTGCGGTAGGGGGTCTCGATGAAACCGTATTCGTTGACGCGGGCGTAGGTGCTCAACGAAACGATCAGGCCGATGTTCGGGCCTTCAGGGGTTTCGATGGGGCAGACGCGCCCGTAATGGGTGTGGTGCACGTCGCGGACTTCGAAGCCCGCGCGTTCCCGGTTCAAGCCTCCGGGGCCCAGGGCCGACAGGCGGCGCTTGTGGGTCAAGGCGGCCAGCGGGTTGGTCTGGTCCATGAACTGGGACAGCTGCGAGGAACCGAAGAACTCGCGCACGCCCGCCGTCACCGGCTTGGCGTTGATGAGGTTCGCCGGCATGGCCTCTTCCATGTCCAGGATCGACATGCGCTCCTTGACGGCCTTTTCGATGCGGACCAAGCCGAGGCGGAACTGGTTTTCCAGCAGTTCGCCGGCGCTGCGCACGCGGCGGTTGCCCAAGTGATCGATGTCGTCCTTTTCGCCCTTGCCGCTGTTCAGGTGCAGAAGGTACTTGAGGATCTCGACCAAGTCCTCCTTGGTGAGCACCCGGGTGCTCAAGGGCTGGTCCAGCTTCAGCTTCTTGTTCAGCTTATAGCGGCCCACCTTGGCGAGGTCATAGCGCCGGTTGTTGAAGAACAGGTTGTCCCACAGGTTGCGGGCGCTGTCCAAAGTCGGCGGATCGCCCGGACGCAGCTTGCGGTACAGCTCCAGGAGGGCTTCCTCTTCGCCGCGGACCGCGTCCTTTTCCAGGGTGCGGCGCACGCTGGCGTAGACATCCTGTTTGGGGAGGACCAGGACGTCGACCTTCTTGACCTTGGCCTTTTCCAGCTTCAGCTGGAGCTCTTTGGTGACTTCGATATTGGCGGGGACCAGGACCTCGCCCGTGCGCGGATCGACGACCTCCGCGGCGGTGATGCGCCCGGCCAGCTTGCCTTCGATGGGCAGGCTTTCCTTTTCGTAAAACAAGGCCAGGATTTTTTCGTCCGAGGTGAAGCCGAGGCAGCGCAGCATGAGCGTCGCCAAAATCTTGCGCTTGCGGTCGATACGGGCGTACAGCAGGTCGTTCGCGTCGAATTCGAACTCGAGCCAGGAACCGCGGTAGGGGATCACCCGGGCCGTGAACATTTTACGGCCGCTGGAGTGGGCCTTGCCGTCGTCCTCGTCGAAGCTGACGCCGGGGCTGCGGTGCAGCTGGCTGACGATCACGCGTTCGGCGCCGTTGATGATGAAGGTGTTGCGGTCCGTCATCAGCGGCAGTTCGCAGAAGAACACCTCTTGCTCGCGGATGTCCTTGATGCGCTTGACGCGGGTCTCGGGGTCCTCTTCGCGGACGACGAGGCGCAGGGTGACCTTCAGGGGGGCCGCAAAGGTCATGTCCCGTTCCTGGCAGTCCTCCACGGTGTAGCGCGGTTCGCCGAAGCTATAGCCGGCGAACTCGAGGAAACTGTTTTCGTTGCTGTCGTAAATCGGGAACACCGAACCGAAAGCGGCGTGCAGACCGACCTTTTTACGGTCCTCGGGCAACACGTCCAGCTGCAGAAACTCGTCGTAAGAGCGTTTCTGGAGCTCCATCAGGTTCGGCAACTCCATGATTTCGGGGATGCGCGAAAAGCTCTCACGCTTAATGCGACCTTGGTCCGCGCCACGCGACATGAATGCTGCCTCCCTTTGCGGGATCGAAGGAAAAGTCCGGGCCTTGAAACAACAAGACACGGCAAAAAGCGTACCATCCACAAAGACCCTGTCTTTGCGGCGGTCGCCTCCTGCTGTTGATTAAGCTTGCGTCAAAGCTTCCCTTTTCACATCTAAGATTGTTGAGGAAAAAAGATTTTAGTCTTGGTTCAGATTTTACGTCAACGATGAAAAGCAATATTTACGTTTTTTTTGAGGCTTTTAGGATCGACGTATCACTATATGAAACTAATTTCTTTGGAAAAAGCTACAGTTTGGGAGCGTCCTTGCCGAAAAGAGTTTGAGGATGCCATCCATCCTCCTTTCTTACGACTTTCTTCCACTTTCCTCTTTTCCCGTTTCATTTCCTGGGGCAAAGTAACGGCGTGTCTTTCCGCCTGGAGACACCATGCTTTTGAGTCCATCCTCCTCCGGGCCCCCTCTTCCGGCCGACATGCTCACCCCCGCGTTCCTCGATTTACTGGAACTTGTGGATGCGGATCGTTTTGCCCTTTTCAGCAACCCCAAAAACTCAAGCGAAGCCCAGCTTCTGCGCGAATGGACCCGCGACGCCGGTGAGGATGGGTCGGTCGGTTTACGGGCCCTGCCCGCGTCGGCCTGGCCGGACCGTTCGCCCCGCTCCAACGCCGACGGCGCCCATTGGATCAACGATACCGCCGGCTTACCGGAAGGGGTCTTTCGCCAACGCCTGGAAGCCGCGGGCATCCGGAGCACGCTGATCGTCGACCTTCCCGGAGAAGGCGACCGTATCGTGGCCCTTTACGGTTGGGCCAAACGGCGCGCCTGCGGACCGGTGCAAAGGCGTTTTCTGGCCTCCACCACCCGAAGCGGCTTCTTTTTGCCGACCCCGCCCGCCCAGCCCGAATCCGGGCCGACCTTGGACCGCCACGGGAACGCGCTCGCCTTGGCTTTGGAGGCGACTTCGGCCGCCTGTTTCAGCACCGACGCCGCGCTCACCCGTCTCGAAGCCGGACCGGCCTTTGACGCCCTTTTCGGTTTGCCTCCCGGGCACCCCCGGACCCCTTCCGCCTGGATGGATCAGGTGCTTCCGGAAGACCGCCTTCCCCTGGAGAACGCGCGCCGCAGCTGCCTGCGTTCGGGCGGCACGGCCTACCACTGCGAGTACCGCATCCAACGCCGACGCGACGGAGCGGTCCGCTGGCTCCTCGAACGGGGCAAAGGCCTGCCCGGCGGGGGCTTTGTCGGCGTCCTAGAGGATCTCAGCCCGCAGAAGACGGCGCAAACCGAACGTATGCAGTTCCTGGCGTCGCTGGAAGCCTCCAGCGACGCGGTCTTCCTGACCGATGTCAGCGGCGAAATCCTCTACGTCAATCCCGCCTTCGAGCAGGCGCTAGGCTATTCCGCCGCGGAAGCCGTCGGCCGCAACCCCCGCCTGCTCAATAGCGGGCGGCAATCCCCGTCGTCGTACCGGGCATTGTGGGAAGCCCTGAATTCCGGGGGTATGTGGACCGGACGCCTCGTGGAAAAACGCAAGGACGGCTCCTTGGCCGCTTTCGACGCCAAGATCGGCGCCGTCCCCGGTCCCGATGGACGCCCCGGCGGGCATTACGCGGTGTTGAAGGCGGCGGACGCGGCGGTCCACTCCGAAAAACTGCGCCAGGCGCGCCGCATGGAGCTCACCGGAAAGCTCGCCGGCGGCGCCGCCCACGACTTCAACAACATGCTCAGCGTCATCATCGGGGTCGCGGAACTCGAACTTGGCCGCGTCGGCGGCCCCGGACGCGCCCCCGCGGCTTCGCTCGACCGCATCCATAAGGCGGCTTTAAGGGCCGCCGAACTCAGCCGTCATTTGCTGGCCTTCGGGAGGAAGACGCCCGGTGCGCCCCAGCCGCTCGAACTTGGAACCCAGATTTCCTCGCTGCTGCCTTTGCTCAGGCGCGCCTTGGGCGGCGATTTCCGGGTGGTGTGGGAACCCTTGGACCGCGGCGGAAAAATCTCCGCCGACCCCGCGCGGCTCGACCAACTGGTCGCGAGGGCCTGCCTGGAAGCCGCCGAAATTTCCGGGAACACGGGGGAATGCCTGCTTCAAAGCGCCCGCCTGACGCGCCCTAGCGCCCCCGGCGAACCCGAGGCCGAACACGTCTGCCTCAGCCTGAGATTCCCCCGCCCGGAGACCTGCACCGCCACGAATTTGGAAGACGACGCCCGCGATGCGGGCGCGGTTCTGGAATGCGAAGACGCCCCCGCGTCCCGCACCCTCCGGCTCTTCTGGAAGCTGCTGCCCCCCGCGCCCGCGCTTCCCGCGCCCGCAGAGGCGGCCCCGCGCCCCGCCCCCGCTTCGGTGCTTCTGGTCGAAGCCGATCCCGCCGCCTTGGGCGCGGCCAAGCGCATGCTCGAATTGCTGGGGCACCGGGTGACGACGGCCCGTAGCGCCGAGGAGGCCTTGACCTTCGCCGCCCGCGGTGAAACCGTGGATTTGTTGGTCTGCGGTCGAAGCCTTCCGGACATGGACGGGGCCCTGCTTGGCCGCAGGCTCAGCTCGGCCCAGCCGCGCCTGCGGCGCCTGTTCCTGGGCGCCCCGGAACAGCTCCCGATCCCCACGGAGCTGCCCAAGGCCGATGGCTCCCCTTCTCCGGCGCCCGAAGCCGAACGCCTTCTGGCGAAACCTTTCAGTTTCGCCCAATTGGCCGCCGAAGTGGGCGCGGTGCTGGAACGCTGACCCCGACCCCATTCCCGGAATTTTCGGGCCCGACAGCGGCCGGGATTCCGAGGCACCGGTTCCGGAAATAGCTCTTTCCTGGAATTTAGGCCGTTGGACTTCTTTGCTCCCAGGGAAAAATCGAGACAAAAAAAGGCCGCCCCGAAAGGCGGCCTTTTTTTGTGGAACGTTTTGGTACGAAGACTACTTGACCTGGACGGTGGCGCCGGCGTCTTCCAGGCTCTTCTTGATTTTGGCGGCTTCGTCCTTGCTCACGCCTTCCTTGATGGTCTTGGGGGCGCCGTCGACCAGATCCTTGGCTTCCTTCAAGCCCAGGCCGGTCAGCTCGCGCACGACCTTGATCGCGCCGATCTTCTTGTCGGCGGGCACCGAGGCCAACACGACGTCGAATTCGGTCTTCTCTTCGGCCGGAGCGGCGGCGCCGCCCGCGACCGCAACCGCCACAGGGGCGGCGGCGGTGACGCCGAACTTGGTCTCCAATTCCTTCACCAGGGCCGCCGCGTCCTTCAGCGACAGCGCTTCGATCTCGCTCACCAGCTGTTCGATGCTCAAAGCCATTGCTTGCTCCTAAAGTCGTTGATCGTAGGTTCTTGATGGTGGACCGGCGCCCTTTGCGCTCGGCCCGTGTCCGGGTCAGGCCGCTTGGGCGGCCGCCTTTTTGTCCGTGATGGCCGCCAGAACGCGGACCAGGTTGGTCGCGGGGCCGTTGACGACCCGCACCATTCCGGTCGCCGGTCCCTGCAGGGACCCCAGCAACTTGGCCACCAGCTGTTCCTTGCTCGGCAGTTCCGCGATCGCCTTGACGTCGGCGGTCGTCTGGGCCTTGCCTTCGACGATGCCTCCGGCCACTTGCAGTTTCTCGTGGTCTTTGGCGTAGGCCGTCAGGACCTTCGCAGGCGCGACGATGTCGGTCATGGACACCGTGATCACCGTGGGGCCGCTCAAGTACGCTTCCAGCCCGCCGATGCCCGCCGCCTGGGCCGCCTTGATCGCCAGGGTGTTCTTGACGACTTTATGGACGGCGCCGGTGGCGCGCAGCTGCTTGCGCAGTTCGGTCACCTCGGCGACCGAAAGACCCATGTTGCGGCTGACGTACACCGCCTGGGCTCCCTTCAGGATTTCGCTGAAGCCTTGAATGACTTCCGCTTTTTCTTTAGTGGGCATGCTCTATTTCACCTCCCTTCGGTCGTGAAAAGCGTCGGGGCCTCCCGCTATACGCGAGAAGCCCCGAATCTGCCCTGCACGACCGGCGCATGCCGATGGCGCGACGCAGCCCGTGGCGCCTCGACCGGCCCTGAAAATTCCAGGCTTAACCCGCAAGAGCGGGACCGGCTGTCTTTGACGCGGAGGACCGTCCTCTATTCACTTTTTCGCCCGTTGCCGGGCGGTCGGCGGCGGATGCCGCCGAAACGCTTGACGCGAAAGCCTACTTGCCGGCCTTCATGGACTGGAACTGGCCCAGCTCAAGCCGGACGCCGATGCCCTGGGTCGAGGACACAGCCACGCCCTTCAGGTAGGTGCCTTTGGCTGTGGGCGGCTTGGCCTTCAGCACGGAATCCATCACCGCGCGCAGATTCTGTTCCAGCCGTTCGGTCTCGAAACTGGCCTTGCCCAGGCGGGTATGCAGCACGCCTTCGGCGTTGACCTTGTACTCGATCTTGCCGCCCTTGATTTCGCGGACCGCGCGGGCCACGTCGACCGTGACCGTTCCGGTCTTGGGGTTGGGCATCAGGCCGCGGGGGCCGAGCACCTTACCCAGCTTGCCGACTTCGCGCATCATGTCCGGCGTGGCGACGGCGACGTCAAAGTCCAGCCAGCCCTTTGACACTTTCTCGACCAAATCCTCGGCGCCGGTGACGTCGGCTCCCGCCTCGCGGGCTTCCTTCTCTTTCTCGCCTTTGCAGAAGACGGCCACTCGACGGCTCACGCCGGAACCGCCGGGCAGCATCACCACGCCGCGCACCTGCTGGTCCGACTGCTTGGGGTCCACTCCGAGCTGGACCGCCAATTCGACGGTCTCGTCGAACTTGGCCTTGGCGCCCTGCTTGACGAGGTCGAAGGCCTCTTTGGCGGCGTAATTTTTGGCGCCGTCGACGAGCGGGCGAATCTGCTTCTGCTTCTTGGTCAAAGCCATTGCTATTCTCCTTGGGTGGTGCGGATCCTTGGATCCGTGGGCGCCCCGCTCTCTTTAGGGAAGGGCTTCCACCGCTTGGGTTTATTTAAAACCGGAAAAGCCGTCTCAGCCGACGACTTCGATCCCCATGGAACGGGCCGTGCCGGCCACCAAACGCTTGGCTCCCGCCAAGTCCTTGGCGTTGAGATCGGGCATCTTGGCCTTGGCGATCTCCTCGACCTGTTTGTCGGTGACTTTGCCGACTTTGGTCTTGTTGGGGACGCCGCTGCCCTTGGCCACACCCGCAGCCTTCGCCAACAGGACCGCCGCCGGCGGAGTCTTGGTGACGAAAGTGAACGTGCGGTCGGTGTAGATCGTGATCAAGGCCGGAATCACCAAACCGGCGTCCTTGGACGTCTTGGCGTTGAAGGCCTTGCAGAATTCCATGATGTTGACGCCGTGGGGGCCCAGCGCCGTGCCCACGGGGGGCGCGGGGTTGGCCTGGCCGGCGGGAATCTGGATCTTCACGATCGCCTTGATTTTCTTTGCCATGGCTTCCTCTGTTCGGGCGCCGGATCTAAAGTCCCGCGCCCGCTTTAAGTTCCCGGCGGGCAAACCCCGCGCGGCCCTTGCACAGTCAGGTCTTTCAGACTTCCTTTTCGACCTGGCCGAAGTCCAATTCCACCGGCGTGTTGCGTCCGAAAATGCTGACCATCACTTTCAGCTTGCCGCGTTCCAAGTTGATCTCCTCGACCTTGCCCGAAAAAGTCGCGAAGGGCCCTTCCATCACCTTCACCAGGTCGTTCTTTTCGAACGAAACCTTGCGGGTGGGGCGTTCCTTCGAACCCTTCATCTGTCCGAGGATGCTGTCGAGTTCGTGCGCTTCCAGCGGGGTCGGCGTGTTGCCCGTGCCCACAAAGCCGGTCACCTTAGGGGTGTTGCGCACCGCGTACCAGCTCTCATCGTCGAGATCCATTTCGACGAGAATATAGCCGGGGTAAAAGCGTTTCGAAGAGGTCTTTTTTTTGCCGCCCTTCGATTCGGTCACTTCCTCGGTCGGCACGAGCACCTGGAAGATTTTCTCCTGCAGGTTCATCGTGCGGATCCGGCTCTCAAGGTTCATTTTGACCTTGTTTTCAAAGCCGGAATAGGTGTTAACGACGTACCAGTGCCGCGCCATGCGCCCTCTTCTTCTTTAGTAGACCAGTTTGAGAACCCAACCGATCACCCAGTCTTCGGCGAAGACGATGACCACAAAGACGAGCGTCACCAGGAACACCACCAGGGACGACATCTGGATCTCTTTACGGCCCGGCCAGGTTACCTTGCGCAGCTCTTGGTAGGACTCCGCGACGAACTGGACCAGGGCGGATTGTTTGATGCGCTCGATATACGACAACGCGTGCCTCTCGTTTAAAGCCCGCCGCCTTTGGAACCGGCATCCGGTCCCTTCGCGGATATCCCCCCGCTCACCGGGCGGGCATCGAAAGCTTCAGGGGCGGCAGGACTTGAACCTGCAACATCTCGTTTTGGAGACGAGCACTCTACCAATTGAGTTACGCCCCTTCACCGCCTTGAACCCGAGTGCCCCACCCCGTTTCCGGGGAGGGGCTTTCGGGTCCAGGCGCATCGTGCCTCAAGGCGTTTTTTACTTCGCCTCGCGGAACACCACGTGCTTGCGCAGCGTGGGGTCGAATTTCTTAAGCTCCAGGCGCTCCGTTTTGGTGCGCTTGTTCTTCTTGGTGAAGTACATGTAGGGGCTTTCAGTGCTCTTGAGCTTGATGAGCTCGCGCCCGCTTTTCTTAGCCATGATCTTTGCCCCTGCCTATTCGAGGATTTCGGTCACCACGCCGGCGCCGACGGTGTGGCCGCCTTCGCGGATGGCGAAGCGTTGTTCCTTCTCCATCGCGATCGGCGTGATCAATTCCACCGTCACCACCACGTTGTCGCCG
>Ga0326728_10012825_pt1 | contig 18436 bp, 15 predicted proteins | sample MB3enrmetagenome_FD_207602 | JGI IMG/M metagenome (GOLD analysis project Ga0326728, IMG submission 207602) | Lab enriched peat soil microbial communities from McLean, Ithaca, NY, United States - MB31MN | ecosystem: Environmental > Terrestrial > Soil > Wetlands > Peat | place: USA: New York... | reverse complement strand
AGTCAGGAAACTCTTTCACAAATACATCCGGTCAACCTGGCAAAATTAGTTTGTGAAGTGATTACAGGAGGTTGCTGGTTATTGGGGGAAGGAACTCAGGAAACTCAAGGAAAATGGGGATCTTTCCCTCTTTATGCGCAAATTCCTAGTTTAAGGGGTCGCGAAAGGAGGCGAAGCCGAACGCTCTACAGATTGATTCCCGGAGTCTATGTGAGCGGCCGGCCCGATTCACGTGACCTATCCGAAGGACCGGGCTTACCGGTTCCCGGTTTGAAGGGGGAAATATCTTTCGTCGACCGGCACGCTGGGCCCTGCGAGGGGAGACCATTGCCGGATAGGAGGTGAGTAATGGAAAGTCTCTCCTTTGGGCTTGCGCGTCTGCTCACGAAAGTATTAAGATATAATTAAGCTGCTATTAAGGCATTGTTAAGGCCACCGGCTCAAGGGGCAAGGGCCCCCTGATGGGGGCGAAGGCCGGTGTGACCATGGGAGGTATCGCAATGGAAGATAGGATAACCGGCGAAGCAGAACAAACGCCAGGGGCCGATCTCGGCAGGGCAGGAACAGCAGTCAAGGAGGGGATGATCGGGAGCCTCAAAGGTGTCAACGAGATAGAAGCCGCCATCGTGAGCCTCGCGAGAAACGCCGTGGTCGACACCCTCAAGCTCACCAGCGACGTAGCCGGGATGAGCATCAACCTCGGCGCCGATGTCACGAAAGGGGCCATCAAGGCGGCGGAAGAGGTTGGTGCGGGGCTTGTCCTCAGCACGAAGGGCGTCACCAAGGGTGTGATCATGGGGGTGAGCGACGTAGGGGGCGACGTCGCCACGGTCGCGAATAAGGCGGTCAAAGGAGCAATCCAGGGAGCCGCGGAGATAGGCGCCGACGTGGCCCTCGTCGCGAGGCGTGCCGTCGACGGCGCCATTGAGGCGGCCAAAGAAGTGGGGGCAAACGCCGAGGAGGTCGCGAAGGTCGCCGTGCAAGGCGCCATCGAAGCGGCGGGGTCCGTGGGAACGACGGCAACCAAAGCGGTGAAGGAGATCCTTATCGGTGTTGTCGAAGGGGTGAGAGCGGTTGCTGCCGCAGCCTTCCCCGCGAATGGATCGGCTGCCCGCGACGCCCGGCCGACCCCCGATGATACGCAGCCGAAAACGTCTGAGCGGGATGCTCGCGGCCGTTTCAAATAGAGACTGTCCGTGCCGAGGGGCGTGCGGAGCAGGTGATTCTTCACCGAGCGAGGGATGGGAAGACTTCGCCGGCAACAATGGTCCCCTCTTTTTAGTGGGTTGGGCTCTCTTTCTTACATGGCTGCCAACGAACATGAGGGTTTGCCACTCTCCGGCAGGGACAGCCAGTCGCAGGGCTGAGGGATAGAGCCATGGATGAGCAATACCAGCGTGAGGCAGAGCGGATAGTGCGCGATCCCGCCATCGAAAGTCTTGCCCGATTCTTTGATATCGAGGCGAAAGAGGTGCAATCCTTCTACGAGTCGATACTGGCGGAGATGAAGGGGGAAGCGACCGTCATGGATTTCGTGCCCGTATTTGCGATTCGGAAGCTCAAAGACAGGCTTCTCCTCAAGAGAACTTAACGATGCCTTGACCGCAAAAAGCCTTAGGGTCCTTCCTGGGAACCCTTTGGCCGGATACGATGCGCGCGAATGACCTCGGAGGTGATAGCCGAGCAGCGGATTGCCACCGAGGTGCGCCTCTCTCGCGCTTTATTGGTTTGGCCGTGTGCGTTCCGGACTCCAGAGGTACCTATGCCTATGCCTCATGTGCGGCCGCCGGTTCATACCGGGCCACGAGCGCATTATCTCCCTTGTGCGGCCTTCGGGCGCTATCTGTGGTGCGAGGATGCATCATTTCAAGAAGATGGCTGCCATACGGTTTTCCGGTGCGCCCGCCAGCCCGCGTGCCATACGTATCTGAGAGTCTTAGAACGTCCCGGGGCGGGCAGCTAAAAAGAGAGCCTGAGGGGTCGCTAGTGGGAGAAGTCCCGCGTGATTTCCTATTCGCCACGCCGGGACAGACAGAAACATCGCTTCTTATCGATTTCACGCAAGGAGGTGCAACATGTCGTTTGTGGAAGACGTATTCAAGGGTGGCAACATCGTTACCGGGCTGGCCATCGGCATCGGAGGTCTCATTCTCGCTCCGATTGTCGTCCCGGTTGTGGTGGCCATCGTCAAACCCCTTGCCAAGGTGGCAGTGCGGGGTGGCGTTGCTCTGTATAAGATGGGGCGGGACGCGGCATCGGAGGCAGGAGAGGCAGTGAGTGACATGGTGGCGGAGGCCAAGGCGGAACTACACCACGGGACCGAAACGTAAGGCCGAGTGCGCAATTATAGGGGTTCAGCACCCCCTCACCGGGCATAAGCCCGGCGAGCCTCCCCGCTCAGAGACTCGCTTCGCTCGCCTGGAAGCGTTCCCGAGTTTCAAGCCTTGGAGCCTCCCCGCTCACCCTCGCTTCGCTCGTTTTGTTGCTGGCTCAGCACGCAGTTATTGGGGCTCAGCACCCCCTCACCGGGCAAAGCCCGGCGAGTCTCCCCGCTCAGAGACTCGCTTCGCTCGGTTTTGCCGTTGGCTCAGCGCCCCCTCCACCGGCATAAGCCGGATGGAGCCTCCCCCCTCAGAGACTTGCTTCGCTCGCCTGGAAGCGTCCCCCAGTTTCAAGCCTTAGAGCCTCCCCGCTCACCCTCGCTTCGCTCGGTTTGTCGGAACACTCGTCTCCCTTGACCTGATCCCGTTGGCAATCGTAGAATGGGAGACGCGAGGTGTTTTCTGAGATATCTGTATCTATTCCTTTCGGTTGCCTTCAACGTAGCCTCCTACCTTTTGTACAAGAGCATATCCCACAAGCAGGGCAGCCCCCTCTGGACGCTAGTATTCGCCTGCGGCTTGACCCTCGGCATCATCAATGTCTGGTTCTTCACGAAAGCCTTGAAGGAGATCCAATTGAGCATAGCCTATCCCATATTCTCGGGAGGCTGCATATTCTTCATGGTCCTTCTGGCCCACGTGATCTTCGGCGAAAAGATAACTGCCCTCAACATCGCCGGAGCGGCCGCCGTGATCGTGGGCATAGCCCTCATGTCGTATTGAGGCAGAGCATTCGACCGTCGTGAGGGTAACGCCGATTTGAGAAGAAGCAACCGTAGTGCGTGAAGAACCGTCGGTTTCGTCACTTCTCAGAAAGCCGACGTCTTCCTTTGTGGAAGATTAGCGCCACAAAGAGCTGAATATTTCATTCGGCGATGGCGTCATCCCACGTTGAGCTCACCGATCGAGCCGGGTCGCGCCCTGGGGCCGGAGATGATTTCGCCATGATGCCCTAATTTACCCTTTATTCATTTGACAAGGACGATATGCCGTTGATATGATCGCCTTCAGGCGCCATAGTAGTTCACACCGGACGCACTCGGTTTTGCGGACGTCAGCGGTGGCGAAACAGCGGGTCTTTGTGGGGTTGGTTTCTTCAGGGCACGTGTAACGGGCCCCTTTGGCGCAGAGTACGCCAATGTCGTCCATCGATTCGGTGAACAAAAGGTCCTCAATTTGATTTGTACCCTTATACTGCCTGTCAATTTCCAGGTGAGATTACTGACCCCGGGAGGAGAATATCAGCATGGCGGAAGCACCGGTGCAGATCGCGAAGATAAGCAGGCCGAGAACGGTCGGCACCCTCGAACGCACGCGACTCTTTCGGGTCCTGGACGCCTCCCGGAAACTCCCCGTCACCTGGATTACCGGTCCCGCCGGCTCGGGGAAGACCACCCTCGTCTCCAGTTACCTCGAGTCATCCGGCGTCCCCTGTCTCTGGTACTACGCGGATGAAGGGGACGGTGACCCGGGTAATTTCTTCTACTACATGTCTCTCTGCGCCCGAAAGATCTCCCGGAAAAGAACACCCCTTCCCCTTCTCACGCCGGAGTATCTCCAGGGCCTTGTCACCTTCACCCTCAGGTACTTCGAGAACCTTTACTCGCGGGTAAAGGCTCCCTTCGTCATGGTCCTCGACAACTACCAGAGGATCCCTTCTGACTCCGTCACCCACGAGATCATCCGCAACGCCCTCGGCGCCATGCCTGAAGGGATGAACGCGTTCGTCGTGAGCCGGATGCGCCCTCCCTCCGTCTTCAGCAGGCTTTACGCGAACAGCCGAATGCGACTCGTCGAATATGAGGACTTGCGCTTCACGCTTACCGAGACGCGCAAGGTCGTGGCCCTCCAGGCAGGGCGCACGAGATTCTCGCGGGAGAGCATTGCATCCCTTCATCAGGCGACCGACGGCTGGGCGGCAGGCGTCGTGCTCATGACCGAGGCGATGAAGCGACAGGGCGCGGCCTTTCATCCGCGCACCCTCACGTCCGAGGAGACCATCGATTACTTCGGCGCGGAGCTCTTCTCGCATCTCGATGAAGATGTGCGCGATTTCCTCCTGAGGACCGCCTTTCTCTCCACCATGACGGTGAAGACCGCCGAAAGGCTCACAGGCTCGGCAAAGGCCCGCGAGATACTCTCCATGCTCCATCGAGACAACTACTTCACGGAGAGAAGCGGGCAGGTTGAAGCAATATACCGGTACCACCCCCTCTTCAGGGAGTTCCTGCTTTCAGTTGCCTATACCCGCTTCAGTCCCGGGGAGGCACGTGCCATAGAGCGCGAGGGGGCACGGACGCTTCTTGATCTGGGGCAGAAAGAGGAGGCCGTAGACCTGCTCATCGCGGCGAAAGACTGGGAAGAGCTCGTGCCGGCGATCCTCAATCAGGCGCCGACCCTTGTCAGTGAGGGCAGAAGCCAGACCCTCGAAGGATGGATAGGATCGTTGCCCGAAGATATCCGTTCCGGGTCCGCCTGGCTTCTCTATTGGCTAGCCGTTTGCAGGCAGCCGTACGACCCTGACGGGAGCCGTCTCCTCTTTGAACGCTCCTTTGCGCGGTCGAACGAAACAGGCGATAGTGCGGGCGCCCTTCTCGCCTGGTCGGGCGCGGTCATGTCGACCTGTTATGGGCTGCTGTCCACGTACGGGCAGCTCCGACATTTCGATCCGCTGATCGACTGGCTCGATGCGTTTATCGCGAGCGGAGGAAGCTTCCCCTCTCGGCAAATCGAGGCGACGGTCGCATGCACCATGATGACGGCGCTCCTGTTGGGCCGGCCCTTTCATCCTGAGTTTAAGGCATGGGTCGACAGGGCGGTCATGCTGTGGCGCTCCGTGGCCAACGCTTCCTTCCGCCTTGAGATATGGCAATGGGCAGCGGCTTGCTACATGTGGCTGGGAGACTATGGCCATTGGGCAATGGTCGTAGCGGAACGGGATAAGACCGCAAAATCACAGGACCTCCTGCAGACGATTTTGTGGCGTTTCGGCAAAGCCGAGGCGCTGAGCCAGATGGGACCGTTTGATCAATCTCCGCTGCCCCTCATCGAAGAAGGTCTCAAAATGTCGTCCGAGAGCGGGATTTTCGTGCAGGTGCCGATGCTTCTGGCCGAAGGGTGTTACGCAGCGCTCGACAGAGATGATTTCCGCAAAGCCTCCGAGTTTCTCGTGCAAATGGAGTCGATGCTCGGAGGTACCCGCACTATGGGCAACCTTCGCTATCGCATGGTTGCCGCCCTCTATCATTTCAGAACAGGTGATACGCGCCGCGCGGTTGCGCACGCACGACAGGTTTTGAGCTTCTCTCCCGATGATGTCGGTCCTCTTATATCAGCCGCTGGCTACTGTTCTTCCGCCATGATCCTCGCCGCCGCAGGCCTGCGGCACGACGCGAGGGAATATTTGGCTGCCTACTGGAGCCTGCCACGAACCCCGAGTCGTATACTGGAGTATACCTATCTGATAGCCGAGGCTGTCCTGGCTCTGGATGAGGGGGCGCCCGATGCGCTCGATATCATCAGCCGCGCATTTCGGATAGGGCGGGAGGAGGGGTACATGACTCCGTTCTACTGCTGGATACCCCCCCTTATGTCCCGTCTGTGCAGCGTAGCACTGAAAGCGGGGATAGAGGTGGAGTACGCCCGGACCATGATCAGGACCCGAGGCCTCGCGCCCGAGGAACCCTCGGCGGACGTAGCTTCTTGGCCGTGGCCGATGAGGATCTACACCCTCGGAAGGTTCGAGATCCTCATCGAGGAAAAACCCATCGATATCACAAGGCTCCAGAGGAAGCCCCTTTCACTCCTCAAGGCCCTCATTGCCCTAGGGGGAGAGGGGGTGAGGGAAGAGACCTTGAGCGAGCTGCTCTGGCCCGATGCGGAGGGCGATGCGGCCTACGCCTCCTTCAGGACTACCCTCTCCCGGCTGAGACATTCACTCGGTGAGAACGCCATCCTGATCCACGAAGGCCAAGTGAGTCTTGACCCACGTCGGGTGTGGGTCGATACGTCGGCCTTCAGGCGGATTTCCGCCCAGGCGGAGGGCAGAAAAGAAGATCCTTCGTCCCTGACCGGAAGCCTTATGAAACTCTATTGCGGCGACTTTCTCCCCAATGAAGACGAGCACTGGGTGGTCTCCCCGAGGGCAAAGCTGAGAGACCTGTTCCTCCGCCTCATCATCGCCCTCGGGGACGAGCTTGAGAAGGAGAGCCGGTGGGACGACGCATGCGCGAGCTACCGGGCAGCCCTCGACGTCGACGACCTTGCCGAACGGCTTTACCAGAGGCTCATGGTCTGTTACAGTCGTCTGGGGGACAAGGCGGCAGCGATCTCCACCTATACCCGCCTTCGCGGCACCCTGAAAGCCCGCCTTGACGCCGAGCCCTCTGCGAGGACTGAAGCCATATACCGCCAGGTGCGAGAAGAAACCTTCTAAGACTCTCTCAATCCCCCGAAAATAATTTTTCCCGTGTCACAGTTTTGTAACACCCTCAGCGTTACAATTGTTCCATGATGCGAAGATCCCTTGGACGCGCACTCGTTCGCAGTTTTGTCGTGCGGATCTACCGTTCGTCGCCCGACAAACCGGACTTTCTTCTCGGCGAGGTCGAGGAAGTGGGCAAGAAGGTGTTGAGGAGCTTCAGGAACCTGGAGGAGTTGTGGGCAATAGTGAACCCTCGGAAGGGCAAGAAACCCGGGGTGAGCGGTAAAGAGGAAGTTCCGGATAAAACTCCTTCCGGAACGTGAGTGACTGGCCCAGTTTTTATCGAAGAATCATCAAAAAGGGGAGCAGAGCCATGGAAAGGTCGATTTTTCTTTGGAGTCTGGAACGGAGAAACCGCATGAGACAGGTTCTGCTGACACTATTGCAGGAGTTTCTCTTTCCTTCACAGGATGTGCGACCCTTAAATAGTCTTGGCGTGCAGCTGGACGAAGGCGTGCCTGGATTCCCGACGGCCAAAGATAAATAGGGAATGCAGCAAGAGTTCCATCAGGGAGGCCGAAGGTGAAATGCCGAAAGTGCCGGTTTGACAACCCGGCACACGCAAGATTCTGTAACGAGTGCGGAGAAAGGTTGGAAATGGCCTGTCCTGCCTGCGGGAAGACCAATCCTCCGGGCAGCAAGTTCTGCAACGGATGCGGCCAGGTTCTGCCAGCTCACCCCCCGGAGTCAGAGCCTGCGGCTTTCGTGCCAGGCGCCCCACGCACGGCCGAACGCAAGCGTATCACCGTCATGTTCTCCGACCTCTCGGGCTACACGGCCATGTCCGAGAAGCTCGATCCCGAAGAGGTCAAGGAGATCACGAGCCGGATCTTCAGCGAAGTGACCGGAGTTATTGACCGATACGACGGCATCATCGAGAACTACGTCGGGGACGCAGTGATGGCGCTCTTTGGCGTGCCGAAGGTTCATGAAGATGATCACCTGCGGGCAATCAGAGCAGCGAGGGATATCCACGAGATCGTCGACAGGATAGGGAGAGAATACGAGGAGAAGATAAAGAGACGCCTCACCATGCATACGGGCATCACCACCGGCCTTGTGGTCACCGGTCACGTCAACCGGGAAAAAGGCACCCACGGAGTCTCAGGTGATACGATCAACGTTGCCTCACGCCTTTCCGGTATCGCCAAGCCGGGTGAGATCCTCGTAGGGGAAACCACCTATCACCAAAGCGAAGGCGCCTTCTCCTTTGACAGGCTCGAGCCCGTGTCCCTCAAGGGCAAGGCAGAACCGGTTACCCCGTACCGACTCATCGATATGAAACCTGAGCCCCTCCGCGGTCTCGCCACCCAGGGGATCAGTTCTCCTTTGGTCGGGAGACACGCCGAGCTTGCCGCCATTAAGACCTGTGTTAACCGACTGGTTGACGGCCAGGGGGGTATCCTCTCTGTCATCGGCGACGCAGGTCTCGGCAAGTCCCGTCTCATGGCCGAAATTCGCCGTCACTTCGAAAGCGAGAATCTCCTCTGGCTCGAAGGACGGGCCCTCTCCTACGGGCAGAAGATGAGCTACTGGCCCTTCAGGGAGATCCTCTGGCAGTACGCGGGCATTGCCGAGGACGATGACGACACCGAGGCCTGGAGCAAGTTCGAAACAAGCATTACCGCACTTTGTCCGGTCGAATGCGAGGAGATCCTTCCCTACCTCGCAAGTCTCATCGGTCTCGAGGTGAAAGGAGAACTCGGAAAAAAACTCGAGCACCTTGACGGCGAGTCCACGGGCAAACAGGTCTATCTCTCCTCTCGTCGTTTCTTCGAACGTGCAGCGGGCAACTGCCCGCTTGTCCTCATCTTCGAGGACCTCCACTGGGCAGATGAGTCTTCTGTTCGCCTCGTCGAACATCTCTTCCCCCTCATCGACCGCGTTCCCCTCCTCCTCTGCGGGGTGAGCAGGCCCGAGATGGGTCTGCCTGCCGCACGCCTCAGGGAAAGCGCCCTCAGGGACCATGGGCGGCGCTACACGGACATCCGCCTTAGCCCTCTTTCGCCGGCTGAATGCACCGATCTCATGGACAATCTCCTCGACATAGAGAACCTCCCTTTACGGATCAGACAGGCCATCATCGAAAAGGCCGACGGCAATCCTTTTTTTCTCGAAGAGATCATGAGGACACTCATTGACAAAGGAGCGGTCCGACCCGACAATGGCCGCTGGAAGGCTGCCCCTTCCATCGAGACCATCGCCATTCCCGATACGATCCAAGGGGTGATCATGGCCCGCATCGACCGGCTCGATGAAGAGGTGAAGCAGGTTCTCAAGACCGCATCCGTCATCGGGAGGGCCTTCCTCTACCGCCTTCTCAAGGAGGTAATAGATGCAGTCAAGGAACTCGACAGAGACCTCGACAGGCTCACTGCGACGGAGCTCATCCGGGAGAAACAGAATACCCCCGAGCTCGAGTACATCTTCAAGCACGCCCTCGTCCATGAGTCGACCTACGAGAGCATCCTCCTGAAGAAACGTCATGAGCTCCATGGCAAGGTTGCTGCTGCCATAGAAATTCTGTTCTCCGACAGGCTCGAGGAGTTCTCGAGCGTCCTTGCCTATCATTATGCCAAAGCTGAGTTATGGGAGAAGGCGCAGGAGTATCTCTTCAAGGCAGGCGATCAGGCAGGCAGAATTGCAGCGGACGCCGAAGCCCTGACCCACTATCAACAGGCCCTGGAGACCTATACCCGGGTCTTCGGGGATAGATGGGATCCCGTCCAAAGGGCCTCCCTCGAACGGAAGATGGGCGAGGCCTTTTATCGGAGAGGGGAGCACGAGAAGGCGAGTAAGTATCTTCGGAGTGCACTGGGATATCTCAGTAAACCTCTCCCGGAGAGGAGATGGGGTGTCCGTCTCGCGATCCTGCACGAGATTGCAGTACAGATCGGGCACCGCCTTATGCCGGGACGGCTTGTGAAGCTCTCTCAGGATCCGAACCCCGCTACGGCAGAAGAGGCACGGATTTACGAGGCACAGGGTCTGATGCACATAGTGACCAACGTCGAAAAGACCCTCTTGTGCTCGCTCAGGCGCCTCAATTTCTCCGAAAGGCGAGGCTATCACCGTGGAATAATTACGGGAGCTGCGTTCGCGCAGGGCACGGCTGTCACTCTTGGCCTCCTCAAGGTCGCCGAATACTACGGGCGAAGAGCTTTGGCTGCGGCAGAGGCGATCGAGGATCGGGGGGCTTACGGGTATGCGTGTACGGCCATGACGTTCCAGGAGCTGGTGATGGGCAAGCTCGCGTCGGCAATGACCTATGGCCGTCTGGCGATTGAAGGCTTGAGCGAGTCCGAGTACTGGGACCCGCGCGTGTGGAGCTTCGCAATGGTCTTCACGGGGTGGTGGGCTTGCAGCTTTTCCGGGAATCACACAGAAGCCCTCAGGGCTGGTCAGGATCTCGTCCGCTTTGGAGAAGATGCGGGCGATTTGGAAGCCTTGTGTTTCGGGCTAGATGTTTTGGGAGCCGCGCAGTATCTTACTGGGCGGCTCGACGAGGCAGCACACAATTCGAAAAGGGCTATCGACCTTGCGGAAGCCATTCCGGACCACGCCACTCGTATAGTGGCGGGAAGCTATTTGGGAAGATGCAACCTTCGTCGCAACAACCTCGCGGAGGCCTTTGAAGTGTCGAAGCAGACGGAAGACTATCTACACAGGCATCATATGAAGCACTATTTTGTCTCTGCTTTTCTTCACAACGGATTGGCCGAGGTGTGTCTGTCCGCGGGCGAGAGGTGTGTGGGAGGCGAAAGAGCCATGTGGCTCAAGGAGTCGAAACGCCGCTGTGACGATGCGCCTGAAGGGCACCTATGAGTGGCTAAAAAGAAGACCCTCCACTGCCGAGAAATGGTGGAATAAGAGCCTGAACCTTGCCGACAAGATGGGCATGCCCTACCATTCAGGGCTCGCTCACCTGGAGATGGGCAGACGCCTAAAGAAGAGAGCGCATTTGGAACAGGCTGAGGCGTTCTTCCGCCAGGTCGGAGCAGAATGGGACCTGGCTGAAGCTCAGCGACTCTTGGAAGCGGATCGGGGATCAGGGTAACTAGCTAGAAACGTTCGGCTGCGCCCGATGCCCTGCAGATAGATCAGGCCATCTCATCGGCGATGATGAGTGCGGCAACCTCCTCTTTGGGAAGATCCATCAAGCTGCAAGGTGGATGTTGTGGCTCATCACTTTCGCAATACGTAAATAGGCATGAGGTTAAAATACTCCTTGTGTTTTCCATGATTCTTTCTACAATGTGAGAAACAGCATCAAGGCCGACGTAGGTTCCGTTACGGGGGCAAATCATTTCGAACAGGAGCTGGAGGCGCTTATGGGTGGTAAATCCGGTGGGCGATCTACCTCATATCTGTTACGAGGATCTGGGACCGGCGAGCACCTCGCCGTGCTTGAAGCGCTGAACCTTCCGATAAGCCTGATCGACCGCCAGTACACGTACACGTGGGTAAACAGTTGCTACAGTGCCGCGCATGGGAAAAGCCAGGAAGAGATTGTTGGCAGAAAGGTGCCGGCTCTATGGGGCCAAGAGAACTTCGTCGGGGCTATTAAGAGCAGTCTCGACCAGTGCTTCGAGGGTGTGGAGGTGCGCGACGAAGCCTGGATCGACTTCCCTGCCCTTGGTCCCCGTTACTGTGAGGTCGTCTATTCACCTCTTCGTCCCGATAGTAAGCGCGTAGCCTCTGTCGCAGTGATTACGTATGATATCGATGACCGCAAGAAGATGGAAAGTCAACTTAAGGCGCACGAGGAGCATCTGGAAAGGCTGGTTGAAGAACGGACGGAGGAGCTTAGGAAGAGCGAAAGGACGTACAGGAATATCTTCGAGAACGCGACAGAAGGAATTTTTCAGATTACGCCCGAGGGCCATTTTATCAGTGCTAACCCTGCCCTCGCCTGTATCTATGGATACGATTCACCGGAAGATTTCGTCACCAGAGTCGTTGACGTTGGAGAGCTTCACATAGAGCCGGAACAACGTCGCGAGTTTATCGAACTCCTTCATAAAGAAGGTCATGTCCGTAACTTCGAATTCAAAATGCACCGCAAGAATGGGAGCGTCACGTGGACCTCCGTGAATGCAAGGGTCGTTCGTGACGAGACCGGGGCGGTGACATACCATGAAGGCACCGTCCAGGACATCAGCGAACGAAAGCAGGCAGAGGAAGATATTCTGATTCAGCGTGACCTCAGCCTCAAGCTGGCCGGCATGTCCTCTCTGGAAGACGCTCTGCCACTCTGCCTCGACACTGCGATGAAAGTCGCACACATGGAATCGGGGGGCATCTACGTTAAGAACCGTCAGACGGGCGGACTCGAATTGGCGTGCTCAACGGGGCAGCCAGAAGAATTCGAAGGGAAACTATCTCTCACGAAGCCCCGGTCTCCTGCACATGCTCTTGTGATGGCAGGAAAGCCTCTCTATCTTTCGCTTCACGAAGAGGGAGCCCACCCCTTCCGAACGGAGCTTCCCGGAGGAGGGCCGCTCTTCATTGCAATACTTCCGGTTCTTCATGCCGGAGACGTCATCGCCTGCTTTAATCTCTCTTCCCGTATCCTTAATTCGATACCCCTTTACGTTCGTACAACCTTGGAGCTGATCGCCATGCAACTGGGCGCTATCTTTGCCCGGATCCAGACTGAACACGAGCTGCGTGAACGAGAAGAGCATTTTTCTCTTATCTTCCAGTCGAACCCGGGCGCGATGCTGCTCACCACGATGGACGGGCACATTGTCGATTTCAATCGAAACTTCCTCAAAACAACAGGATATCAGGGAGAGGAAGTGCTCGGGCGCACGACAGCCGAGCTGGGATTGTGGCTTTCCAAAAAGAAACGGGAGAAGAAGGTGAAGGAGGTGAGGGAGCTTGGCTCGATCCATGACTACGAAACAAGTATCCGCATGAAGTCCGGTGAATTGAGGGATATCCTCGTATCCATCGAACTGATCACACAGCGGGAAGATAGATTTCTTCTGACCATGTTTCAGGACGTGACCGAGCGCAAACGCGCGGAAGCGCAGCTTCTTATCCAGAGGAATCTGGCCCTCAAGCTCGCGGCGACCTCCTCACCGGATAAGGCCCTTTCCCTCTGCTTAGAGACAGCAATCCAGGCGTCGGGTATGGACTGCGGGGCTATCCATCTCAAGAACCCTGACACCGACGATCTCGAAATGGCCGTGCAGATAGGCTTGTCTGAGAAGCTGGTCGACAGGTTCTCCGTGCTCAAGGCACATTCAGAGATATGGTCGCTTGTCACACGACGAAAAAATGTGACCTTCTCCCTCGTCGAACACGTGACCGAAGCCGTGAAGCCTTACATTCTAGGGGAGGGGGTCCGGTCTGCGGTGATGATGCCCGTCGTTTATAAGGGGCAGGTGATCGCATCCGTGAACCTTGGCTCGCGCGAGGTAGATCCGGCGCGTAATCCAGGCTGGCCCACGCTCGAGCTTATTGCCGGACAGCTCGGAAGCATCATCATACGGATCCGGGCAGAGCAGGAACTTCAGAACGATATCGAGAAACGTAAGATCGTGGAGAAGGCCCTCGAGGCAAAATCCCGGAGCCTGGAAGAAGCGAATACTGCACTCAAGGTCTTGCTCAAGCACCGGGACGAGGACAAGTTGGAGCTTGAGGAAAAGGTTGTGTCAAACGTGAAGCAACTCGTGCTCCCCTACGTTCAGAAGTTGAAAAAGGGTAAGCTCGAGCCTTCGCAGCAGATCGCGGTTGACTTCGTCGAAGCGAACCTCAACGAAATCCTCTCTCCCTTCCTGAACAACCTGCGCTGCTTCAACTTCACCCCTCGTCAGCTCGAAATTATCGCCCTCATAAAGGAGGGCAGGACGACAAAGGAAATAGCAGAGTTCCTGCACGTGAGTACGGAAGATATCGATATGCATAGGTTTCTGCTGCGAAAGAAGTTGGGCCTCAATAAGGAAAAAACAAATCTACGTTCTTATCTCCTCTCTCTCGCGTGAGTATTAGTTTTAGTACCATACTCTTTTAACTTTCTTCTAATATTCCCACATTGCCTTTTCCAGAGTATCCTTATTTAGGGTGATGACAAAGAGCATGCATCGGCCCTCGGTTGGGCGGTAAAGGCAAACGTCCACTCCTATGCACGATAAGCGAAAGGAGGAATATCATGGGATCCGAAAGCCGGCACGTCGTGGATAAGGCGATGCAAAGACAATCCGGTGCGTTGACTGGCATCCTGCTCGTTATACTCTGCGTGGTCGCAACCCTCACAGGGTGTGGTGAATCGTGGCGGGGCTCTTCCGCCAACATCGGCTACAAGGCCGTGTTTCTCGACGACGGACAGGCCCTCTTTGGCAAATTGGAGGATTCCGGGCCCTCCCATGTCACGTTGGAAGACGTCTTCTACGTTCCGGGCCGGGTATGCGACAACAAGCTGATACCTGGCTCAGGCCCGGGCTGGCAGGAGTCTGGCCCCATTCGCCTGGAAACCCGGCACATGGTGGCCGCTGTTGACATTGACTACAGGGCAATACTCCTTGACAATGGTCGGGTTTGTTTCGGGAGACTGCTGCAGAGAACTACCGATTATGTCGAGTTGAAGGACGCTTTTTTCATTGAGCGTGAGGTGACGCGGGGGCACGGCGGAAAGACGGCAAGAGTTGTCCTCGTTACAGGAGCAAACGGCCGGCATTTGCATGACCACATATTTATCAATGCCGGCCATGTCCTCGCTGTCGAGCCTATCTCGGCAGGACCCGAAGGATAGGTAAAGAGGCGATCGTGAGAACCGCGGCCAGTCCAACTGAATCGGCGGGCATTCCGGTGAAGGCCGGCCAGAGCATGATTATCATCAATAGGCTCAACGACGTGAGAGAAACCAGAGAAAGCCTGTGCAAGAAGGCTTATTGTGGATTGAAACGGCGGGGGGTAGGGTCATCATGTTCTCTTTCTATGCGTGATCTTCACTGCCAGCAGCGGACTCCGTATGCTCTCTTTGTAAGTGAAGCTCTCGGACCCCTTTTCAGCGCCCTTACCATCCCACGATGAGCCGTATCGGAAGAGACAGGCTATTATGGGGAGTCGTGTAGAGACGTCGCGCCCAGCCTCCCGTTATTCTTCCAGTTCCTCTAGAAACATTTCAACGCCAAGAGAGACGAGGACCGCTCGTGCGTTTTCCTTGACTTTCTCTATCGCAAGCCATTTGCCACGCAAGTCTTCATTAGAAGGGAAGTCCTTGTCAATTTCATCCATTTTCTTCACTAAAAATGAATGAAAAGTATGAGCCATGCCAGCATACAAATCATTCCACGGCTCGTCTTTAATCCAGTCACAAGCGCAGGTCTTCTTCAGTTGCGCCAATTTCTTGCTTTTTTCCTTTTCCGCCGCTCCCTTCTTTGGTGCCCCCAATCCCATCTCAATCATCCCAGTTCTTTCTGCCTCTGCCATCAATTCCTTGTTCCGGGCTGCTTTCTTCTTTGGTGCCTTTTCCATGAGCCACTCCTTTTGATTTGGTCGGAGGACATTCTGCAGTCCCTCTGCCTTTGTCATGCACACATATTATAATCGCGCCACCATGGAATACATTCACGGTTCAACGAAGACCATCGGCCTCGACCTTGCCGTCCGCCTTACGCGCATCCGACCTGCTTTGTTGCAGGGAGGATACCTTGACAATTCCACATGTCTCAGAATGGAGGCTGATTACTTCGGGCGGATGGCTTTCAAGCCAATTGATATCCCGGCAATCGGAATTGAGAATAGTGTCATCGAAAGTGATGATGCGCCGTATCATTGTTACGGCACATGCCGAAAGAAATAAAAAAATCAAAGTTGGTCTTGGGCAAAGAGCAGTTGCTCGCTCGCTTTCATTTGGTAATGAGCGCCTACAACAATCAGGCTCGTTGCCCGCTGACTAGTTGGTGTCAGGAACTCATCCTTCTCACAACATCTTCTAAGGTGCCCCTGAAGGGACCGGGGGTCTCCATCTTGATCGAAGCCAGGGTTGCCGCAAACTTCAATGATTCTTCCACCCCATGATCCAGTCTACGGACCAGATATGACCCTGTTGTCGTGTCGCCGCGACCGGTTCTGCCCTGAGAGTTCCTGTTCGTGTATCCTTCAAAGTACGTTCTGCCCTTGTAACGGGCGAGAACTCCGTCCGAACGGGTTATGATAATCTCCGGGCATCCCCATGTTTCGACAATCATGGCGGCTTGCTCCAGATCGACAGTCCCGGTGAGTATTTCTGCTTCCACTACATCGAGTTTCACCATATCGACGATGCTCACAATGTCTCTTTTCTCTGCTACGTCCCTGAAATGAATCTCCCCGGTCTCGATATCAACCTGGCGTACGAAACTCTGCAGATCTATTGACAAGCGAAAACCACGTTCCCTCAATCCTCGCATAAATCCCAGGGTAAACTCTCTGTCGGTCAGGGCACCGAGGTGAGCCGGGCACGGCTCCAAAAGGGGCAGGTCCTCCAAGGAAAAGAACCCGGCGTTGCCGGTCTGATACATCAGCCTTTCGTCCATGTTCGCCGTCGGATGGACAACCCGCATGTGGGTTGTCTCGGCGGCGGGCTGCAGATAGACGTCGATACCGGCATCCCTTAGCGGTGTAAGGTAACTTTCATCTTCTCTGGCCATTCTCGTAACCACAGCGATCCTCTTGTTGCTGCGAGAGGCGGCAAGAGCTCCGAAAAGTGGTGCGCCACCAGGCACCGCACGGGCAGATCCTTCCTTTGCCTCGATTTCGTCAATGGTTATATGGCCCACAAACACGAGATCATACCTATTCATATCCGCTTTCCCTCCAAGCTAATGAGCTTTCCTAAATATGGTACAGTGTTGCAAAGTAAAGGGCATCATTATTCTGTATGGCTTCTGATTTTGGACCGATTGTACAAGCCAAATTAGACGGTTTTTCAAGGACGATAGATCTACCAAGGAGCCGTAAATAGATAGGTATATAAAAGCACGGACACTTTCTGAAGTCGTGAACCTTTTGGCGCACTGGCGCCTCGCACATTGCAAGCCGAATGAAATGCTTGACGCAAACAGCCTTGCAAACATAGAATCGTACCTGGAGTTGCGCAAAGGGAGCCGGGCATGGATGGTTGGAAGGATCAGCGGACGAGCTGGATGCGGGTGCCTGAAAAAGAACTCCTTGATGAGATGAAGAAGGTGCCGGCGGCGTCAGAGGCGCACGCCCTGGATCATATGCTCCGGGTGGTGGAGCGTTGCGAACGTCTGGGAAAGGAGCTCGACGCGGACCCCGAGATACTGGCGGCTGCTGTCTATCCACACGATCTCGGTCGAGGATTGACGATACTCACAGGGATAGGACGCCCTTATGTACGGACACGAATCGGGAGTCAGCAGCCTCACGGAGCTTGAACTACGGCTCCTGAGGTCGGCGAAGCCCTATCTCCAGGTCAGGGGGAACGAATCGCATACAGAGAACGCCATAGAATTTGCGGTGAGACTTCTGGGCATATATGGAGGCGACAGGGCGGTGGTCGTTCCAGCGTTGATCCTTCATGACATCGGGTGGAGCAGGGTGTCGGCCGAGGTAATGGCAAGGTCCTTTTGCCGGCATCCCGATATGAAGTCCCTCAAGCTTCATGAGGATGAAAGCGTAAGGATCGCTGCCGCCATTTTGGGCGATGTCGAGTTTGATACGGGCAGAACCGGCGAGATACTGGAGATTATCGGCGGTCACGACACGAGGGCCGAGGCCCTTTCACTCAACGACAAAATTGTAAAGGATGCAGACAGACTCACCCGATACGGGAAAGGATTCTTGTTTCTGACCACGTATTTTTCAATCCCTCAGTGGTTCCTCAAGCTCGGACTTAAGAAGCAGATCGACGCATGGTTCTTTCTTGATGCGTCCAGGGAGATTGCAAGGGAAGAACTGAAACGTCATTAAAGGATTGGGAACGGGTCTTCGGACCCCGGGGCAACAAGCAGGGCAACGGTCAGGGGCGGTGCGATTCCTCCAGGCCGCGCCGTCCCATCCGAAAATCGCGCAATCAACACGCCGCCCCGCATTGACTCGCCTTGTGGCCGGCAGTATAATGACCCATGGAAGAAAGAATACGACGGTTTCTCGCCGAGGACGTCGGCTCGGGAGACATCACCACCGACGCCATCGTACCCGCGGAACACACTTCCCATGCCCTGATCATCGCAAAAGAAGAGTGCATCATTGCGGGCCATGAGTTCGCGCGAGAGGTATTCTCGACCCTCGATCCCGTCGCGTCATACAAGGACCCGATAAAGGACGGAGCCACGGCGCACCGGGGTGAGGCCGTGGCCAGGCTGAGAGCAAGGACCCGGGCCATCCTCACCGGCGAGCGGTCGGCCCTCAACATCCTCCAGCGATTGAGCGGCATAGCCACCGCAACGCGCAGGTTCGTCGATGCGGTGGCAGGCACAAGGGTGAGGATCCTCGATACGCGAAAGACGTCGCCGGGCTTAAGGGCCATGGAGAAATACGCGGTCCTCATGGGAGGCGGAGAGAACCACAGGTTCGGCCTCTACGACATGGCCCTCGTGAAGGAAAACCACATCGC
>Ga0326728_10012822_pt1 | contig 18437 bp, 14 predicted proteins | sample MB3enrmetagenome_FD_207602 | JGI IMG/M metagenome (GOLD analysis project Ga0326728, IMG submission 207602) | Lab enriched peat soil microbial communities from McLean, Ithaca, NY, United States - MB31MN | ecosystem: Environmental > Terrestrial > Soil > Wetlands > Peat | place: USA: New York... | reverse complement strand
AGATGAACTCATCCAGCACGCGCTTGCCGGCCCTATTGACCCCGGGCTTGATGATCAGCGAGGCGTTGGGGCAGATCTTCACGCACATCATGCACATGGTGCACTTGTGGGCCCCGCTCACCGGGTCCAGCGGCATGTCCACCCGGCCGCGGAAGCGGTCGTGGATATGGGGCCGCTCCTCCGGGTACTGCTGGGTGACCGCGGGGCGCACGAAGGCCCGGCCAGTGAGGCGCATGCCCGAGAGCAGGCTGGCCGCGCCCTTCAAGATGCCTGTCAGCCAAGCGAGCATGGCGTCACCTCAGGCTGGCGGCCACGCACAGGGCGATGGCCGCAAGGTTGGCAAAGGACAGGGGCAGCAGGACCTTCCACTCCAGCTTCATCAGCTGGTCCACGCGCACGCGGGGAAAGGTCCAGCGGAACCACATGATCACGAAGATGACCGCGTAGGTCTTGGCGAAGAACCACAGCCAGCCCGGCAAGAAGCCGCCCAGCGCCGGGCTGTGCCAGCCGCCGAAGGGCAGGGCCAGCACCAGGGGCTGCCAGCCCCCCAAGAAGAGGGTCACCACCATGGCCGAGATGATGAACATGTTCACGAACTCGGCCAGGTAGAACATGGAGAAGCGCATGGCCGAGTACTCGGTGCTGAAGCCGGCGGTCAGCTCGCTCTCAGCCTCGGGCAGGTCGAAGGGGGCGCGGTTGATCTCGGCCGTGCCGGCGATGAGGAAGATGAGCATGCCCAGCACGCCCCAGGGCGCCATGCGGAAGATGTTCCAGCCCGCGGCCTGGCCCTCCACGATGGCCTGGGTGCTGAGGGTGCCGGTGAAGAGCACCACGCCCAGCACGCACAGCGCCGGGCTCAGCTCATAGCTGATGATCTGGGCCGCCGAGCGCATGCCGCCCAGCAGGCTGTACTTGTTGGCGCTGGCCCAGCCGGCCAGCAGGATGCTGAGCACGCCCAGGCCGGAGACCGCCGTGATGTAGAGCACGCCGATGTTGAGGTCCGCGGCCAGCAGCTGGTCATCGAAGGGGATGACCGCCAGCACCATGAAGCTGGCGGTGAAGGCCACGATGGGGGCCAACTTGAAGACCGCCCGGTCTGCGTCCACGGGGATGAGGTCCTCCTTCTGCACCAGCTTGAGGGCGTCCGCGATGGTCTGCAGCAGGCCCCAGGGCCCCACCCGGTTGGGCCCCAGCCGCTCCTGGAAGTAGGCGCAGACCTTGCGCTCCATCAGGATGAGCCAGAAGGCGGTGAGCGAGACGCCGACGAAGAACACACCGCCCAGCACGGCCATCAGGCCCAGATGCCCGGCCCAGGCGGGCAGGCCCAGGCTCTGGGTGACGAAGTGCAGGTAGGGCGGCACGATCTCGTCCTTCAGGGCGCGCCCGGGATGCATGAAGAGATGCCAGAGGATAGCGCTCATCGCCGCCTCAACGGTCCACATCCGGGATCACCAGGTCCAGCGAGCCCAGGATGGAGATGACATCCGCCACCTTCCAGCCCGGCGCCAGGGCCGGCAGCACCGAGAGGTTGCTGAAGCAGGCGGAGCGGAACTTGCAGCGCAGCGGCTTGGGGCCGCCATCCGAGACCAGGTAGACGCCCATGTCCCCGCGGGCGGTCTCCAGGCGGCTGTAGACCTCGCCGGCGGGGGGCTTCAGCACGCGCGGCAGCTTGGCCAGCACCGGCCCCTCGGGCAGGGCGCCCAGCGCCTGCTCCACCAGGCCCAGGCTCTCGCGCATCTCAGCCATGCGCACCAGGTAGCGGTCCCAGCAGTCGCCCGTGGAGCCCACCGGCACCTCGAACTTGAGGCTTGGGTAGATGCCGTAGGGCTCGTCCTTGCGCAGGTCATAGCGGAAGCCGGTGGAGCGCAGCACCGGGCCGCTGCAGCCGTAGGAGAGGGCGGTGGCCGTGTCCAGCTTGCCGATGCCCCGGGTGCGCTGCTGGAAGATGACGTTCTCGGCCAGCAGGCCGTGGTATTCGGGCATCTTGGCGCGCACGCGGGACACCACCTCGCGCACCCGCTCCGCGAAGCCCTTGGGGATGTCCTCAGCCACCCCGCCGATGCGCACATAGTTGTAGGTGAGGCGCTGGCCGCAGAGCTCCTCGAAGATGTCGATGATCTCCTCGCGCTCGCGGAAGCCCCAGAAGAAGGCGGTCACCGCGCCCAAGTCCATGCCGTAGGCGCCATACCACAAGAGATGGCTGGCCACCCGGTTGAGCTCGCCCACGATGACGCGGAGAGCCTCAGCGCGCGGGGGCACCTGGATGCCCATCAGGCGCTCCACGGCCAGGCAGAAGGCCCAGTTGCAGAGCATGGCCGAGAGGTAGTCCTGGCGGTCGGTCAGGTGGATGATCTGGGGGTAGGAATCGTTCTCGGCCATCTTCTCCATGCTGCGGTGGATGTAGCCCACATGGGGCACCACCTCCAGCACGGTCTCGCCATCCAGGCGCAGCACCAGGCGCAGCACCCCGTGGGTGGAGGGGTGCTGGGGGCCCATGTTGATGAGGTACTCGTCCGTCTTGAGCGTGGTGTCAGGGGCGGGCTTGGGGTTTGGGCTGGCCTGCGGCAAGGGCTTCCTCTGGTTCAAAAAACGGGCCGGGGGACCATGCGGGGGTCTTGGTAATCTTTGCGCAGGGGCCAGCCCACCCAGTCATCGGTGAGCATGATGCGCCTCAAGTCGGGATGGCCCTCGAAGGCCACGCCGAAGAAGTCAAAGGTCTCGCGCTCGAACCATTCGCAGCCCCGCCACAGGTCGCTGACCGTGGGGATGGAGGGATGGGCGCGGTCCAGATCCACCTTGACGCACAGGCTCTGCCGGTGGGCGCTGCTGAAGAGGTGGTAGACCGAGACGATCAAGCCCTTCTCCATCTGGTCCAGCGCGGTCTGGCTGAGCGGGTAGTCGAAGGCCAGGCCCGGCTCATGGCGCAGGGCCTCCATCAGGGGCCTGAACTCGCCAAGCACCGGCTTCAGCACCGGCATGGAGGGCGCCTCCTCCAGGGCCACGCCCGGGAAGCGCGCGCGCAGGGCTTGCAGCAGCTCGTCCCGGCTCACGCCGCACCCCCTTTGGCCAGCTTGGCCTGGGCCCCGGCTGAGAGCAGGGGGTGGCTGGCCATGATCTTCTTCTGCAGCATCATGATGCCGTTGAGCAGGGCCTCGGGCCGCGGCGGGCAGCCCGGCACGTAGACATCCACCGGCACGATGGTGTCCACGCCCTTCACCACCGAGTAGTTGTCATAGTAGAAGGGCCCGCCGGCGTTGGCGCAGGCGCCCATGCTGATGACCCACTTGGGCTCGGGCATCTGGTCATAGAGGGTCTTGAGCACCGGCCCCATCTTCTCGGTGACCGTGCCGGCCACGATCATCAGGTCGGCCTGGCGCGGGGTGGCGCGGGCCACCTCGGCCCCGAAGCGCGCCATGTCGTAGCGCGACACCCCGGTGGCCATGAACTCGATGGCGCAGCAGGAGAGGCCGAAGGTCAGCGGCCAGAGGGAGTTGGAGCGCGCCCAGTTGAAGAGCGCCTCCGCGGAGAGCAGGATGAAGGTGCCGCCCGGCGCCTTCTCGGCCGCCTGGGCGGCTTGATGGATCAGAGCCATTCGAGGGCCCCCTTTCTCCAGGCATAAGCCAGGCCCAGCAGCAGGATGCCCATGAAGGCCCCCATGCTGGCCAGCGCCCAGCCCGGATCGCCCAGGCTGCGGAACACGGCGGCCCAGGGGAAGAGGAAGGCGGTCTCCACCTCGAAGACCACGAAGACCAGCGCCACCATGTAGTAGCCGGCATGGAACTGCATCCAGGCCGTGCCCACGGGCTCGACCCCGCACTCGTAGGCGCTGCCCTTGGCCTTGCTGGGCTTGCTCTCAGCCAGCAGCCAGTTGGTGATGAAGCCGCCGGCCACGAAGAAGATGCCGAAGGCGAAGAAGAAGGCCACATAGGCGTAGGGCTGCAGATCCATGGGATCCTCAGTGCTTGCGGGCCACGAAAAAGCCCGCCAAGTCCTCAAGGCTGCGCCGCGCCGGGCTGTCCGGCAGGGCCGCCAGGGCGCCGCGCGCCTCGTCCACCAGGCGCAGGGCCTGGGCGCGCGCCAGGCCTATGCCTCCCTGGGCGCGGATGAACTCCATGGCGCGCTGCAGCTGGGCCGGCTGCAAGGGGTCCTCCAGCAGCAGCTCTTGGATGACGGCCCGCTCGCTGCTGGTGGCGCGGGCCAGGGCCAGGATCGCCGGCAGGGTCATCTTGCCCTCCAGCAGGTCATGGCCCTGGGGCTTGCCCAGGGTGGCCTCATCCGCCTCAAGGTCGAGCAGGTCGTCGGCGATCTGGAAGGCAAGGCCCACCTTGGCGCCATAGGCGTTGAGCGCCCGCAGGGTGGCCTCCCCTGCCCCGGCCGCCATGCCGCCCACCTCGCAGCTGGCCGCGATGAGCGAGGCGGTCTTCTTATAGATGGTGTCGTAATACTGGCCTTCGCTCAGGGTGACCAGGTAGCGCGTGCGCACCTCCTGGATCTCGCCATCGCACAGCTCATCCGTGGCCTGGGCCACCCGCACGATGATGGGGCCGTCCACATGGGCCGCCAGGCGGGCGAAGACCCTGGCAAAGAGCAGGTCGCCCATCAGCACCGAGAGCTCGTTGCCCCAGGCGTAGTTGAGCGTCCGCACCCCTCGGCGGAGCGGCGAATTGTCGATGATGTCATCGTGGATGAGGGTGGCGTTGTGGATGAGCTCCACCGCCTCGGCCAGCATCATGGCCTGCTCGCGTGAGCGCGGGTCCTGGGGCTTGCCAGCAGAGCAGGCCTGGTTGCAGAGCAGCACCAGCGCCGAGCGCACGCGCTTGCCCATGTTCTGGGTCACATGCGCGACCATCTCAGCCACCATGTCGTTGCCCGAGCCCAAGGCCTTGCGGATCTGCTCCTCATTGAGGGCCAGGTCCTTGGCGATGGGCGCGTAGATGTCCTCCAGCTTGCGCGCCTCTTGGCCTGCCTTGACGCTCTGACGCGGTAAGGGTGCCATTGCCTCTCCTCTCTATGCCCAAGCCTGGGCCGAATCATGGGCTTCTAATGAAATACGCTTCAAAAACCAGGCGGATTGCGCCATTCGATGTTGCGCTTGGCGCGACCTGAACCTGGCATCCCAAGCAGGTCTCTATTATAATAGGAACAACTTCCCTTCTGGAGATTGTATGCCCCTCTTCGAATACCGCTGCAATGACTGCAAAACCGGCTACGAAACACTCATCCGCGGGGATGAGGAGCCCGTCTGCCCGCGTTGCGCCAGCCGCAACGCGGAGAAAGTGCTCTCAGTATTCGCTGTCTCGCATGCCAGCGGGGCTTCTGGCAGCGCCTGCGCGGGCGGCGCCTGCGGCCTGCCCAGCCAGGGACAAGGCTGCGCCAGCGGCGCTTGCCCGTTCAACTGAATAGCGGCCTTTCCTAAAAGAAAAGCCCGGCTCTCGCCGGGCTTTTCTTTTGCCTCACCGCAGGCCCTGGTTCCTGGCCGCCTGCAGCGTGTTCTTCATGAGCATGGCCCTGGTCATGGGGCCCACCCCGCCCGGCACCGGGGTCAAAAAGCCTGCCACCTGGGCCACGCTGGCCTGGTCCACATCCCCGCAGAGCTTGCCATCCGGCAGCCGGTTCATCCCCACATCCACCACCACCGCGCCGGGCTTGACCATGGCCCCGGTGATGAGCCGCGGCCGGCCCACCGCGGCCACCAGGATGTCGGCCTGGCGGCAGACGGCGCCCAAGTCCGGGGTGTGGCTGTGGCAGACGGTGACCGTGGCATTGGCGTCCAGCAGCATGTGGGCCATGGGCTTGCCCACCATGTTGCTGCGGCCCACCACCACCGCGTGCTTGCCGCTGACGGCCGCGCCGCTCAGGCGGATGAGCTCCATGCAGCCGGCCGGGGTGCAGGAGGGCAGGCAGGCCCGGCCCGAGGCCAGGCGCCCCAGGTTGGCGGGATGCAGGCCGTCCACATCCTTCTCCGGCGGGATGGCCAGCAGGGCGGCCTCGCCGTCCAAGTGCCGGGGCAGGGGCAGCTGAACAAGGATGCCTTGCACCCTCGGGTCGGCCGCCAGCTGCTGCACCAGGGCCATCAGGCGCTCCTGGGGCGTGTCCGCCACCAGGTGGTGGTGGAAGCTGTGGAAGCCCACCTCCTGGGCATCCTTCACCTTGCCCGCCACATAGACCTTGCTGCCCGGGTCCTCGCCCACCATCAGCACCGCCAAGCCGGGCTTGTCCTGCATGCCCGCCACAGCGGCGCGCACCTCATCCTTCACCTTCTGTGCCAGGGCTTTCCCATCCAGCATCTTGGCGGTCATGGCCTCTCCGTGATAGGGGGTGGTTCTCGGCTCAAGAGCAGGCCGCGCGCTCCCTCCGGCCCCACAGCCGGGATGCGCGGCCAGGGCACGGCCATGGCCTGGTAGAGCGTGACGCCGGTGAAGGGATGGTGCTGCTCCTCCACCGGCAGGTCCGGGAACTCAGCCCGCGCCGCCTGGCCCAGGCCGGCCTTGTCCGAGTCGCCCCAGATCAGCAGCACGCCCTGCGGGTGGGCCTGCATTTCCATGGCCCCGTAATGGTTGGAGGCGAGCAGGCTGCTGGCCTCGCGGCCCTCGGCCTTGAGCAGGGTGCGGCAGAGCTGGGCCACCTCATAGCCATAGAAGCGGTAGTCATGCTCCAAGCCGGTCACTGCCAGCAGCCAGCCGCGGTCCTGGGCCTCTGCGCGGCGGGCGATGGCCGTGGCCACCGGCGAGAAGCTCTCGTAGGTGTCCGGGCTGGCGGCCCACAGGCCGAAGTACTCATGCGCGTTGAAGAGGGCCAGCACTGCCAGCAGGCTCAAGAGCGCGGCCAGCAGGGCCCGCGGCAGGCGCGGGGAAAAGGACAGGCGCAGGCGCTGGGCCAGGGCCTCCAGCAGCAGGCCCATCATCAGCGCCGCGATGGGCGCCAGCAAGAAGGTGCGATGCGCCTGGGGCGCCTCCACCGCCACCGAGAAGACGCCGCCCGCCAGCACGCACCAGAAGAGCAGCACCAGCAGCAGGGCGCGGCGGTCGCGCCAGGCGCGCCAGTGGGCCAGCAGCAGGGCCGGAAGGAAGAGGGCGCCGGCCAGGGTGTCAAAGAGGGGCATGTTGTGCAGGTTGTGGCGGCCATTGTAGTCGCCCAGCCAGTTGAACATCAGCAGGTGCTTGCTGAGCGTCTGCGCCAGCACCGGCAGGCCCTGGCTGGCCACGTCATGGGCCACGCTCACCTCATCCGCCCGCAGGGCAAAGTCGCCCCAGCGCCAGGCGGCCACCCACAGCACGGGCAGCGCCCCCAAGAAGGCCCCCATCACCCATCCGGCCAGGCTGGCCCCGGCGCCCCAGGCCAGGGCCGCGGCGCCCAGGGGCAGCAGGGCCAGGGCCAGGGCGAAGAGCCGCGGCTGGGGGCCGTGGGCGGCGCCCTGCCAGAAGGCCAGGGCCGCGGCGGCCAGCAGCAGCCAGCCCAGGGCCTGGGCCCAGCGCCGGCCGGGCCTGTCCAGCAGGTTGGCCAGCGCCACCCAGAGCACCATGGCCGGGACGGCCAGGCGCACGGCGATGTAGGCCTGCAGCATCGCGCCCAGGCAGAGGCCGGCGGCGATGAAGTCTGCCCAGGCCCGCGTGCGCTGGGCCCGCACCATGAAGGCCAGGGCCAGCAGGGTCCAGAAGCCGGCAAAGGGGGCCATGAAGCCCAGGCGGTCAAAGTTGAAGCCCCAGCGCAGCATGGCGTAGCCCGCCAGCAGGGCCAGGGCCAGGCGCGGCTTGAGCCATTGCCGGGCCAGAAAGTAGAAGGCCAGCAGGGCCAGCATCCCATGGAAGGCGGAGAAGAGGCGCAAGGTGAGGATGCCGGGGCCCAGGGCCTTGAACCAGGGCGCCACGGCCCAGAACCAGAGGCCCGGGTGCTGCACCGTGCCGCCGAACCACAGCTCAGCGCGGCCGCCCTCCAGCAGGCCCATCACCTGCTCGCCCAGCGCGGCCTCGTCATACCAGATGCCTGCCGGGACCTGGCCCAAGCGCCAGAAGCGGAAGGCGGCGCCCAGCAGCAGGGCGGCCAGGAGCAGCAGCAGCTCCAGGCGCAGGGGCAGGGGCTTTTCGCGGGCAGCAGCCTCTGGGCGATGCCAAGCCAGGGGCAGCAGCAGGGCCAGGCAGCCCAGCCCCATCAGGCCCAGGCCCAGGGCCGGCTCATGCTCAGGGGCCAAGCGCTGCCAGAGCAGGGCCTGGCCCAGGCCCAGCAGCAGGGCGCCCAAGGCCAGGCTCGCCAATCCCCTGCCCTGGCCAGCGGCCAGCTTTGGGGGCGCTACCAGCCAGGCGGCCAGGCAGGCCAGGGGCAGGCACAGCGCCAGCGGCCCCAGCAGCGGCACCTCGGGGCTTGAGAAGGCCACCCCGGCCAGGCAAGCCAGGGCCGCGGCCAGAAAGAGGGCCGGGCCGAGCATGGAGAGGGCCTTATTGCGGGTCTTGGGAAGGGTCACGGGGCTCAGAAGAGCGAGATCTGGTCAGAATCAGGCAGGCTGCCCAGGGCGCCGCTGGCCTTGAGCTTCTCCACCACGGTCTTGTTGAGGCCGCAGCGGCCCACCAGGTCCTCGATGGAGCGGAACTCGCCACGCGCCCGCTCCTCAGCCACGCGCTCGGCGGCAGTGCCGCCCAGCCCGGGGATGACGGTGAGCGGGGGCAGCAGGGTGAGGGGCTCCGCCGCAGCGGTGAACTCCGCCGGGTGGCTGGCATAGAGGTCCACCGGCGCGATGCGGATGCCGCGCAGCAAGGCTTCCAGCACCACGGTCATCACCTCCAAGCCGCCCTCCTCCTTGGCCGTGGCGCTGCCCGCCTGCTGGGCCTGGCGCAGGGCGCCGATGCTGGCCAGCACCCCATCCCGGCCCTTGAGGCTGGCGGCCAGGTCGAAGCAGTCGCGGTTGAGGGTGAGCCAGGTGGCGTAGAAGGCCAGCGGATGGTGCACCTTGAACCAGGCCATGCGCGCGGCGGTGAAGCAGTAGGCCGTGGCATGGGCCTTGGGGAACATGTACTGGATCTTGCGGCAGCTGTCGATCCACCAGTCCGGCATCTTGACCGCCTTGATGGCGGCCTCCTGCTCGGGGGTGAAGCCCTCGGCCGCCACCTTGCCCTTGCGAACCTTCTCGGTGATGTCAAAGGCCAGGGCCGGGGCCATGCCGGCCTGCACCAGCCGGTTCATGATGTCATCGCGGGTGCTGATGACCGTGGAAAGGTCGGCCTTGCCGGCCTTGATGAGCTCCTCGGCGTTGGCGTTCCACACGTTGGTGCCGTGCGAGAGGCCCGAGATGTAGATCAGCTCGGTGAAGCTCTTGGGCTGGGTCATCTCCAGCATGCGGCGGGTGTTGGCGGTGCCGAACTCGGGGATGCCCAGGGCCCCGGTCTTGCCGAAGAGGCTGGCCTCCTCGCTGGCCAGCTTGGGCAGGCCCAGGGCCTTGGCCTCGCGGAAGATGGAGAGGGCCTTGGGCTCGTCCAGCGGGGCGTCCAGCTCGGCCACGCCGGTCATGGCGGCCAGCTGGCGGAAGGCGCTGCCATCGTCCTTGCCCAGGATGTCGAGCTTGACCAGGTTCTCCTCGTAGTCGTGGTACTCGAAATGGGTGATGGGCAGGCTGTCCACCCCCATGGCCTCCAGGCCGCCGCGCTCCTTGCTGTCGCCCGAGTACTGCACCGGGGTGAACTCCTCCACCTGGTGCCCGGCCGGCACCAGCACCACCCCGCCCGGGTGGCTGCCGGTGTTCTTCTTGACGTCCATCAAGCCGGCCTTCACCCGCTCGATCTCGACATTGCGCTTGGCGAGCCCCTTGGCATCAAAGTACTTCTTCACATAGCCGAAGGCGGTCTTCTCGCTGTAGGTGCTCACCGTGCCGGCCTTGTAGGCCTTGCCCTCGCTGAAGAGGCTGACCACGAAGTGCTGGATCTCGTTCTGCACCTCGGGCGCGAAGTTGAGGTCGATGTCGGGCACCTTGTCGCCCTTGATGCCCACGAAGGTCTCAAAGGGGATGTTGTGCCCGTCGCGCAGGATCCTCTGCGAGCCGCAGGCGGGGCAGGGCCGCCGCTTGAGGTCCACGCCCGAGAGCCGCTCCAGGGGATGGAACTCGGTCCAGCGGCAGTCCAGGCAGTGCTCGTGGGCCGGCAGTGGGTTGACCTCGGAGATGCCCAGGCACCAGGCGGCCAGCGAGCTGCCCACCGATCCCCGGCTGCCCACCGAATAGCCGCGCTGGTTGCTCTCGGCCACCAGCTTCTGGGCGATCTCATACAGCACCGCGAAGCCGTTGCCCTTGATCTTGCCCAGCTCATAATCCAGGCGCTGGCCGGCCAGCTCGGGCGGGGCCTCCCCATACACGGCCTTGAGCTTCTCCCAGGCCATGCGGGTGATGCGCTCCTCGGTGCCATCCAGCTTGGGGAAGCAGCGGTCCTTGGGCACGGGCGGCACATGGCCGATGCCCTCGGCGATGGCCCGGGGGGCGGCCACCACGATGCGGTGGGCAACCTCCGGCGGCAGAAAGCTGAACTCCTCCAGCATCTCCTCGGTGGTGTGGAACCACAGCGGCGCCTGCTCCTCGCCGTCCGCCATGCCATTGCCCACCTGCATGATGCGGCGGTAGACCTCGTCCTCCGGCTCCAGGTAGTGCACATCGCCGGTGGCCACCACCGGCTTGCCCAGCCGCTCGCCCAGGGCCAGCACGCGGCGCACCAGGTCGCGCAGCCCCTCCTCGTCCTTCACCTGGCCATTGCGCAGCATGAAGCGGTTGTTGGCCGGGGGCTGCACCTCCAGGTAGTCGTAGAAGGAGGCGATGCGCTCCAGCTCCGCCTCCTCCGCCCCGGCCAGGATGGCCTGCATCAGCTCGCCGTTCTCGCAGGCCGAGCCCAGGATCAGCCCCTCGCGCAGCTCCGCGAGGCGCGGCCGCGGGATGAGCGGCTTGCTGTAGAAGGTGTCCAGGTGCGAGCCGCTGACCAGCTGGTAGAGGTTGCGCCGGCCCTGCTCATTGCGGGCCAGCAGGATGATGTGGCGGCTGTCGGGCTTGGGCCCCTTGAGGCTGCGGTCCGGGTTGAAGATGTCGCCGCTCTCCACCAGGTAGCCCTCGCAGCCCAGGATGAGCTTGATCTGCGGCCCGCCCTTGCCCAGCGCGGCCTTGGCGGCCTTGGGCAGCGAATGCACCACGCCATGGTCGGTGATGGCCAGCGCCGGATGGCCGAAGCGGATGGCGGCCTTGACCAGCCCCTCCACCGAGGCCACCGAGTCGGCCGCCGAGAACTTGGTGTGGGCGTGCAGCTCCACCCGCTTCTCGGCCGCGTTGTCCTCGCGCCCCTTGGGCTTGGGCAGCAGGGTGATGTCGCGGGCCTCCAGCACCAGCTCATCGCGCTCGAAGCGGTCCACCTTGGCCTCGCCGCGCACCCGCACCCGCTGGCCGACGGCCAGCTCCTTGGGCGCGCTCTCGCCCTTGCGCGCCCAGAGCACGCCATAGAGCGAGTCGGTGCCGTCGCTGAAGGCGAAGCGCAGCTTGGTGGATTCCCCGCCCTTGAGCTTGGTCTCCTTGACCTCAAAGATGGTCCCCTCCACCTGCACCGAGGCCTCAGGCCCCCGCACCTGGTCCATGGGCTTGCTGCGGTCCGCGGGCAGCAGGCGCCCGGCCAGCATCCTGCCTTCCGGCGGCACCGGCTTGGCCTTGGGCTTCTCCGGCGCGGCCTTGGCCGGCTCGGCGGGCTCAGGCTTGCCGGCCGGCTTGCCCACGGCCGCCTCGGCGGGGCTGGGCGCCTTGGCCACCGAGGGCGCCTCAGCCTGGGCAACAGGGGCCAGGCCTTCGCCCGTGCGCAGCTCCACGGCCATGCCCGCGCCCATCCCAGCCTGGATGAGCTCGCCCAAGGCGCGCGCGGCGCGGCGCTCGGCCAGGGTGCGGGTGAGAAAGTCGCTCTCCGCCAGCAGCACCAGCACCTCTTGCCCCAGCTGGCCCTCCAGCTTGTAGTCGGCGCCGGACAGCCAGTCGGGCGCCAGGTCCAGCTCCTCGCGCAGCTGCTCCACCAGGTCGCGGAAATGCAGGCCCAAGAAGTCCTCGGCCGCCAGCAGGCCCTCGCCGTAGCGGGGGTAGAGCACGGGCCGGTAGCCCAGCTGGGACAGGCGCTGGCGCAGCGCATCGCCCAGCGCCGCATCCAGAGGCGCGTCCAAGCCCAGGTACACGCGCAGGGTGGCGCGCTCGAGGCAGAGCTCCAGGCCCTCCAGGCGCATGGCCAGCAGGGCCTGGCGCAGGGGCTCCGGGCTGTCGGCCAGGGCCTTGGGCCAGCCGCCATTGAGGCGGGAGCGCAGGGAGATGAGGGTGGGCATCTAGGGCAGGTCCTTCAAGAGGGATTTGGCCTGGCCGGCCAGGGCCGGGTCATCGGCGCCGGCCAGGGCGGCCAGCTGGCGGCGGGCCAGCTCGTGTTGCCCCTGCCGCAGCAGGGCCTGGGCGTATTCCATGCGCAAGGCAGGGATGTCGAGGCGCTTCCGGTCCGGGCGCCAGCCCTGGTCCCACTGGTCGAGCACTGGCTCAAAGAGCTCCGTGGCCGTAGGGCTCTTCCAGCCAGCCCGGCGGGCGGCATCGGCGCACCAACCGGCAAAGGAAGGATTGCGAGGATAGCGGCTGCAGAGCTTCTTCAGATAGAGCAGCGACAGGGCCGGGTCCGGCACCTCATTGGTGTAGATGCGGGCCAGGTGCATGAGGGCCGAGGGCGCGGCATAGCTGGCCCTCTGCTCGCAGGTCTTGAGCAGGTCCAGGCCGTAATCCACGTCGCCATGCAGGTTGAGGATGTACTGGAGCACGCTGGCCAGGCGGCCGCTCTCATACTCGAAGGTGCCCAGGCCCACATAGGCGTTGAAGAGCTGGGGCTCCTCGGCCACGCACTGCTGCAGCAGCCGGTAGGCCTTCTTGCCGTCCCGGTAGGCCACCACATAGCTGCCCTCATAGAGGTGCCCCATGCCCCGCGTGCCCAGCGCGCCCCCCAGGTACAGCTCGGCCACCGGGCCGGGCCGGGCCTGGATGTAGGCCTCGGCCGAGGCCACCGCGGCATCGCCCGCCATCTCGAGGCGCGCCTGGATGGGCCTGGTGTCATGGCCCAGCTTCTGCTCCACCTGCAGCTGATAGATGAGCATGCTCTGCAGGAAGATGGCAGGCAGCGGATGCCCGGGCTCGGTGGCCTGGGCCCGGCGGATGGCGTCCTCGCAGGCCTTGAAATCCTCCTCGAAGAGCGCGTCCTGGCCCTGCGCCAGCAGGCGCATGGCCTCTGGCTGCATCTCCACGATGGGGGCCGCCGTGGCGCTCGAAGGGATGGGTGAAGCTTGGGCGGCCAGCTGGCTGGCCAGGGCCATCACGAGCAGGGAGAGGCTGAAGCGGAAGGGGCGCATGCCATCCTTGGGCTGGGGGCTTGAAGGGACTAAGATTATAGGAGAGCCGGGCCCGGCCTGCAAGCAGCCTGCCAGGCTCGCAAGGCCCTTGCCAGGCCGGGCCGGTTCAGGCGATATTCAAGCCTCGCGCGAAGGGCACAGCCTTGCCAGGGGGCAAGCCTGGCAGAGGGGGCTCCGCGCGCGGCAGACCCCCCGGCCATGGCTGATGAGGCGGTGCGAGAGCAGGCCCCAGGAGGCCTTGGGGGCCAGGGCGCAGAGCTCGGCCTCAGCCTTGGCAGGGTCGGCGCTGCTGTGCAGGCCCAGGCGCCTCCCCACCCGCAACACGTGGGTGTCCACGGCCAGCCCGGGCAGGCCGAAGGCGTTGCTCAGCACCACATTGGCGGTCTTGCGGCCTATGCCAGGCAGGGCCGTCAGGGCAGCCATGTCCGCGGGCACCTGGCCGCCGTGCCGCTCCACCAGGGCCTGCGCCATGGCCACCAGGTGGCGGGCCTTGGTCCTGAACAGGCCTATGCTGTGGATGAGCGCCTCCACCTCGGCCGGCTTGGCGCGGGCCAGCTCCCGCGGCCCCGGGTAGCGGGCAAAGAGGGCCGGCGTGGCGCGGTTGACCGCCTTGTCCGTGCACTGGGCCGAGAGCAGGGTGGCCACCGCCAGCTGGAAGGGCCCCTCAAAATCCAGGCCGCAGCGGGCGTCCGGATAGGCCCGGGCCAGGGCCTTGAGCACGGCCCGGGCCTCAGGCCTGGGGGCCGGCATGGGGCGCCTTGAGGATGCGCCGGGCATCAAAGCCCACCCAGGCGCGGTAGAGGATGGAATAGCCCAAGGGCTCAAAGCCGTTGACCGCCTGGTCCAGGGCCAGGTGCAGCAGCAGGCCGGCCAGGCCGGCCAGCACCCAGGCCGGCCAGCCAAGCAGGGCCCAGGCCGCCGCGCCCAGCAGCACCCATTCCCAGGCATGCCCCAGCAGCCAGAGATGCACCGGGTGCCCGCCCTCAAAATGGCCCCAGAAGCGCCGCAAGTCCAGGTTCAGGCCCGCCTCGCGCCAGTAATCGACAAGATGGTCGCAGTCCACCAGCGTGCCGGCAAGGGCGAAGGATGCCGCGGCCGCGGCGTCATGCGCGGCCAGGTAGAGCCCGGCCGCAGCAAGGGCCGAGATGCTGGCATGCTGCCAAAGATCCATGTGAACCCCAAGAAAGGATGCCCCATGCCCGGACTCTCCCAGACCCCGCGGATGCTGGTGGCCAAGCCCGACGGCACCATCTTGCCCCATCCCACCCTGCGCATGGCTGGCCGCAGCGGCGCTGAGCTGGCCCCCGTGGACCCATGCCAGCTCATCCCCCTGCCAGCGGGCAGCGAGATCTTCACCCTGCCCGGCCGCCGTGCCTGGGGCCAGGACCCGCAAAGCGGCCAGCTGGTGCCGGTGGATGAGGGCCCGGACGGCCAGGCGGTGTGGCCGGTGGCCGCCTTCATGGCCCCTGCCCACACCCAGTCGCTGCTGCCCGCCTACACCAGCCTGCCCGGCGCGCCGCGCCTGCCGCTCTTCGCCTACACCGCGGTGGGGGAATGGCGCGGCCGCTTCTACGCCTGCGGCGCCCGGGTGGACAAGGACCCCCGGCAGGACTACCCCACCTTTGACGAAGCGGCCATGCGCCGCGGGCTCAAGCGCCGTTTGAAAGCCGAGCCAGGCAACCGGCTGCTGCGCCACCTGGCCGACTGCGCCCTGGTCAACTGCTGCCCCGCGGCCAAGAACCTCTTCTTGGGCCGCTACGAGGCGCCGCTGCCCACCTCCCCGGCCTGCAACTCCGCTTGCGTCGGCTGCCTCTCCCTGCAGCCCAAGAAGAGCGGATTCCCCTCCACCCAGGCCCGCATCACCTTCATCCCCAGCGTGGAGGAGGTCTGCGCGGTGGCAGTGCCCCACCTCAAGTCCGCGCCCTCGCCGGTGGTCAGCTTTGGCCAGGGCTGCGAGGGCGACCCCCTGATGAACCCGCCGCTGCTGGAGGCCAGCATCCGCGCGATGCGGCAGGCCACCCCGCGGGGCACCATCAACCTCAACACCAACGGCAGCCGCCCGGCCGCGGTGCGGCGCCTGATGGCCGCCGGCCTTGACGCCATCCGGGTCTCGCTCAATTCGGCCCAAGAGCGCTGGTACAACGCCTATTACCGGCCCAAAGGCTACACCTTTGCCGATGTCATGGAAAGCGCCAAGGTGGTCTCGGACATGGGCGGCAAGGCCAGCATCAACTACTTCGTCTTCCCCGGGGTCAGCGACCGCGAAGCCGAGGTGGAAGCCCTGCTCAAGCTCATCCGCGGCACCGGGCTGGCCCTCATCCAGTGGCGCAACCTGAACCTGGACCCCGACCTCTACCTGGAGACCCTGGGGGACCTGCGCTGGGCGGGGCGGGCGCTGGGCGTGCCAGCCCTGCTGAAGCGGGTGCGGCAGTCCTTCCCCAAGCTGCGCTTCGGGTATTACAACCCGCCCTGGCAGGGGCGCTGAGCGAAAGAAAAAAGGCCTTCCCGATCGGGAAGGCCTTTTTTGCGCCCAAAGCCGGCTCAGCGCAGGATGGCCACCTTGATGCTGCGCCTCTCCACCGTCCCCCAGGGCGCCTTGGCCGTCACCACCATGATGTAGACGCCGCCCGAGAGCGGGTGCCGGCCCAAGTCGAGCACCATCGCCTGCTTGTTGGCGCCATTGTCCAGGCTGGCCACCAGCTCGCCCGAGATGCCATAGAGCCGGCCGGCCGCCTCCACGCCGTAGGGGTTCTCCATGGCCACGGTGAGCAGGCCGCTGGCTCCCGAGCCCACGGGGTTGGGGTAGGCGTAGACCTTGCCCAGCACCGCGCTGGGCTTGCCGCGCAGCAGGGTGACGCTGGCGCTCTTGAGCACCTGGTCGCTGGCCCCGGTGATCAGCACCAGCTCCACGGTGTAGACGCCGCTGGTGAGCTGGTTGCCATCGCCGGCGGTGCCGTTCCAAGCCACGCTGGCGGGGCCCAGGTTGAAGCTGAGGCTGGCCCCGCTGCCGGTCACCAGCGCCGAATCCGGCTGCGGCACCAGCTCCCAGGGGGCGGCGCTGCCCGAGGGGCGCGGCACCAGGATCTGCCGCACCATCTCGCCGGCGCTGTTGTAGATGCGCAGGGCATACTGCGAGGGCGCGGAGACCACCGCGATGGCGGCGGCCTGGGTGACGACGTTGCCATCCGCGTCGATGAGCTTGTAGACCACGTTGTAGACCCCGTCGCTCACCAGCTGGCCATTGTCATTGCTGCCGTTCCAGTCATAGGTGGTGCCAAAGGCCTGCAGATAGGCCAGCTGCCCGTTGGCAGGGGCAAAGACGCTGGTCAGCACGCTGAAGTTGCCTTGCGCGTTCCAGACCGGCGTCAGCGGCACCAGCGCGCGCACCAGCTCGCCAGCCGAGTTGTAGATGTTGATCTGGAAGCGGAACATGGGCACCCAGGTCTTGGTGATGCTGGGCGTGGCCGTGATGCTGGGCGTGGCGCTGGGCGTGAGCGACGCGCTGGGCGTGGCCGTTCGGCTGGCGGAAGCCGTGGCCGTGGCCGTGCTGGTGGCGGTCACCGACTGCGTGGGCGTGGCGCTGGAGCTGGGCGTGGCCGTGCGCGTGGGCGTGCTGGTGAAGGTGGCCGTGGCCGTGCGCGTGGCGCTGGAGGTGGGGCTATCGGTCAGCGTGGGCGTGGCCGTGCGCGTGGGCGTGGCGGTGGGGCTGTCGGTGGCGGTGGGGCTGTCGGTCAGCGTGGGCGTGGCCGTGCGCGTGGGCGTGGCGGTCACCGTGGCCGTGGGCGAGACGGTGAAGGTGTCGGTGGGGCTGCTGGTGGCCGTGTCGGTGGCGGTGAAAGTGGCCGTGCTGGTGGCCGTGTCCGTGCTGGTGCTGGTGGCCGTGATGGTGCTGGTCTGGGTGGGCGTGTCCGTGCTGGTCGGCGTCATGGTCTGCGTGAACGTCGGCGTCACCGTGCTGGTGCTGGTCTCCGTGTCCGTGCAGCTGGGCGTGGCCGTGTCGGTCGGCGTCATGGTCTGCGTGTAGCTGGGCGTGGCCGTGCTGGTGCTGGTCTCGGTCGCCGTGTCGCTGGGGGTCATGGTCTGCGTGGCAGTCGGCGTGGCCGTGCTGGTCTCCGTCTCGGTGGAGGTGGAGCTGGGCGTGGCCGTGCTGGTCGGCGTCACAGACTGCGTGAAGGTGGGCGTGGCCGTGCTGCTCTGCGTCTCCGTGGAGGTGCAGGTGGGGGTCACCGTCTGGGTGAAGCTGGGCGTGGCCGTGCTGGTGCTGGTGGGGGTCGCGGTCTGGCTGTAGGTCGGCGTCACCGTGCTGGTGCTGGTCTCGGTGCCGGTCGAGCTGGGCGTGGCCGTGCTGGTCGGCGTCATGGTCTGCGTGGAGCTCGGCGTGGCCGTGCTGGTGCTGGTCTCAGTGTCGGTCGAGCTGGGCGTGGCCGTGTCCGTGGGAGTCATGGTCTGCGTGAAGGTGGGCGTGGCCGTGCTGCTTTGCGTCTCCGTGCTGGTGCTGGTGGGCGTCACGGTCTGGGTGAAGCTGGGCGTCTCCGTGGCCGTGCTGGTGGGCGTCACGGTCTGGGTGTAAGTCGGCGTCATGGTGCTGGTGTCCGTGGGCGTGTCCGTGCTGCTCGGCGTGGCCGTATCAGTAGGCGTCATGGTCTGCGTGTACGTGGGCGTCACGGTGCTGGTGTCGGTCGGCGTGTCGGTGCTGCTGGGCGTGGCCGTGTCGGTCGGCGTCATGGTCTGCGTGTAAGTCGGCGTGGCCGTAGAAGTGGGCGTCACCGTGCTGGTGCTGGTGGGCGTCACGGTCTGGGTGAAGCTGGGCGTGTCCGTGGCCGTGCTGGTGGGCGTCACGGTCTGCGTGTAAGTCGGCGTCACGCTGCTGGTGTCCGTGGCCGTGGCCGTGCTGCTCGGCGTGGCCGTGTCGGTCGGCGTCATGGTCTGCGTGTAGGTCGGCGTGTCCGTAGAAGTGGGCGTCATGGTGCTGGTGCTGGTGGTGGTCACGGTCAGCGTGTAGGTGGGCGTCACGCTGCTGGTGTCCGTCGGCGTGTCCGTGGAGCTGGGCGTGGCCGTATCCGTGGGCG
>Ga0326728_10012821_pt1 | contig 18438 bp, 14 predicted proteins | sample MB3enrmetagenome_FD_207602 | JGI IMG/M metagenome (GOLD analysis project Ga0326728, IMG submission 207602) | Lab enriched peat soil microbial communities from McLean, Ithaca, NY, United States - MB31MN | ecosystem: Environmental > Terrestrial > Soil > Wetlands > Peat | place: USA: New York... | reverse complement strand
TCTTCCATGGTTTCGAGTGTTTCCTCGATGGGGGTGGCATAATCGGGTTGGTGCAAGTAATAAAGATCGACGTAATCGGTCCCCAGGCGCTGGAGGCTGGCGTCAATGGCCTTGCGCATGGCCGCGCCTGACAAACCCTCCTCATCGGGCGCGTCGCCTATTTTGCCGCGGACCTTGGAGGCCAGAATAACCTTGTCGCGCCGGCCCTTGAGGGTCTTGCCCAATATGGTTTCAGCCGCGCCGCGGTTGTAAACGTTCGCCGTGTCAAAGAAGTTGATGCCCGCGTCAAGGCAACAATCTACTATGCGATGCGCGGTGGCTTGGTCGATTTGGGCGCCAAAGGTCATCGTCCCGAATGAGAGACGCGAAACCTTGAGCCCGGTCTTGGGAAGAGTACGAAATTCCATGTCTTTCCTCCTATGACATGCATCTAATTTCTGGTGCGGATTTCTCGCCACGGGTCTGGAAGGGCACGCACCTTAGAGCGTTCGGTCGAGCGGCAGAGCGGCGCCTTTTAAACCTCATCTTTGCTGGACTATATATTACAATAGCTGTCTGTGCCGGAACCGCCGCTTTTACAACTTGCGCAGGATCTCGAATGGCTGGGGTGTGAGTTCGAGCACTATGGCCACGAGCACGCAATGCTGGGATTCCCGGAGTCCGGCCCCAGTTGGGACATGTTCTGCGAAAAGCAGCGTGGGGTACTGGTGACAGCAGATAAAATCGAACGTGAATTGAAAAATGCGGTACGCTACAATCCCTCACGACTGGTGGGGGTAGAGTATCCGCTGGATGAAACTCTGGACTCGATTGCAGCCTTGTTGGGAGCTGTGGAAGAGATTAAGCATTGCTCCGTCTTTGCCGTCCAAGTCATACCCGCCAGGGTTCGCGCGTTTACCAAGATGATCGAGGAGTACCTCCAATCCGCGGGGGAAGTGATGGGGTAGCCTCAGAGGTTCTGGAAATGGGCCATCAACGCTAGCCATTAGAGGGAAAGGGTTTGCACACCGAGCTTTCCGCGAAAGCTCCAGGAGATTCCGGAAAATGGACGAACAACAATTGATGAAGCAATTGCAGGATGAAGGGTTCGACGACGTTTACGTTTGGGAAGACATCCCGGATATGAACTATCCGCCCCATCAGCACCCTGACGTCTCGGCCCACATCATCCTGGCAGGCGAGATGACGGTTACGGTCGATGGGCAAACCCGCACTTACAAACCGGGCGAGCGCTTCGATATTCCCGGCAAGACACCCCACTCCGCCCGCATGGGGCCGGAGGGTTGTAAATATCTGGTCGGGGAAAAGTGACGAGTGGCGAGTGACAAGCTGGGTTTTTCTGGCCGGCTCATCACTCGTCACTTGACACTAGTCACTGCCCTTCTAACCCTTACGCCATTCCTCCCAATCTTTTCGCACGGCGTCCGCCATTTTCCTGGCCGCCTCATGAACCCACCCGGACTTGCGCTTCGCGAGGTCGCGACGCACATTTCTGACGGCCCGTTTGCTTCCCAGATGGATGTTGGCGGTTTCGAAACCCATGGAGTGGAGCAGGCGTGCCTCATCCCGTTTCTTGGGAACCGCTGTCAACTCAATGCGCGAGCAATGGGGAGCCAACCGGCGCACAATCCAGCGGCCGCACAAGTGAACGAAGGGATCAAGGGCTCGTGCGGCGGCGGTAATGATCTCCTCGTAGAAGATCTTCTTCGAGCCTTTTCCGTCCTTCGCCCAGACGCACGCCGAAGGGAGCAGGGCCTTGGCCTCACGCGCCACACGCCCTCCCTCCCAATCCGCCAGCGCCACGAAGCGCTCGCGCCCCAAGCTTCCCAACCCTGCCACGCGGTGCGCGACGCGATAGATGAGCCCCGGCGCGGGCAGAAGATCCTCCAGCGCCTTGCGCGCACTCTTGGGAACTTCTCCGCGCATGGAAGGAAGCGCGTTCATCTTTCCCCAGAAGTGGACGGGGTCCCGCAGTTCACCGGTGGCTGCCTCGCGTAGCCACTTGTTATCCTCTTCCAGCACAAAAGGCTTGCCGCCGGCTTCCAACCCCTCCCGATACCCTGCCAGGATGGCCGCGCACGCATCCTCATGCGCAAGGGCGAGGTGGTTGGCAGAAATCGCCAAGTGGGCGCTGACGGCCAACCGCACCAAGTCGATGGTGTAAGGCATGGGGTAAGCTTCGTCGAAATCATTCACACCCCAGATCAGCCGCCCTTCCTGATCGCGCCAGGTGCCGAAATTCTCCACGTGCAGGTCGCCCACGGCCAGCACCCTTGGCGCGCGTGCCAGGTCCGGACAGACCTGCGCCCACACCTGCAGCCAACGGTAGAAGGTGGCGCGCAGGAATTGAAACGAGTCCTCGGCCATGCGGGTGTGTTTAAGCGCCAAGTCGGCCGGAACGATCGTAATGTTTTTGGCCAGCCACGCTTCATATTTCTTGGTTGCCTTTTTGATGCGCATAGGACGCTACCTTTCTGGCTGTGAATGCACTCGGTGGAAATACTCCTCGACCCGGCGGAGGTCTTCCTCCGTGTCCACACCAATCGTGTCGTGGGACGTTTCCACCACCGCGATTTCAATGCCGTTCTCGAGGAAGCGCAATTGCTCAAGCTTCTCCCCTTTCTCCAGCGGCGATGGCGGGAGATGGTGAAATTCTTTCAGCGCCGCGGCGCTAAATGCATAGAACCCCTGGTGCTTGAAGTATAGCACTTGTCCCGAGCCGTCGCGATCATAAGGGATGCGGGCGCGAGAGAAATAAAGGGCCCGCCCAGCGGGATCGGTCACCACCTTCACCACGTTCGGATCCAGCGCAGTCTCCGCATCGATTGCGACTTTGAGGGTTGAAACCTGCGTTGTGGGCGCCTCATCGAAGGGTCGCAGCAGGCGCTCCAGGTGGCCGGGAGTGATCATGGGCTCATCTCCCTGGATGTTCACGTAGATTGCGGCGGGATAGTTCGCCATGACTTCCGCCATGCGATCCGTCCCCGAGCGGTGCTCGCGCGAGGTCATCATGGCGGGGATACCCTGCTCGCGACAATAGGATTCGATTTCCGGGGAATCCGTTGCCACCAGTAAATGGTCAAGGCACGCCGCCTGACGCGCGTTCTCATACACCCAGGCAATCATGGGACGGCCCCAGATCGCCCGCAACGGTTTGCCCGGCAACCTCGTGGATTCGAGCCGCGCAGGTATCACTCCCAGAACTCTAGGCATCGTAGGGAACCAAAGGCAGGATATGCTTAGACATCACCTCTTTGCAAGCCCTCGATGTACGCTTGCGGAAAATCCAGGCTTCTACGGAAAAGTGGCTTGGCATCGTCCCGGGCGCTATACTCGGCGGACGATGCGCACTCGCTCGACGCTGCCCATAGGCAAATTGCCGCCTGCCGTGCTACAGGGCCTCCTGCGCGCGTGCCACCCACCCGCGTCCTCCGGAGTGGTGATCGGCCCGCGCTACGGGGAGGATGCCGCGGTCATTGACCTCGGGGCGAAATACCTTGTCGCCAAGACCGACCCCATTACCTTCACCGCGGAGCGCATCGGCTGGTACGCCGTCAATATCAACGCCAACGACATTGCCACGCTCGGCGCCAGGCCGCGTTGGTTCCTGGCAACGCTGCTCCTGCCCGAAGGCCGCACCACTCGGAAGCTGGCGCAGCAGATTTTCCTGGATGTACTCCACACTTGCCGGGCGCTCGGCATTGCCCTGTGCGGAGGCCACACGGAAATCACCGCCGGATTGCCGCGCCCCATCGTAGTGGGCCAGATGCTGGGGGAGGCCAAGAAATCGGAGCTTATTCGGAAGGAGAGCCAGCAACCCGGGGACCTCATAATCCTGACGCGGGGTGTAGCCATAGAAGGCACCTCAATTCTCGCGCGGGCAAAGGGCGTGGCGCTGGAGAAGAAAGTGGGCCGCGCCGCCGTCAGGCGGGCCAAGCGATGGCTCTTCGACCCCGGCATCAGTGTGGTTCATGACGCGCGCCTTGCCGTACGGTCCGGGGAAATCCACGCGATGCACGACCCGACCGAAGGCGGCCTGCTTTCCGGCCTGGCGGAGATCGCCCAGGCTGGGGGAGTAGGGCTGCGCGTATGGAAGGAGAAAATCCCTGTCCTGCCGGAAACCCTCGCTTTCAGCCGTGCGCTGCAATTTGACCCCTTGGCCCTTATCGCCTCGGGTGCGCTGCTGGTCGTCGCCCCGCGCGCGTCTGTTCCCCCTCTGCTGCTGGCTTACGCTCGGCTGGGGATTCCCGCCGCCGTGATCGGGGAGATCCGGCCCCAAAAGGAAGGCCTCTTGGTCGTCGAGAATGGCCGGGGAACGCGCTTGTGCGTCCCGGAGCACGACGAAATTGCTCGCCTACTGAGTTGAGGGCGGGAATATCGACAGTGGATTTCATTCATCAATTCCCCCCCCTTCGCCGGGTGCCCGGAGGCGTAACCGCCTTCCATGCTCAGGGCAAAAGGGGGCGGAAGAACCGAAGCGTGGGGGGCCTGGAACGAATGATTTTTTCCACAAACCGCGCCAAAGGCTGAGGGCTTTGAAAAAGGCGTGTTTTCGCTGCGTTTTTCGAGGCGGCGTTGCGCAGTCAGAGGCGCTATTTTCAAGGCTGCGGAGTGTTTGGCATTGCCCCCAATTCATGCTATATTAGGGGAGTGAACCAAGTCATTTCTGACAAATTAGAACGCCCTCTTGGGACTGTCTCAACACCTAAAAAATGGGAAGAACCCGTGCACGGTTAGCGAAGATTGAGGCGCCCTTGTGACGCCAGTCCTTTCAAGCTCGCAGATGGGGTTAGTCTCGGACCGGCGGCGCTCCTCCCTGATGGGGCCGACAGATTGTTTTCCCTTTGAAACCACCATGAATGCATGGCAAGAAATCCTGGGCTTTCTGAAGACGAAGGTGAACACCCAGAGCTACCAAACCTGGCTTCGCCCCACACGCTTCAGCCACGTCAATCAGGAAGAGTTGGTGGTGCGGGTTCCCAACCGCGAGTTCCAGGATTGGATTCAGGAGCACTACGGCAGCCTGATCAATGAAGCGCTTTCCCAACTCCACTTGGACCTGCGTAAGGTTCACTATGTTGTAGAGGAAGATTCGGAACAGAAGCCCATCGAGAAAGGCGACGTCAAATCCTTTCAAGCCAAGCTGGATTTTGAATCGGTCGACCACCAGTTGAACCCGCGCTACACCTTCGATACCTTCGTAGTCGGAAGCTGTAACCAATTCGCCCATGCGGCGGCGCAAGCCGTGGCAGAAACACCGGCAAAGGCTTATAACCCCCTGTTTCTCTATGGCGGTGTGGGGCTTGGAAAGACACATTTGATGCAGGCCGTCGGCCATATGATTAAGAGCAAGTGGAAAGAGATGCGGCTGGCTTATGTCTCTTCCGAGAATTTTACGAACGAGGTTATTAACTCTCTCCGCTACGACCGCATGGTCTCCTTCCGCGATAAGTACCGGAACGTGGACATTCTGCTAATGGACGACATCCAGTTCATCGCCGGAAAGGAACGGACTCAGGAGGAGTTTTTCCACACCTTCAACACCCTGTATGAGGACCAGAAGCAGGTGGTGATCTCCAGCGATTGTCCTCCCAAGGAGATTCCGGGGTTGGAGGAGCGCCTGCGCTCACGTTTCGCTTGGGGGTTGACGGCCGACTTGCAGGCTCCAGACCTCGAGACCAAGAGGGCCATCCTTGCGAAGAAGAGTGAAATCCAAGGCATAACTCTGCCTGACGACGTCAGCGATTTTGTGGCACGAAAAATCAAGTCCAGCATCCGGGATCTTGAGGGAGCCCTGACGCGCCTGATTGCTTATTCTTCTTTAACGGGTGCCACGATCACTCTCTCCATGGCCCAACAGGTGCTTAAGAACCTGGTTGATTTGGAGGAGCGGCGGGTTTCGATTGAAAACATCCAGCGTGCGGTGTGCCGGGAATTCGGCATCAGCGTGCCACAGTTGAAGGCCAAAGATAATAGCCGGGCGGTTTCTTACCCACGGCAAATCGCTATGTTCCTGGCAAAGGAGTTGACTACTGCCTCGCTACCGCAGATTGGCAGGGAGTTTGGCGGAAAGCACCATACCACGGTGCTTCATTCCATCAATAAAATTGGGGAGATGCGCGAAAGTGACAGGGATTTAAACAGACTTCTCAACAAGCTACGTGATAGTCTGAACTAAACTTAGCAAGTAATCCGAATCTGACTCGATCTGAGGAACCTGTGGATTTCGGTAGTACGGTTGAAATTTCGTGGCTTTCCACAATTTGCAGGAAGCCATCAACAGCCAGAATACCTCTAACTTGCTTCCACAGGGGAGTTTGTCGAATTTTCCACAAATGCACAGTACTACTACTAAAAACTATTTCCTGAGAGAAAATTTCTATGGAAATTTCTACCAGCAAAAACGACCTCCTCAAGGAACTGACCCTCACCCAGGGTGTTGTGGAAAGAAAGACTACCATCCCGATTCTTTCCAATCTGCTTTTTGAGGTTGATGAGTCAACCCTTCGCATTAGCGCAACGGACCTGGACCTCGGGATCCGGTGTGGCTGTCCTGCCCGAGTGAAGGAGGGAGGGTCAGGAACCGTCCCTGCCAAGCGCTTGTTTGAAATTATCCGTTCTTTGCCTGATGCCGAGGTGCACTTTAAGCTTCTAGAAAACCATTGGGTGCAAGTTACCTGCGAGCGCTCGTCCTTTAAATTAGTGGGAATGGCCCGCGATAACTTTCCTTTGTTGCCGGACATCCCCAAGCCGTTGGCGTCTCTCCCGGCCAATGTTTGCGGGGCGATGATCCAGAAGACCATCTTCGCCATTTCCAATGAGGAATCACGCTATACCCTGAATGGCGCCCTGCTCCTCCTGAAGCCGGAGAGCGCCAGCATGGTGGCGACGGACGGTCACCGGTTGGCGATTGTCGAGCGCGACGTGCAGGTGCAGGGACTGAAAAACGAATTACGGCTCTTAGTGCCGAAAAAAGCGATGGCGGAACTCCTCCGCTTGCTTGCCGAGGTGGGAGAAGAAACGCTTATTGACATCTCCAAAGATGAAAGTCATCTCTTCTTCCAAGTCGGTACCCGGGTTTTGATCTCGCGAATGTTGACCGGACAATTCCCCAACTATGAAGCTGTCCTGCCACGGGAGAATACCAAGATTGTCGAGATGGACAAAGAGAAGACGGCGGCGGCGATTCGCCGGGTCGCTCTGCTGGCCGATGAGCGCTCACATGCCATCCGCATGCAGGTGGAGAAGGATCGGATCGAAGTTTTTTCTTCCAGCGGTGAGTACGGGGAAGCGCATGAAGTGCTTGACGCGACCTATGACAAGGATCCCATGCAGATTGGGTTCAATTACCAATATCTCCTCGATTTCATGAGTGTGGTCGGGGATGGGGGGAAGATTCGTTTGGAGTTGAAAGACGAACAAAGCGCCGGGCAGCTCCGGCCGGCGGAGCAGGATGCTTACCGGTATCGTTACGTAGTTATGCCGATGCGTATCTGAGAGCGGGTACAAGCGCGTGGCCTCTAAACGGCCCGTGGGCTAAGGCAAGAGGGAATCGTCATACTGAAACTACCCTACCAGTCTCTTTTAAGTTGCCGCGCCATCGGCCGACAGGGAGGCTTCTTCTCTGTCGGCTTTCTTGTTTAGCCAGGAATCAGCCAGGAGGTTGTCCAGTCACGTGAGCAAGCAGAAGGAGCCCGAGGTAAACGGTGCTCAGGCCTACGATGCTGATAGCATCAAGGTTCTGGGCGGTCTGGAAGCGGTTCGGAAGCGGCCGGCGATGTACATTGGCTCGACCGGACCCGTGGGATTGCACCATCTTGTTTGGGAGGTGGTTGACAATTCGGTGGACGAGGCCTTGGCAGGTTTCTGCAATCTGGTGACCGTGGTTGTCCACGGTGATAACTCTGTTACCGTTACCGACAATGGCCGCGGCATTCCCGTGGACCTGCACAAAGAGGAAGGCCGCTCCGCTGCGGAAGTCGTCATGACCGTCCTGCACGCCGGGGGCAAGTTCGATTCAAAATCCTATAAGGTCTCCGGCGGATTGCATGGCGTGGGCGTCTCGGTGGTGAACGCTCTTTCCGAGTCGTTGGAGCTCGAAATCTGGCGTGACGGCTACACGTGGGAGCAGTCGTATGAACGTGGCAAACCGCTCGCTCCCCTCAAACGAGCCGGCAAAACGGAGAAAAGGGGCACGAAGATTACCTTCCGTCCGGACACCCAGATCTTTCCCTCGATCGAATTCAACTTCGATACCTTGTCCCAACGCCTGCGCGAACTTTCTTTTCTGAATAAAGGATTGACCATCCGCCTCAAGGATGAGCGCAGCAACAAACAGAATGAGTTTCATTACAACGGCGGCATCTCCGAATTCGTCAAGCACCTCAACAAAAATAAGGATGTGCTTCACGCGACGCCGCTCTTCGCGGAAAGCGACCGCGAAGAAATACACATGGAGTTTGCGCTCCAATACAACGACGGTTATGCGGAGAATGTCTTTTCTTTTGCCAACAACATCAATACGGTCGACGGCGGCACCCACCTTTCCGGCTTCCGCTCCGCGCTGACGCGGGCCATCAATCAGTTTGGGCAGAACCAGGGCCTTTTCAAGGACGTGAAAGAGAACCTCCAGGGCGAGGATGTGCGCGAAGGCTTGGTGGCCGTGGTGAGTGTGAAGCTGCCGCAACCGCAGTTTGAGGGGCAGACCAAGGGAAAACTCAACAGCGATATCCAGAGCACCATGGCCAGCTTCGTCTACGAGAAGCTGATGGAGAGCTTCGAAAAGAACCCCACGGTGGGCCGCAAGATTTGCGCCAAGGCCATTGATGCCTCGCGCGCCCGCGAGGCCGCGCGCAAAGCCCGCGAACTCACGCGGCGCAAAGGAGCGCTGGATTCCGGCGGCCTGCCCGGCAAGCTCTCCGATTGCCAGGAGCGGGATCCCGAGCGTTGCGAATTGTTCCTGGTGGAGGGCGACTCCGCCGGCGGCTCCGCCAAGCAGGGGCGCGACCGCCGTTACCAGGCTATCCTGCCGCTGCGTGGAAAAATCCTGAACGTGGAGAAGGCGCGCTTCGACAAGATGCTGGGCCACGAAGAAATTCGCGCCTTGATCACGGCGCTAGGAACCGGTATCGGCAAAGACGATTTCGACATCGCGAAACTCCGCTATTCCAAAATCATTATCATGACCGACGCGGACGTGGACGGCTCGCACATCCGTACGCTTCTCCTCACTTTCTTTTATCGCCAGATGCCGGAGCTCGTGGAGCGCGGCAACGTTTACATTGCGCAACCGCCTCTGTACCTGATTAAGAAGGGCAAAAAATCCCAGTACATTCACGACGAGAAAGAATTCCGCCGGGAAGTGTTGCGTCGCGCAACGGAAGATCACGCCGTGGAATTCGGCGAAGGCAGCAAGAAGCTGAAGCTCGAAGGCGGCGAACTGACCAATTTCCTCATGGCTTTTGGCGAATACATCGACCTTTACAGCAAGCTGGAAAAACGCATTGGCGACGGGCGGCCCATTGACGCCCTGCTGCGCGCCGACCTTTCCAAGAAAGCCGAACTCGAAAATCAGGAGAAGCTGGAAAAGGTAGCAAAGGACCTGCGGGCGGAGGGCTTCAAAACCAACATCAAGCTGGATGAGGAGCACAATATCCATTTCCTAGCTTTCCACAGCGAAACGCAGCCGGAACGCACCCTCGACTGGGACCTGCTCTCCAGCCCCGAATACCGCCGCCTCTTCGACCTGCACAAACGCGTGCATGAATATGACCGGCCGCCCTTCACCATTACCTCGAATGGCAACACCCTCGCCATCGAGGATCGCAAAGAACTGGTGGAACACGTCATGTCGGTGGGAAAGAAATCATTCACCGTGCAGCGCTTCAAGGGTCTGGGCGAAATGAATCCCACCCAGTTGTGGGAAACCACCATGGACGCCGATCAGCGTACGATGTTGCAGGTGAGAGTGGAAGATCAGGTGGAGGCCGACTCCATCTTTACTGTGCTCATGGGCGACGTCGTCGAGCCGCGGCGGCAGTTCATCGAGGATAACGCCCTCGACGTGAAGAACCTGGATATTTAAGGCTTCTCTGCTGGGAATGCTTTGACTCGACCGGGGTTGCAGTGTACACTATAGAGTGTACACTTCTTTGGCAGCTTTGGAGGGAATCTCATGGTCGTCACTGCAAAGCAATTGCGTCTCAGCACATCAAGAATTCTCAAGAAGGTTCAAGATATAGGTTCGGTGACAGTTACTTTGCGCGGCAAGCCTGTGGCCAAGCTGACGGCGCTGAATTCCAAAATCCCCATGCGTGTCGAAGACCACCCCGCATTTGGCATATGGGCCAACCGAGAAGATATGCAAGACGTCCATGGTTGGCTCAAAAAGATTCGTACACCTAGGTACATGCGTTGATCTTCGACACCGACATCTTGATCTGGATGCATCGTGGCCATCCTGGAGTCGCGCAATTCGTCAACCGCGTGCCGGTTGAGGAACGGAACCTATCGGTGGTGTCGTACTTGGAACTGTTATATGGAGCGCGCCATAGCAGCGATCTTCGGGCCGTGCGTACCATGGTTGCTGATCTTTTCGCTGAGGTCGTCCCGATCAGCGAGAGCGTTTCTGGGCCAGCGGTTCACCTCGTGGAATCATATGTTCTTGCCCATCGGCTTGATGTCAGCGATGCGGTAATCGCTGCGACAGCCCTTGCCCGGCACGAAACTTTGGCCACCGCCAATGGAAAACACTTCAGATTCATTCCGGGGTTGGATCTCAAGATCTTTCGGCCCTGAGTCAGGGGAAGGAAAGTAGTTCATGGGTGATCAAGAACTAATCAAGCCGTCGCGGGATATTCCCGTCAACATTGAAGACGAGATGCGCAAGTCGTATCTCGATTACGCGATGAGTGTGATCATCGGCCGGGCGCTGCCCGACGTGCGCGACGGGTTGAAGCCTGTGCACCGCCGCATTCTCTACGCGATGTACAAGGAGGGCAACACCTCCGACAAGCGTTACATCAAGTGTGCGGGCGTGGTGGGCGAGGTCATCAAGAAATATCACCCGCACGGTGACGCGGCGGTTTACGACACCCTGGTGCGCATGGCGCAGGACTTCAACATGCGCTACCCCCTCATCGACGGTCAAGGCAACTTCGGCTCGGTGGATGGCGACCCGGCGGCGGCTTACCGGTACACGGAATGCCGCCTGGCCAAATTGGCCGAGGAGATGCTGGCCGACATCGAGAAAGACACCGTGGATTTCATTCCCAACTTCGACGAGTCCACGGAGGAGCCCACCGTCCTCCCCACGCGGGTTCCCGGTCTGCTGATCAACGGATCGGATGGAATCGCCGTGGGCATGGCGACCAAGATTCCACCGCACAACCTCACGGAGATCATCGAAGCGACCATCCTGCTGCTGAACAAACCCACTGCTTCCATTGACGAGGTGCTGGCGCTCGTTCCCGGGCCGGACTTCCCCACTGGCGCCTACATCTATGGCAAGAGCGGGATTAAAGACGCCTACCGCACGGGCCGCGGCCAGTTCACCATGCGCGCCAAGGCCGCCATCGAGCGTCCTGGCAAGGAAAAGGTGCAGATCGTCGTTACCGAAATTCCTTTTCAGGTCAACAAATCCCGGGTCATCGAGCGCATCGCGGAGCTGGTGCAGGACAAGAAAATCGAGGGCATCTCCGACATCCGCGACGAATCGGACCGCGATGGCATGCGGATGGTCATTGAGTTGAAGCGCGGCGAGCAGCCGGAAGTTATTCTGAACAATCTCTACAAGCATACGCAGCTCCAGGAGACGTTCGGGATGATCATGCTGGCCATTGTCCACGGCCAACCGCGCACGCTGCCGCTGACTGACGCGCTGCAACTGTTCATTGACCATCGCGTCAATGTCGTCCGGCGGCGGACGGAGTACGACCTGCGCAAAGCGCAGGAGCGCGCCCATATTTTGGAAGGTTTTCTCAAGGCGCTTTCGCAGCTTGACGCCATTATCAAGCTGATTCGCGCTTCCAAGACTCCCGCCGAAGCGCGCACGGGGCTGATGACCCGCTTTGAGTTTACCGAGCGCCAGGCGCAGGCCATCCTGGAAATGCAATTGCAGCGCCTGACCGCTCTCGAGCGCGACAAAATCCAGCAGGAGTCCGACGAGCTCCAGAAGAAGATTGCCGAGTATCAGGAAATTCTGGCCAGCGACAAGGTGCTGAAGAAAGTCATCGCCAACGAGCTGAAGGAAATCCAGAAAGTGTACGGCGACGTGCGGCGGACGGAAATCATCGAAGAGCAGGATGAGATCAGGCTGGAGGATCTGATCGCCGTGCAGGACGTCGTCATCACCATCTCCCATTCCGGTTACACCAAGCGCACGCCGCTCAGCATCTATCGCCAGCAGGCGCGCGGCGGCAAGGGCCGGCTGGGGATGAAAACGCGCGAGGAGGATTTTGTCGAAAACCTCTTCATCGCCTCCACCCACAGCTACATCCTGGTGTTTACCAACAGCGGAAAGCTTTACTGGCTGAAGGTGTACGAAATCCCCGATGTGGGCGCCGCCGGCAAGGGCAAGCACATTTTGAATCTGGTTAATCTCTCCAAAGAAGAGAAGGTCGCCGCGGTGGTGGCCGTGAAAGAGTTGCCCGAAGAACCGAAGGATGTGACGGTGGAGGGAGAGACGCTGGCTGCGGAAGGCTACATCACCATGGTCACGCGCCAGGGCATCATCAAGAAGACGCGGCTTGCGGATTTCTCCAATCCCAACTCGCGCGGCATTATCGCCATGAAAATTGAAGATGGCGATGAACTGATTGCCGTGAAGCTGACTTCGGGACGCGACAACATCTTCCTGGCCTCGCACGAAGGCATGGCCATCCGCTTTCCCGAGGCCGACGTGCGGGACATGGGCCGCGCCGCCTATGGCGTTTATGCCATGGACCTCGACAAAGGCGACTACATCGTGGGCATGGAAATCGTGGGCGACAAAGAGCTGATCCTCTCGGTTACGGAGAAGGGTTACGGGAAACGCACCGCCATCGTCGAGTACCGCTTGCAGTCGCGGGCCGGCAAGGGCGTCATCAACGTCAAAACCGCCGAGCGCAACGGCAAAGTGGTGAACGTCCTGCCCGTCACGGAAGAGTCGGAAGTGATGATCATCTCGCAGCAGGGTAAAATCGCACGACTCGATTCCAGCACGATTCGCGAGAGCGGCCGCTCCGCGCAGGGTGTGCGCCTGATTAACCTCGAAGAGGGCGACCAGGTGGCCGCAGCCTGCCTGATCAAAAGCGAGACCAACGGCGATACCCCCACGCAACCGTCGCTTTTGCAATAAGCCTCGGAAATGGAGTGAACAAGTAGGATTGCCGATTTTCGATTGCCGATTGCAGATCTGCCCAACCATCCATGCTCAATCGAAAATCGACAATCGGCAATTCTACTTGTCACCGCTCTTGAGAGTTGGGCGCGCTCGCGCTATTCTAGGATTGTGGTTGCGTGTATGGGCGAACTGGAAACAAAACAACAAAGGTTGGAAGAGCAGCTGAGCATGTTGCCTTCGGTGATCGTCGCCTACTCGGGCGGCGTGGATTCCGCCTACCTTGCCTATGCGGCGCATCAGGCACTGGGTGAACGCATGCTGGCGGTTACGGCGCTGAGCGCCAGCTACTCCGCGCGCGACCGTGAGGAAGCCGAAAAGTGCGTTGCCCGCTACCATTTCCCCCACGAGTTTATTTCCACCAACGAGCTCGCGAATCCGAGCTATCGCGCCAACAACGCGGACCGCTGCTATTTCTGCAAGGATGAACTCTTTGTGAAACTCGATGAGCTGGCCGGCCGTCGCGGTTTCGCCGCCGTGGCTTACGGCATCAACCAGGATGACCTGGGCGACTGGCGCCCGGGCCAGCAGGCCGCACGCGAGCACAAGGTTTTGACCCCGCTCCTGGACGCGGGCCTGACCAAGGCCGACATCCGCGAACTCTCGCGCCAGGTGGAATTGCCCGTGTGGGACCGCCCCGCCTCCGCCTGCCTATCTTCGCGGATCGCTTATGGAATTGAAGTAACGCCGGAGCGGCTGGCCGTGGTCGAGAAGGGCGAGGAGGCCGTGCGCGCCCTGGGATTCCGCCAGTTCCGCGTGCGCTATCATGAGGAACTTGTGCGCCTTGAGATTTCTCTCGAGGAATTGCCGCGCGCCCTTGACCCTGCCATGACCCGCAAGTTCGTCGAGGTTTTCAAATCCCTCGGCTTCAAGTTCGTCACCCTGGACCTGGAAGGCTTCCGCTCCGGCTCCATGAATTCTCTGCTAGTCAACATTCAAAAGTAGCTTCTCGCCTCGGCCTGATAAGGCGTAGGGGCGGTTCGCGAACCGCGCCCACTTTTTCATTGTCCCGACCAGCGTCACTTGGCAAATTCCTTCGCCACTCGAATGGTGTTGGTGTGGATTTGGATGGTGTCTTCCACGCGGCGGGCGTAGCCGCCGGCCAGCGTGACGGCGATGGGAATATTTTTCGCTCGCGCCTTCTCAAATACCAACCGGTCGCGTCGCTTGAGCCCTTCAATCGAGAGTTTCAGCCCGCCGAGTTGATCATCGCGATAGGGGTCGGCGCCCGCCACGTAGTAGATCAGGTCAGGCTGAAATTCACGGAGCGCCTGGTCGAGCCCTTTTTCCAATTCCTGGAGGTATTCAGCGTCTTCCACGCCGTCCCGCAGGTTGATGTCGAGCGTGCTGGGGGGTTTGGGATAAGGGTAGTTGTTTTCCTGGTGGATGGAGAGGGTGAATACGGTGGAATCGCCCGAGAAAATGGCGGCAGTGCCGTTGCCCTGATGCACGTCGCAGTCCACGGTCATGGCGCGCTCGATGGCCTTGTCTTTCTGAAGCCGGCGAATGGCGATGGCAAAATCGTTGAGAACACAGAAGCCTTCACCGTGGTCGGGGTAGGCGTGGTGAAATCCTCCGCCCAGATTCACCGCCGTGGCGTCTTGGAGCGCCAGTTGCCCCGCGAGAATTGACCCGCCCGCACTCAGCCACACGGCGCGCACCAGTTCCGGCGAGTAGGGAATCTCCAGGCGCAGGATTTCCAGATAGGAAAGTTTGCCGGCCTGCAATTTGCGAATGTATTCGCGGGAGTGAACCAGCGCGATATCGTCCTCTGAAGCCGCCGGCGGCTCGACAAAATCCTGCGGGCCCGCGATCTGGTCGCGCAGCAGTTGTTCCTTGATCAGGCGATACTTGATGGAGGGGAAGACGTGGTTCCCCAGGTTCAGGTCGTATTGGTCGGAGTAAACCAGCTTCATTCCACCGTCACCGACTTGGCCAGGTTGCGGGGCTGATCCACGTCGCAGCCGCGCAGCACACCGATGTGGTAAGCCAGCAATTGCAGCGGCACCACTTCCAGGATGGAAGAGAGCAACTCATTGGTGTGGGGCAGCACGATAAGATGGTCGGCCATGTCGCTCACCTCACGATCTCCTTCCGTCACCAGCGCCAGGATGGTGGCCCCACGCGCCTTGGCTTCCTTGATGTTGGAAATGGTGCGCTCGTAGCGGGCGCGCGAATCCTCGGCGCTCCAATCGCAGGTGGCGATCACCACCACCGGCATCCCATCGGCGATCAGGGCGATGGGTCCGTGCTTCATCTCGCCGGCCGGGCAGGCCTCCGCGTGAATGTAGGAAAACTTCTTCATCTTCAGGGCGCCTTCCAGCGCCACGGCGAAGTGCACGCCGCGGCCGAGGAAAAGAAAATCCGACGAGCGGTGGAAATGCCGCGCGAAATCTTCGAACTCATCGTCCTTTTGCAACACGCTCTCGAGCTGTTTGGGCAAGGCGGTTAAAGCGGCGAGGAGCTTCTTGGCCTCGGCGACGGGCAGGCGGCCGCGGGTTTGCGCCAGGTAAACGGCGAAGAGGTAGAGCGCCGTCAACTGCGCGGTGAAGGTTTTGGTGGAGCCCACGCCAATTTCCGGGCCGGCGTGCGTGTAAATGGTGCCATGGGCTTCCCGCGGCACCATGCTGCTGAGCACGTTGCAGATGGCCAGGGTCTTGGAAAGCTTGGCCTTGGCCTCGCGCTGGCCGGCGATGGTGTCAGCGGTTTCGCCGGATTGGGTGATCAGCAAGGTCAGCGTCTGCGCATCCACCAGCGGGTCGTGGTAGCGGAATTCCGAGGCGTAATGCACTTCCACGGGCACGCGCGCCAGGCGCTCGATCATCACTTTTCCCGCCCGGCCCGCGTGGCGTGAGGTTCCGGCGGCGACGATGCGGATTTCCTTGAACGAACGGAAATCCTCTTCGGTAATTTCCATTTCATCCAGGAAAACCTGGCCGGACTCGGGAGAGATTCTTCCCAGAGCGGTGTCGCGGACGGCGCGCGGCTGCTCGTAAATCTCCTTCAGCGTGAAGTGCTTGAACCCGCCCTTCTCCGCCAGGATGGGATCCCAGGTGATGTGCTGCACGCGCCGCGTGACGGGATGGCAGTCGAAATCGGACAAGGTAACACCGTTGGGCGTGAGCACGGCCACGTCGCCGTCAGAAAGAAAGAACAAGTCGCGGGTGTGGTAGAGGATGGCCGGTACGTCGCTGGCCACAAAGTATTCGTCCTTGCCCAGGCCGATTACCGCTGGCGGGCCCTGCCGCACGGCGACGATCTTGTTCAGATCTTTCGTGGAGATAATGGCAAGCGCGAACACTCCCACAAGCTGCCGCACGGCCGCGCGCACCGCGTCTTCGAGGCTGGGCGCAGGCCGCCCCGCGTCATTTCCGTTCAGATTTTTTTCCACCAGGTGGGCGATCACTTCCGTGTCGGTTTCGGTGGTAAACTTGTGGCCTTCGGCTTCGAGTTGTTTCTTCAGCTCGAGGTAATTCTCAATGATTCCGTTGTGAACCACCGCCACAGTCTGATGGCAGTCGGTATGCGGGTGAGCGTTCTCCTCCGTGGGCGCGCCGTGCGTGGCCCAGCGCGTATGCCCAATACCGTACGCGCCGTCCACAGGATCGAGGCGAATCTTCTCTTCCAGATTTCGCAGTTTGCCGGTGGACCGGCGCACGTCCAACTTACCCTCGCACATTACTGCCAAGCCTGCGGAGTCATACCCGCGGTATTGCAACCGCTGTAAGCCTTCCAGCAGTACGGGCACCACACGCTTGTTTCCGATGTAACCGATGATCCCGGACATAAGATTTTGCCCTGAGCGGATGGCCTTGGACTGTCTGTCAGTTGACGGACTCGGCGCCGCCTTGCTCTGCTCCTTCACTAGGAAATGGAACAGGTCAAAAGGGCACGTCGAGCCGCCGCAGCCCAAGGTGCCTTCGGCACGGCCATTCTCGAAAGGGCAGTCAAACCGTCGCTTGCCGACAGGATGATGAACGTCTGATTATAGCAGCAGCGTGTGGAGGCGGAAGGTATTATGACGACACCCTGTTGTCCATAGTCCGTGGTTCGTTGTCAGTACCGGCGGGTTTACCCGCCCTAAGGCCCTCGCAGGGCCGGTGGCCGACGCGCCAAAGGCTTCTGGCGAAAGCGCGCTTTCGGCCTCTGGCGACACCCCCGATCATCGAACCATCGGCATTTTCCGGATGCAAGTCATCGCAACTTGCCCTCCCAAACCCGCTATTCTCTGCAAAATTGGCTTCAGTTTGCCGTAAATGTCCGAAAAATGCATCTCAGTTACGCTTAACTTTCGCCTTTTGCTGGTGACATTTTGTCTTATTTTCATTTGTTTTCATACGCATAGCGGCTTCGCTCGTATTTTTTAACATCTTTTTCCCGCGGCCCTTGGCCGTTTGTGACTTTTTGTTGTTGGGGGTGATCATGAGCCAACGACGGGCGGGGGTTGGAAGCTTCCATGCTCGGTATCCGCAGAGCCATTTCATCCCTAGGCGCGGACCTCACAATCCACTATACCCACAAGCCTAGCCCTTTGTCAAGAGAAAAATGAGAAAAAATGAGGGTACTCGGAAATGGCGGCCACGTCGGTTTTTGCATTGACCGCAGCTCGCCAACAGGTGATGAACGGTTGATTATAGCAGCCGCGCGGGCGAGCGGAAGGCATTATGACGCGGCGATCCGTCAGGGGCCATTGCCCACGGCTATTGACTGATGTTGTCAACCAACTCGATTGCCGATGACGTCATTGAGGGGCATTATTTTGCAGCATCCACAATTTCTTTGGGGAGGTGAGGAAGCACGAAGTCGCGAATGGCAAGGGCTGAAGCGCGGGCTTGCTTCGCCGTTTCAACTGTGGGCCAAAAGGAATCGTCGTAACGCAGTCGAACCCCATAGGGTGTCAACTCGGAAGCCATGGGCGTAAGCGTGCGGAAGAGCTTTCAATTACCCACAAATTGCGCTTGCTGGTTCATGACCGCTTCGCCTTCGTTCCCGGCGGCGTGGAGCGGGATGTCCATGGTGCGTTGGCGAGAGCTTTCCGTAGAAGTTTCTCAATGTCTCTC
>Ga0326728_10012817_pt1 | contig 18442 bp, 15 predicted proteins | sample MB3enrmetagenome_FD_207602 | JGI IMG/M metagenome (GOLD analysis project Ga0326728, IMG submission 207602) | Lab enriched peat soil microbial communities from McLean, Ithaca, NY, United States - MB31MN | ecosystem: Environmental > Terrestrial > Soil > Wetlands > Peat | place: USA: New York... | reverse complement strand
TTTCCTTAACGCCGTTGCCGCTTACAGCTTTGCCGACAGGTGGAAGATCGAGGCAAAGTATAACCGCGAGGATCTGACCTTCGAGGAGTCTCGCGACCGGACCGTGGACTATACGAATAACCTCGTCGGTGCAAGCCTCTATTATCGTTTCCTCCCACGCATGTCCGGATTGGTCGAGTACGACTACGCCGTCAAGGACTTTGCGTACGACCGTCTTGGAGATCACAAGGACCAGTTGGCCTACCTGGGTGTTGCCTTTGACCCTGCGGGAAAGCTGAGGGGGAGTTTCAAGGTAGGCTACGGCTGGAAGGAGTTTGACACGAACGTGGCGGGCAGGAATAACAGTCCCCACAGTTGGATCATGGCCGGCCAGCTCGTTAACGACTTTGACGCGAGGACAAGCCTGACCCTTGACGCCCTTAGAGCCCTTGCAGATGATACCATGGTGGCCAACGCCTCCTACGTCAACACGTTGGTGACCCTCACCCTTCAGCATTTCTTCACGGGCAAGATAGGAGCCACGGCAGCAATCTCCTATCGGGAACGCGACTATATTGACAACCTGACAGAGCCTGTCACAGGTGCATCGAAAAAGCGCAGCGACGAGATATGGACCGGCGGAGCCGGAGTCTTTTACAACATACAAAAATGGCTCCAGGCCAGGCTCGAGTACCAGTACGCGGATGCAAAGTCGAACTTTGATCAGTACTCCTATACTGACCAGCGCATAATTTTCAAGCTTATTCTTTCTCTGTAACACAGAGACCGGGACCCGGCCTTTCGGGCCCCGGCTAACGTATCACAATAGGTGAATAGGTATATGAATAGCAAGAACCCGTTATTCGTCGTTCGTCGTTCGTTATCCGTCTTCCTGCTTCGCGCTTCCTGCTTCGCGCTCGCGGCTCTCCTTCTTTACTCTCTGCTCCCCTCCGCTGTGTTCGCCGATGCTGATTATGTGTTAGGCCCCGAAGACGAGATTTCGATCACGGTCTGGGACCATCCCGATCTGACAAGAAAAGCGCGGATCAACATAGAGGGAAAAATAAGTTTTCCCCTTATCGGAGAGCTTCAAGTCACGGGCCTCAGTCAGCTTCAGGTAGAAAAAAAGCTGAAGGAGATGCTCGCGGGCGGGTACATCGTGGACCCTCAGGTGAGCGTGCAGGTGACCGAGTACAGGAGCCAGAAGATCTTTGTCATAGGAGAGGTTAACTCCCCGGGGGCATATCCTCTGACGAGAAAGACCCTGCTTGTAGAGGCCATAGCCATGGCGGGTGGGGTAAAGCCGGAAGCGGACCAGGAGATCATGATCGTCAGGCCCAAGGAGAAAGTCGGAGTGCAAACCCCGCTTCTGCCCGATCAGGCCGATCCCTCCGAGCTGATCAAAGTCAGACTGAGGGACGTCCTGGAGGGTGAGAGGAGCCAGAACGTTCAGGTCCTTAACCTCGACACCATTTTTATACCGAAGATCAAGGTATTCTACGTGACGGGAGAAGTGAAGCGGCCGGGCCAGTACACCTTCATGAAGGGGATGACCGTCTTGCACGCCATCAGCACAGCAGGTGGTTTTACAGAAAAGGCTGCCAAGAAAAAGGTAAAGACGGTAAGGGAGAAGGACGGCAAGAAGGTGGATCTCTTCCTCACGATGGAGGACCTCATCGAACCCGGGGACACGATCGTCGTACCCGAAAGCTTCTGGTGACAGACGGTTCTATATCACCCTGAACCCCACCCCGTTATCAATGACCTCGAACCTCGAACCTTGAGCAGTGAACGAACATCCGGAGGGATTATTTAAATGAACATTCCCGGCCAAACCAACGAAACACACATCTACGACTATCTCCGTACCCTCTACAAGTGGCGTCGCGTCTCTCTGGTCTGTTTTGCAGTCATTGTCGGTACGGTGGCCATCGCTTCCTTTACCATGACGCCCGTATACAAGGCGACGACAAGGATACTGATTGAAAGGGAGGCGCCAAAAGTACTCAACATGCAGGAGCTCCTGCCGATTGATGCGAACAGCACGGAGTTCTACCAAACGCAGTACAAGGTCCTCCAAAGCCGCTCTTTGGCCCTGCGCGTGATCCAGGCGCTCAACCTGTCACAGAACCCTGTGTTCAATCCACAGAAATCGCGGAACACTTCGACGTCGGACAAAAAGGCCAAAGAAGCCTTACTCGTAGGCAGGTTCTTGAAGCCCCTGAAAATTGACCCCATCAGGAACAGCCGCCTCGTCGATATCAGTTACCAAAGCACGGACAGGCAGCTCGCCTCAGACATCGCCAATATGACGGCAAAGGGGTTTATCGAGCAAAACATGGCATGGACGAGTGAAACGTCCGGTCAGGCCAAGGACTTCCTCACGAAGCAGATAGAGGAACAGAAGAAGACCCTCGAGGAATCGGAACAGGCGCTGCAAGGATATAAAGAACAGTACGGTATCGTGCAGATCACTCCCTTTCAGGGGGACAAGGAGAAAGAAAATATTGCCATGCAGAAACTGGGGGGCCTGACCGGCAGGCTCGTCGACGAACAGTCGAGAAGGGTCGAGGTCGAAGCGCGCTACAAGGAGGTGCAGGACCTTCTCTCAAAAGGGGTACCCATCGAGTCCATGCCCCAGGTGATGGACAATTACCTGATCCAGAGGCTCAAGGAGAATGAGGCGAGGCTCGTCACACAGATGTCGGAGCTATCGGAGAAGTATGGTGAAAAGCACCCGAAGATGACCCAGCTCAAATCGGAGATCGAGGCCAACCGGCAGAAGATCAGGTCGGAATCACAGAACGTGCTGAGATCGATCAAGAACGAGCTGGCTATCGCGAGGGCGAGGGAGGCGAATGCGCGTAGCGCCGTGGAAGGCCAAAAGGCAGAGACCCAGAAGCTGAGTGAACGATCGATACAATACAGCGTGCTCGCCAGGGAGGCTGAGAAGAACAGGGAGCTTTACGAGAATCTCCTGAAGAGGCTGAAAGAGACAAGTGTGGCAGGTGAGCTGGGGACTACCAACGTAAGGATCGTGGACAGGGCCGAAGTTCCTGTCACTCCCTCCCGACCCAAGCCCCTGCAGTATATATTACTCTCGGTTGTGGTCGGTCTTTTCATGGGCGGCGGCCTTGCCTTTTTCTTCGAGTACCTCGATAACACCATCAAGACCCCCGATGACATCGAGAAGTATGTGGAGACCCCGTGCCTGGCCCTCATCCCCAGGATAGACTTTATGGAAGAGATAGGGCAAAAGGTGTCGAGCCCCGAGATCATTGTGCATCATAAGCCAAAGTCGACGCTCGCGGAAGGGTTTCGCAGCCTGCGCACTGCCGTGCTCTTTTCGTCGCCCGACACCCCCCTCAAAACAATCCTGATCTCCAGTTTTATCCCGAAGGAGGGCAAAACGTTCATCACTGCCAACCTCGCCCTCGTGGTCGCCTATTCCGGGGAATCCGTTCTGCTCGTCGACGCAGACATGAGGAAACCTCAAATGCACAAGGTCTTCGGCCTGGAGAACCGTCAAGGGTTGAGCAACGCCATTGTAGGTGAGGAACCGAACATTCATCGATCGGTCCTGCATGAAAAGCTCGATATCATGACCTGCGGCCCCATACCTCCGAACCCGGCAGAGCTCCTCGGCTCGAAGAGGATGGCAGAATTTATCGATCGGATGAAGGGTACCTACGACAAGATCATCCTCGACTCCCCCCCGATAAGCTCGGTCACGGACGCGGTAGTGTTGAGCAAGCTTATGGACAGTGTGGTCTATGTTGTCCATGGAGGCACTACTACAAGGGAGGCAGCCCAACACGGGTCCAGGGTCATGAGAGATATCGACGCGAAGGTGATAGGCGCCGTCCTGAACAACATAGATATCGGCCGGGAAAGCTATTACTACTCCCACTACTACCATTACTATTACCATTATTATGACTACTACGGCCACGACGGCGAGAAAACACGCAGACGCCACGAGTGGGACCAGCCCAAAAAAGGTCTTTTTGCCAAGAAACCCAAGCGGAACAAACAGCCCGACCAGCAGGCATAGATGTTGAAATCAATCCGGTGACGCCACACGCATGATCGACCTCCACGCCCACATTCTCCCCGGTCTTGACGACGGCGCGAAGGACCTCGACGAGGCAGTCCGGATGTGCCTGGTCGCAGCTCGTGACGGGATCAGGACTATCGTTGCCACGCCGCACGTGGCCGACGGGACGTACAACACGACCCCCGATGCTATTTTCGACGGGGTCGGCGCACTGAAGGCCGAGATCGAGCGGGCTAAAATCCCTCTAGAGGTATTGCCCGGCGCAGATATACACGTCCACGAACATCTCGATTCACTGGTAAAGAACCGGGAAGTGCTGACCGTAAATAACAACATGCAGTATGTGATGGTGGAATTACCCCGGCATGTGGTACCGCCCAAGTACATCGAATGGATGTTCCGTCTCACCCTTGCCGGTTTTACCCCGATTCTCACGCACCCGGAGCGGAACACCGCGGTTCATGATAAGACGGACATCGTGCGGAAATGGGTCGAGAAAGGCGGACTCGTCCAGTTGACGGCCATGAGCCTCACCGGGGCATTCGGCCGGGAAATAAAAAGGTGCTCCGAGGAACTACTCAAATATCAGTTAGTTCATGTGATTGCGTCGGATGCACATTCAGCCGAGAGGCGACCTCCCGTGCTCTCGAAGGCCGTCAAGCTCGCTTCATCTATCATCGGCGCTGAATATGCGCACAAACTCGTGGAAGAGTATCCCGCCGCCATCATCGCCGGCAAACCGATCGACACCCCGGAACCCCTGTCTAAAAAATCCGGTTTATTTTCGCGGTTTTTTGCCAAGTCCGAGGTCTGAGTGCACGGCTTTTAATGTTATCTTCCCGCATCATTCTCATCGGCTTAATCATGCTCGTCATTTGCGCTCCTGCCGCCATCGGTTCCGTCTACATCGTCACCTACTCGGCGATGGAGATCCTGATCTTTTCATTACTTCTTCTGCACCTCTGGACAACCGATTTTTCCCTTTTGAATACTGAGATGTCCCGCTCCTCCGGTCCGATTTACGATTCTTCTCCCGTTTCGCGGTCCGAGTTCCGCGTTTCACGCTCCTCCGGTCCGATTTACGATTCTTCTCCCGTTTCGCGGTCCGAGTTCCGCGTTTCGCGTTCTGTGTTTCCTTCTTCCTACGTGCGTCGCACCCTGTGGCTCATGTCTCCTCTCTTCCTCTTCCTCCTCTTCTCTCTTTTCCAGATGGCGCCCTTGCCTTTCTCGTTTCTCCAGAAAATGTCTCCCAACACCGCCGGCCTCTATCAGCGCCTGGGCCTTGCCCGAGCCTTCGGTCCCGGCTCTATGCCCCATGCTCTTGGTCCTCTGCTCCCTTTGAGCCTCAGCCTCTCCGCCACGAGCGCCGCTCTCCTGAAATGGCTGGCCTATGCATCCATTTTCTTTGTCATCGCCACGTTCACCGGCCAGGAGACGGGTCTATTCCCCCAGGCATGGATTACCTGGCTGCTTGTCGCGGTCTTCATCATCGGGTTTGCCGACGCTATATACGGCCTTTACGCCTACCTTAACCAATCCGACTCCCTTCTATGGTTCAAGAAAAAGTACTACGCAGACTGCGTAACCGGCACCTATATCAACCGCAACCATTTCGCCGGGCTTATGAACATGTGTATACCTGTTTCGATCGGCCTCTTTGTCTCACGTATAACTTCACGCGTCAAGGCCGGCCGTTTCCTCTTTCTCTATTTCCTGTGTGCGGGGATCATTGTCATGGTCCTCGGGCTCATCTTTTCCATGTCGCGCATGGCCCAATTGAGCCTGGTCGCGGCTGTGCTCCTTGTGCTGTTGCTGATGATCGCGACAAAAACGCGCCACGCGGCCCTGCCGATTATCCTGGCGCTGGTGCTCGGTCTGGGGGTCCTTTGGGGCACGTGGAAAGGCCTGGCCCCGGTGGAGGACCGTTGGCAGACGATCGAAGCCGGCTACGAGGACCGCTCTCTCATCTGGCAAAGTACCTTGAAGCTGATCGAGAAGTTTCCCCTCACCGGGACCGGGCTCGGTACCTATGAGCTTGCTTACCCCCCTTATAAGCCGCAGAAACTTGGCGCAATAATCATGGAGCACGCCCACAGCGACTACCTGGAGTTTCTTTCGGAAGCGGGGCTGATCGGCTTCATTCCATGGCTGGCATTCTTTCTTCTGTTCCTCGTCTTTTCTGTTCGCGCCCTGCTTAAACGCCGCAACCCGTATCCGATATTTCTCGGGGCTAGCGGCCTTGCTGCCACCCTGGCCCTGCTCGTCCATTCCCTGGCCGACTTCAACCTCCAGATCCCCGCGAACGCCATGCTCCTCTTCCTCCTCATGGGCCTGACGTGGCGCGCGGTCAATATGTCATTTGGAACGCGAAACTCGAATCGCGTTTCGAGTGAATAAATATGTCTACCCTCCCCCGTCTTCTCTTTACCGTCTTGCTTTTACCCCTGATCTACCTTTCATCCGGTGCGCTTTTGAGCCAGTTGATCGTTCCTACCGATTCCAGCTCTCTGTGGGCCACGCCGTCCCTCAGCGCGTATAGCCCTGATAATTCGCCTTCACCGCCGCAATGGATATCGATGCTGGGCCCCTTATCTTCCGATCATACCAGGCTCCTCGCTCGCGCTCAGATGTCTGCCGACAACCGCACCGCCGACAGGTGGCTTGTTCGTGCCAGGAGCCTCAGCGTTGCCGATCCCCGAAACTGGGTCTTATGGGGCATGCTCGAAACGAAGCGAGGCCGGATCGACGAGGGGCTGGCCGCTTTCGAGAAGGCAATTTTTTTGAATCCCTCCCGGCCTGCAAGCTATTCGGATGCCGGTCTGTGTCTGTTCGACGCCCTGCCCTCCGTGCCGTCCGAGCGGCAACCTCTCTTTCGCAATCTGGCTCAGGTCTACCTTGCCCTCGGCCTCGACCTTGACCACTTTCTCTGGCAGGACCCCCATGTATGCTTAACCCTGGCTTCAATCAGGGCGGAGAAAGGTGATATGCTCAATGCTGCTTTCTGGGCCAAGCGCATCGTTCTCCAGCCCCCCATCGATTGGCCTTTTGCCGTCAGGAAACTGGCCTTATGCTTTTCCCTTGGCGAGCGCGTAGAGGCAATTTCTTCGTGGAACAAAGTATTTCTGCCTGAAAAGTTGTCTTCTGCCCAGATCGACGTTATCTCCGCGGAACTGAAGAAATATTCGATTCCCGATTTTGCCTACATGCGTGCAGATCTCGATCTTGTTCAGGGCAAGCTCGATTCTGCCGAGAAGGAGCTATCCTCTCTGGCCGTGCTGCACCCTCACGTACCCGACTACCAGATCGCCCTTGGTGACGTATATGAAAAGCTGGGTCGCCGGAACGATGCACGAATTTGTTATGAAAATGCGCTCGAACTATCCCCGGCCAACCAGGAAGCGAAGAGAAAAGTGACGGAATACTATGGCAAGAACAGCATGGAGCACGGAGCATGGGGCAGAGAATAGGCAACCAAGAGCAGCATGAGCAGAGAGCAAGGATATGTTTTTGAGTTCTGAGTTGGCAAACCCCACAGACCGGGATGCCGAGTAAGGAATTTGCAAAACTGAGGTAAAAATAATTATGAGACTGTTAATAACTCAAAACTCAACACTCAACACTCAACACTTCTTCCGACTTCTTCCTTTGTCAACTCAAAACTCAAAACTCAAAACTCAAAACTTCCTCCTCTGTCTTCTCTCCGTGCTCGCTTTATGCCTGTTCTCCTCTCCCTGTTTCGCCCAGGTTATCGCAGCGCACCTCCCTCACTTCCCCAACCTCCCCACAGGTGAAAAGACCTATGACACGGGGGGAGCATCGCCTTATGAGCCGGAGGAACTGGACGCTGCCAGCCATCCGATTGATGCCCAGGGAGAGCTTAAGACGGATGCAGACGGCGTCAAGGCCAACAAATACAAAATTGACTACACCGGAAACACAGGGAGAATCCAGGGCAGGATCGATAAGAGCAGAGGGGCCGGGTGGGAGGATTCCAAAATCGAGAATGGCAAAAAGACCAGGCGGGAAGATTTGGAGCCGAGTGAGCTTCCGGAACAAACCCTCCGCTTACCTGATGCCCGGAGTTTCGGATTTCAGCACCAATCTCCTTCCCTCGGTCGAATAGGACTTGACACCGGTGTCGGCAAGGCGAACAGCCAAGCGGGAGACTAAACGAGGGTATTGCACCGGATTGACAGGTATTAAGGGTCTCATAATTGGCTGGATACTAATCCTTCTGCCGCAAAGCCCTTCATTTCGACATGTCCCGAGGGTATGTCATGACAATTATGAGACCCTTAGCATAGTTTTTTATCAGGATAAACAAAATGATTTTCGCAATTCGTGACGACGATACTAACTATTTTACCAAACCAGAGAATTTGATAGCGCTTTATGAGCGTATTTGGGATCGATGTCCAGTCTCTTTATCAGTTGTACCGTTTCATGCGTGCACACAAAGCAAGGCGATTCCGGAGAAGTATTGGGCTGGAGATCATGTATTTCCAATTGGTGACAACGGCGAGCTTATTTCATTCTTACGCGAAATGATTCGATCAGGCCGTGTTTGCATCACTTTGCATGGATATTGCCACAAAGATGAATCCGCAGGTCCCGAGTTTGTGGCCGGCACTGATCTGAAACGGAAGGTTGCGATGGGTAAACTTTATTTAGAGCAATTGCTCGGAATACAGGTACGAGTATTTGTGCCTCCTCACAATTCACTGTCCAAGCAAGGATGGAGGGCGATAATCGATAACGGCTTAAGCATTTCTGGCGGGCTATCTCCGCGCCAACGAGGGATACAACTGAAAGACCTGCCCGGAATTGCTATGCGCCGCTTGTCCAGAAAACTCTGGCCGACTAAACCAGTAACATATCGAAACCACGTGGAAATACCTTACTCAAGTTTGTCGCCAAGTGCTTGTCTGCCGACCCTTCTTCGGCAGCTTGCCTATTGTAGAGGGAATAACTCACTTTTCTGTGTGGCCACTCATTATTGGGAGCTTGATTCTCCCATGCTTATTTCTGATGCGCTGACGGTAGGAGCAGCATTCCGACACATATGGGGTTCAATCCTCAAAAGAGAGGATGTTGTGTTTGGTTCGCTAAATAATGTGGTGGATCATTTCAAGAGGTAAAGTGTCACGATGGCACTAGAATGGATGCAGAAGTTGGTAGATCCCCTTGATAGGGAACCTCTAAGGCCAGAGGGTATAGATTTCTTAATCAGCTCCAATGGAACACGTTATCCCATAATTGATGGGGTACCTATCTTTTTTCAAGCTGAGTTCGAGGACGGTTCATATAACCCGAATCTCACTGACGAGCCGCTGCCACCCCACATTTACTATGAACGGTATTTTGACAATCTACAATTAGAAACTTTGTTGGATTTAGGATCAGGGGATGCAGTGATGTCCGCGCGTATCGCTCCTTACGTCAAGGAGCTTTTTTGCGTAAATCCCGGTTTGCAGGCGTTACGAATAGCATTGAAGCGAAAAATTGGGAATTTACGACCAGTCTGTGCCATTGCGCCAGATATTCCGTTCGCTGATGGTTATTTTGACGCCGTGATGACCATCTTTGTGATTGAGCACATAGCGAGGAACGAGACGTCTGACTTTTTTGCCTGCATACGTCGAGTTCTAAAACCAAATGGATTCTTGCTTATCTCCACCGACACATTATGGTACGACCGTTACATACGTAAATGGTGGGAAACTGTGAACAGTATAAGACGCGGCAAATTCGAAATGTCTAAACACGTGTCGAATAGCACACATGTAAATCTTATGACTCCAGGGCAATTGAGAGATATCCTTATTAGGGAAGGATTCGTAATAGAAAGAGAAGATTTGTTCCCAATTCTTGGGCGTACGTTTCGTAAACTGCCTCGCCGAATTGCCGAGGACTTTGCGACAAGTATGTTCGTCTTTAAAGCAAGGATGTGTCGTGAGAATCTGCTTTATTAATCGTCTAATGGGCATCGCACGCGGCGGGGGAGAAACTTTCGACCTGAATATGGCCCGTGCTCTGAAGCAATTGGGATGTGATATACATGTGGTGGCCGGTAGACGGCTAAATCGTCTTGACAGACCCGTATCTGGGATTGACACGACATACATTGCTACACCATATCTGCGCTGGATAATGTACTGGGCAGATGGTCAAAATAGTCGTTTAAGCAAAATGATAGGAAGATATGCAGCGCAGGTTGACCAAAATGTATTTATAAATGCCGCGTTTCGGCGGATAGTCAAAACAGACCTGCGAGATAGTGATATTTTTCAACTGTGTGGTCAGCCGCAGTTGGCCTGTAGACTTGAGGAATCATTAAGAGGTCGGGCTGTGGTGTGGTGGCCGGGGCCACCTGGGCCAATACTGGCTCGTTGGCGTGGGAGATTCTCTGCAAACTTCGCAAACGGTGACGCACTTTTTGATGCGCGGAAGTTCGATCCCGATACCTGGGAAATTCCACTCGGTGTATATGTAAATACGTTTCATCCCGGTGACGGTCGAGTTAAGAGAAAAGAAATGGGAATATCGGATGCCGATGTTGTTGTGCTGTTTGTAGGTAGGCTGATTCCTATAAAGGGCTTGCCCTTTTTGATGGCAGGATTTGCATATGCCTCTCGCCGGGTATCTAATTTGAAGCTCGTTTTCATCGGTGATGGAACCGAAAGGGAACGACTGAAGAGACAAGCAGCCGACTTGAAGATATCGGATAGGGTAGTTTTCGCTGGTGAGCAAGCCAGTTCCGCAGTTGCGGAGTTTTACCGGGCCGCCGACATTTTTGCACTTACATCTATTTATGACAATTTACCCAACGTAGTACTCGAAGCGATGGCCAGCGGGCTTCCAGTTGTAGCAACCAATGTAGGAGGCATTCCAACTCAGGTTGAAGATGGTGTCAATGGGTATTTAGTGAACAGTGGTGACGTCAAAGCGTTATCAGAAGCTTTCTGTAAACTTGCCCTTAGTGCCAATCTTAGAAAACTAATCGGGAAAACAAACTTCGAGAAAGTCGACCAGAGGTATGACTGGATGGTCAGCGCACAGACATTGCGGAAATTATATTATCATGTTTTGAAAGGCGCTAAAACGTCATATCAACAATGACGAGACGACTTGATAACTTGCGACGTTGCACATTTTCTCGAAATATTGTTATATTTGACAAATCCATAGTGAACAACGAAAGGTCAACCCGCTCATCATCCCTTTCCAGGAGTGGACTGATGTTGCTGGGAAGCAATTATGGTTCCGCGGTAATAAGTATAGTCTTTTCAATGGTCCTCTTGCGTTTGCTCACCCGCACAGAGTATGCAGTGGGTGCTGTTCTTGATGTATTAATATCCTTGATGGCTTTTACGAGTTTTGGGCTCAATACGGTCTTCTTGCAGCGCGCACCCGCAGGCTTATGCTCTGAAAGCGACCGGTCGGAAGCGTTAGGGCTAATCAAGCTGGCAATTTTAGTCAGGTTTGGTGTTGCATGTCTGGTCGCCTTATTGATGATTGTTCTTTCACAACAGATCTCGATCCTTTTTCTTAAGACCACTTTCTATTCAATGCACGTAAGGTTACTGGCATTCGGGGCAATATCCGCAGCCATGCTTGAGTCCTTTATGCATATCTGCCAAGCTGCACAGGATTTCGGTCGGTTAAGCAGATGGATGTTCTGGACAAATATTTGGCGCAGTCCTGCGGGGCTGGCATTGTTTCTTATTTTCGGGCTATGGGGTTATTTGCTCGGGATCGTCGGTTTCATCGTTCTCTCAACGTGCATAATTGGCTGGAAGGTACGGAATTATTGGTTCAATAATGTACCTATTGCACCTCTGTGGCCCACAATTCGTTATGGATTTCCATATTACCTCAGAACATTTTTTCGATTCGGATTCCTTCAGGCTGATCAAATGCTTGTGGCAATACTACTAACACCGGATATTTTGGCTATGTACGCAGTCGCGCGGCGTTTTGTAGGGTATATCAACCAGGCAACCGAAGCACTGTTGCAGCCCGTTCTTATGAGGGTGACCGCCCTAAGGGAGACAACAGATAATTCAATTGCACAAGTGCAAGACAAACTGATAAGGTATATTCCCATAACTATTATATCGTTATCAACGTGTGTCGCTGTAAGTAGTCCATGGTTAATGAGAATCATAGGTGGTGCAAAATATGCCGACGGCTGGCCATTGCTTATGCTACTATGTCTCGCACAAATATGCTATCTCTTCTATGGCATGTCGGCGTTGTATGTGTTTGCACTAAAGCCTCCTCGCGCGACGTTGGTTGTTGATGCGATAGTGGCCACCATAAGCCTAGTTATAACGCCGGTTCTCATTCTCGTGTTCAAGCAGTATGGCATCGCTTTCGGACAAATGGCTGGCTTTGCTGGAGGCTGGTTGTTCTCACAACATCTTCTCAGACAGTACACTGAGTTACATATGAAATGGCGTTTATTGCTCAAGTTGATTCTACCAATTATTCCGCCTGTGTGTATTATAGCTGGAGGGCAAGTTATCTTTTTCAGTCTTTTCATTGTCCCACTTTACATTGTTGCGGGCGTTATCATATTTCTTTGGATACTGGGGAGACGTTTGGAACTGGCGGAATGGATGACCCTGCAGAGAGCCGTCCCATATAGGCTGGCAAAACTTCTTGATCTAGTCTACAGATTCACCGCAAAAAGGGATAACTTTGTGGTTGTTAGATAAAGTGAAAGATTGCTCCCAAACGTTTATCAATAATCCAATAACCGGCATCTTGACGGCAAAACACAATGCTTGAACCCTCCGAAAATAACGTTGGGCTTGCCTTGATATGCCGAGGACAATTTCCGTTGCATCCTTATCACGATTTATCCTTGCTGGGTAAACTTGTCCGCGATGCACTGCTTAACGGTGGCCTTGGCGTCAAAGATGCCGACGCTCCATTGGTTGATATCATTGAGCCAGGAATGACGGTGCTTCTGAAACCAAATTGGGTCTTGCACTACAACAAGAGCGGTAAGACGATGGACTGCATGATCACTCACCCGAATTTTATACTCTGCGTGTTGAAGGAGGTGCTTAAGGGTAAACCGAGTAAGATTCTTATTGGCGATGCCCCAATTCAGAATGCGGACTTTGACTCTATCATGGCTACTGGGTCCGATGAGTTACTCAAGTTCGCTGCAAGTTACAAATGCATTGAAATAAGAGATTTAAGAAACCTCGTTTCACAACAGATAAATGGAGAATGGATAATAACGCACGATCTACGGCCTCGGGAGAGGTCGGTCTCGTTTGATCTTGGACAGAACAGCATGCTTGAACCTGTTTCTTTGCCAAGTGGTCGTTTCCGAAATACCAATTACAATCCGGATGATATGGTTAACAGGCAATCACCGGGAATCCATGAGTATTCTTTATGTAAAGAGCCATTCGAAGCGGACGTAATTATAAACCTTCCCAAACTTAAAGCACATGGGAAAGCAGGGATCACAGCAGCACTGAAAAACATTGTTGGATTTATCGCCGACAAAAATTATCTGCCACATCACCGGGTTGGCGGATCAAGGTTGGGTGGGGATTGTTATCCGGGACTCAATATTGGCAAACGCCTAGCAGAGTATTTTTTGGATCAAGCAAACAGGAACAAAACAGGGCGAACATATCATTTTTTAAAATCGATGTCAAACATAATGTTGATGCCAAGCTCAACGAGCGATAAGCTTGGCTTGGAAGGTGTATGGTACGGTAATGATACAGTATGGAGAATGGTTCTTGATTTGAATAGGATACTGCTTTATGGCAACATTGACGGAAAGTTGTCAAATACGCCACTTCGAACAATATTCACATTGACGGATGGCATTATTGCAGGAGAAAGGAACGGTCCATTGGCGCCCGAGCCTGTCAGACTAGGCGCCATAACCTTTGGAACAAATTCGGCCTTTATTGATATTGCTCATTCTGCACTAATGCGTTTTGACTGGAATTCTATCCCGCTAATCAGGGAGTCTTTCAAAGTAAAGCAGCATCCTCTGGCACACGAAAAACCAGAAGAGCTGTTGATCGCCGATGGAAAGGAAGTCTATTCCTTTGCGGAAGCGGCAAAGGAATTGGGGGTCGATTTTGAGCCACCCCTGGGATGGAAGGGTCATATCGAATTCACAAGGCATTGAACCCCTACACATATGAAAATCGGCATAGTCACTCAAACCAGACCTGAATGGGTAGAAGAGTTTATAAGATCCTGCAAAGACCTCAATCTGCCACACATACTAATCGATATGAAGAAACAAAGTTGGTTTGATGAATCAAAGAAGAGCGATGTCCTTCTTTGGCGGGTTCATCAGGCAGATCCTGAATCGCTTTTAGATGCACGCAACAAAATACCATTGCTGGAGACAAACGGGATAGTATGTTTTCCAAACCCTCTTATGCTTTGGCTATATGATAATAAAATCAGGCAAACGTATTTTTTTATGACTAATGGAATACCTGCGCCAGTCACGTTCATTACATCAGATAAATCAGAGGCGCATAACTTCACCGAAACATGTATTTATCCTTTGGTATATAAACGATCATACGGGGCATCATCAATAGGCGTATCACTTGTTGAAACTCCGCAGGTTGCACGATCTATCATAAACAGAGAGCTTAGGGCACCTACGAACAAACTCAGGAAGGCCGTAAAACATTGCGTGAGAAAGCTAAATCTACCATACAGACAACCAGATGGTTATGTTTATTTCCAGCAATATATAGAAAGTGATTCTGATTTGCGCATAGTTACGTTCGGTGACTCTGTTGTATCCGTTTTCAGAAGGTTGAACCGCCCGCACGATTTTCGTGCGAGCGGGAGCGGTTTATGGGAACAAATTACTGAACCTGCATTCCCTGTCGACGCATGTGATCTATCAATTGACATTAGTCGCAGGCATGGTTTTCCGGTCATGTCTTATGATTTCTTATTTCACAAGGGGCGTTGGCTTGTTTCTGAAATATCATATACTTTCCTCTTAAATAATATCTATGTTGACACCCTCTTCAGGAGAACGCAATTCGGATATCAAAAACTCGGGCCGATTCAAATGGGTGTCAATCACATCTGTGCAATAATCGGACACGACCTTTCATGATACACCAATACAAACAAAGTCCCGAGATGATTTTGTGGGTATTACACAATATTTCCAGTTGTCACATAGGACATCTCGTGAGATGTCAGGTCGTTTATTTTACGAAACGATTGGAATTACATATACTATCGCAGCCAAACAATGTCGCTTCTGGAGTCGCAGGTGCAATAAGGGATAAAGCAGGAGAGAAAATAGATTATAGCCATGTCACGGGTGTCGACCGGAAGTCAATTCCGGATGACATCGACAGGAAATGTCAGATTTGTATATTCAGTCGATGAATAATTTAAAGCCTTTGAAAAGAAATTATCCCAGAAGGCCCTGCCAGGGCATATTTTGTTTTATTGTACAGCTTTTTCAACTGAGGATACCTATTTGAAAAGAAACAATAAGTATTCCACTGAACCAGTAAAAGTTTGCATGGTTACCGGTAATTACTGGCCCCTTATAGGAGGCACTGAGCGGCAAGCACATAAGCTTTGTCTCGCACTAAGAAAATACGGTATTTCTCCATTTGTTGTCACGATGCGCCACAACTTAGCTTGGCCTGCGCAGGAAAAGGTTGATGATATTGAGGTACAACGCGTGTCCCTGGTGTCAGGAAAGGAGTCAAATGGGCAATACATTCGTGGTGCCGGTCCGATAGGTTTCCCTCTTACTCTTCTTAATTTAACGAAACATCTGATTAAGATCGGAAGGTGGTACGATATCTTACACGTGCATCAGGCCCTTCCCCATGCAGCAGCGGCTGTGGTTGCAGCAAAGGTTTCCCGAAAACCAATTTTGATAAAGATAGCTAACAGTGGTTTACACAGCGATCTCAAGGTCCTAAGGGAGCACTATCCCGGAGGCAGGCTAATGGCAAACCTCATCGTTAAGGGGGCAAATGGTGTGGTCGCGCTAACACCCTCTATTCATGCAGAATTATTTGGTCAGGGAGTTGCGGAAAAGAAACTGTATGACATACCGAATGGCGTATGTCTGCCGCCCAATAACCTTCTTTCCGACGATTATCGCAATCACGTCCGGCGAGAGCTTGGCCTATGTGCAAAAGAACGAGTCGCGCTTTTTATCGGCAGCCTACAAGAGAAGAAAGGCGTAGATATCCTCCTTCAAGCATGGCAATCCGCCTCGAAGATTTGTTCACTTTCCCATCTATGGATTGTTGGTGACGGGCCGCAGAGAAACATGTTGGTCGGTATGGCAAAGGGCCTACCCCGCGTCCGTTTCTTAGGACAATCCGATAACACTGATTCCTACTTTGCTGCGTGTGACGTATTCGTTCTTCCCTCCCGAGCGGAGGGTTTGCCAAATGTCTTGCTTGAGGCTATGTCATGGGCTAGGCCTGTAATAGCAACCGCTGTCGGTGGAGTACCGGATTTGCTTAATAATTCAGGTTGTGGTGAATTGGTTCCACCCGAATCCGCTGAACACCTAGCTAGGGCTCTCAAGTATTGGATGCTACAACGTGACTCGAACCTCAAAGCAGCCGGTCAAGTTGCTCAGAGAACCGTTACTCAGGGATATGCAATTGCAGATATTGCATATCAGTATTACAGACTATATCAGGATCTTCTATCTTGATTTGATTCTCTGTAGAGGAAATGCTTCTCGTCTCAGATACTCGCATGCTATGTTTACAATACCAGGGCAATTGATCCTAATGGGTGACTATTCAAAGACTGCGCTCGTCATAAAGTTCTGCCGGATATGATCACCGACCAGTGACAGATACATTGATGAGATAAATATGATTCTTACGGTTGTCATATTTGCTTTTATTTTAGTTGTTGTCTATCTTCTGCCAGGATGGGTCGCCCTTCGCATCGGGGGGCCTACGGAAGGTAAAATGCTGGTGAAGCATTTATTGGTCGCAGCTACAGGATTTATCATCCTACTTTTATTACTCAATAGTTTCATGCCTTTTGCTGGTGGGGGTGATGACGAAGATTATTATTATGTTTCACTTCTACCAATTCAATTATCGACCTCATTATTCACGCTATTTGAAAGTGAATTTGGACAACCTGGTTACCCGATTCTGTTGAGTGTGCTCAATGTGATCGTTGGCGATAACCTCCTCGCAAGAAAAGCTGTTAACCTCAGCTTTTTCCTTCTGACTGCACTTTGCTGGTATCGAATTGGCTTCGTGGTTGGGGACAAGCGTACCGCCAAGCAGTTTTTCGTCGCCGTCCTTCTTTCATCCCCTGTGTGGTATTATTTTTTCTTTTTGTTGAAGGATATGACTATCACGCTCCTCACCTCATTATTTGTGTTGAGCGTGTTTAGGTTTTATAAGGAAAGGTCAGGCATCGTTCTAATGATTATGAGTTCATTGGTTGTTAGTTTGTTCCGCTTTCCCCTTATTGCCTTCAACATCGCTTTCCTTGCGATCACGGTCGTATTGTTGAGTGAACGGAAATACAGAATCTATAAATATATGGCTGCGGCTTTAATCGTGTTTATATTACTTAGGTACGGAACAGACACCGGCGTCCTTGGTGCAATGGGAATATCTCCCGAGCGAAATATCAGCGCGGCGGGCATAAGAACACAGGTCGAATCGTATACGCTCACAAGCACGAATGCATCAATACCATACATGATCCTGCTTTACCTTCTCTCCGAAACGACGGCCTTTAGGATGTTCGGCTTTGAGAGTGCCCTATCCATTGAGGGCATGGCTGCGTTACCATGGATTTTCGTCGGATTTCCGCTTTTCCTTGCCGCCTGTTATGGCGTTTTACGGTACCGCAAGGGAATTGAGTCTTATTCGACGAGACTAATCGCTTGTCTTTTTGTTCTTGTTGCCGGTTATCTCGTAGTCTCATTGATTGTTCATGACACCACCCGTTGGCGCATTCCCGGTTTCCCCGGAATGGCGGCCATTGCGGCTCTCGGGTGGCAATATCTTGGAAAGAAAAGGACGCTCTATATGACTTCAACAGCGCTTGTCGGCGGGATCGTCATTTTCACGTATTACTATCTCAGGGGTTGACTTTCCCTTGGTATCCGCGACAAAACCACTAAACATTTTGATGCTCTCGCCACAGTTCAGACCGATCGAGGGTGGATACGAACGTGCAGCGGCACGCCTGTCGGCAGGCTTGGCTGACGAGGGAATGCGCGTGGTCATAATCACAGAACGGCGTGAGCGCGCCTGGTTGGCGGTCGAGCACATCGATGGCTACGAGGTGCGGCGACTTCCCTGTTGCTATCGACCCCATCTACACACCATTACAAGCGTACTGGCATTTGCTTGCTTTCTCTTG
>Ga0326728_10012816_pt1 | contig 18444 bp, 18 predicted proteins | sample MB3enrmetagenome_FD_207602 | JGI IMG/M metagenome (GOLD analysis project Ga0326728, IMG submission 207602) | Lab enriched peat soil microbial communities from McLean, Ithaca, NY, United States - MB31MN | ecosystem: Environmental > Terrestrial > Soil > Wetlands > Peat | place: USA: New York... | reverse complement strand
GTGGATGCTGGGCACACAGAATGGATTGGGAATGATAAGTCGCCTTCCCGTCCCGAACGCCGTTTGGGGGACCGCGCGGCATCCTCAAGAGGCCCGCCTGCGAGAACAGTCGAGGCGCACTTCCGCAGAATCAGCGAGTTGAGGCCACAAGACTCTTTGACAGGCCGTAGAAGGCCCGCTGTGCGGTCCCCTTGCCAATGCCTGTCTCCTGACAGATCACGCTCCAGGAGCGGCCCTGGCTGCGCAGGGTGGCGATTCTGGGAGCATCCACGGCGATTCGTGGCCGTCCGAGCCTCTTGCCTTTAGCCTTCGCATTCCTGATGCCGGCACGAACCCGCTCACCAATCAAGCTTCGTTCGAGTTCCGCCACGGCCCCAAGTACCGTGAAAACCATCTTGCCGGTGGGCGTGCTGGTGTCCAGTTGTTCCGAGAAGGAAACGAAGTCAATCCCGAGGGCCTTAAACGTTTCCAGGGCGCGGAGCAAGTGAGACACCGACCGGGCGAAGCGGTCGAACTTCCAAACTGCGACGGCGTCGAAACGTCTCCGGTGGGCGTCGGCCATGAGCCTGTCCAGTTCTGGACGTGATTCCTTGGAGCCTGAAATTCCTGTGTCCACATAGCAGCCACCGACTTCCCAACCGCGCCGTTGGCAATATTCTTCCAATTCTCTCGTCTGCATCGTGGGGTCTTGCCCGTTGTGGCCCGTGCTGACCCTCGCGTAGATTGCCGCCCTGGTGCGGCCTGGTTGTGTGGAAAACCTAGGTGGGTGTATCTTCGGTGAAGCCATTTCAGCCTCCTATACAGGTTGATTTGGTCAGGCAGCCGTTGAAGTTCGCGCTTCAGCGGCTGCCGCTTTTCATTTGAGACTTCTTGCGCCCCCTACCTTTACGGTAGTGGGCAGCCTTGTACTTGCGAATCCGCACCACATCGTGGTCGTTCCAGACCCGTGCATTGATCTGACCGACACGAATCCTGCGCGGCTCCAGGTCTGGTTGGAGCTTCAACCACCGCAGAATTGTCATCCGTCCGATGCCAACTAGACGGGCGACCTGCTGAGTAGAGTAGGTTCCCATTTCGGTATGACTTATACCATATTTATCTCACTTGGTCAAGCGGCGCCAGCAAAGTACACTGTCAGCAGTCGTTATGCGCGTTCTGGCTCTAGAGAAGGAAGTAGCCTTTGGATGAAAAAGCACTTCGGGGACGAATCGGACGTGACGCAAGTTCGGGGAACCTCCCCGAAGCAGAAGACTGAATACCCACCGGGCGTCGAAAACCCAATTGCCAATTCTAAGCCCTCCGAATCTGCGCAGGATGATTTGTCAAGTCCTCTACCCACGGAACGAGAGCGCAAGATCATTGATGATTTCATGAAGGAGTGGCAGGAAACACAGGACTTCCTGCGGCGTTTGGCAGCCTCTCCAGCAGAGGAAGAATTATTAACCGCTCTCATCGAGAACCCCGTGAAGGCTTTGAGAAGGGCTCGCTGGCGGGCCACGATTCGTCGAATGGATTTGTGGGGGAAGATTCTGGTGGCTATACAGTCAAGTGCATGGAAAACCCCGGAACGTGTGCAGGAGAAAATCGCTGATGTTCTCTGTGCGGCGCGCTTTATCTCAGATCGGACAATTGGGATAGAAACACGAAAAGCCGGCGAATCCATGACGAACCCAGCGAAGGATGCTCGCAAACCCCGCGAGAAAGCGTGCAACCGCCGCCGGCCGTTCGATGCGATTGATCTTCATCGGATATGCTCACGAGAACAAGTAGCCCTGAGAAGGTTCAGGCACGTATCCAGGCGGTTCTTAAAGCATTTGGAGCATTACCAAAAGGAGTTGGTAACCTATGAGGCTGCACTTTTTTCGGAAAATGTGTTGCAAGCTTGTAGAAGCGCCATCGCTACTTGCAGCTCACTGAACAAAATGATCGAAGACGTGATAGCAGTGGAACCTAGTCGGCTCGGTACACGCTTCCTTGCTCCGGACTCCCAGTCCCCAGTGAACCTCGCCGCCAGCCGGATTATTTCCTTGTTACGGCGGCACGGAGAAAAACGGTATGTGTCACTGCTGACATGTGGGCACCTGCTCGCCATCGCTTGGCCTGCGATCGAGCGAGAACTTGAGGACCCCAACAAACGAGAAGCCCTTTTGAACCGTCTGCGGCAAGCCCACCGCAGAAGTGTACGCCCCCCCCAGAAAGCCGGCCGGTAGCGGCCACCCCGGACCCCACCCATCGGCCCCACCGAAGTCTTCCGGACGTAAACTCATCATGATGGATCGCCCCACAACAACGTTGCGGAGGACGAAGTGAAGAACTTGCAAAAGGGACGCATCTTGGCTGGTCTGACCCAGCACCAACTCGCGCGGCAAGCCAATATTGACCGATCAAAGATCTCGCTCGTCGAGAATGGTCAACTGTCGTTGACACCCCAGGAAGCCCGGCGCGTTCTTCATGCTTTGAGCCGGTCGCTCAGGAAGCAAGCAGCGGCAATAGCAAGGGTCTTATCTGGCGAGGTCCCAAAGCCGAATGAGGGAATTAAGCATGAACGGGAGGGGAGTTAGGTGCGACCATCCAAGTCTCAGGTTTACGGCGACGGGGGTAAGCAAAGGGGAGTCATGGGAGTTGCGAAACTCCCTTCGCGTAGGCCGCACAGGGCGAGAGCTAGAAATGGCAGGAAACTAACTCCCTTAATCCCCCAAGCCGTGCAGCTCGCTGCTACAGAAAAGGTGCAAGACACTCGATTTTTCGGCTCAGAGGCAAATCTTTTCGGGCAAGAGGCGCGAGTGAAAGGCGCAGCCGGTGCCAGGAATTAATCAAAATTCCGTCGAGCAGCATCGCCCCGCGCGTGGTATCCTCACACGCGAGACAAACTTCGGCGAGCCATTACAGGAGGAAAAGATGGCCCGTCGGAGATTTCAGGACCCCGAGCCCAAAAGGTCGGGGAATTGGTGGTATTTGCTGGTGTGGCAAGACGTGTTCGTTAATGGGGAAAGAATCAGAAAGCGTCACCGCATCAAGCTCGCCCCCGCGACCGTGCCAGAACGGGAGGCCAAGAAGATAGCGGCCGAAACTCTTCGCCCTATGAACCAAGGGCTTTTGACAGTCGGTTCCGCGACTCCATTGGGAGACTTTGTGGAGAACATATACATCGTGACTGTTCTGCCCCTGATGGCAAGTAGTACTCAGGATCGTTACAGGGGTGTGATCAAAAACTATCTCAACCCGACCTTTGGCAAACTGTGCCTTCGAGATATTACTGCGCTCACAGTTCAGCGTTACTTTTCTGGTATGGCGAATTCTAAGTTGGCCCATGAGTCGAGAGACAAGATCCGCGATGTTCTCTCCAGCATTCTTCGTTCAGCGGTTCAGTATGGGCTGCTCATCAAGAACCCGGTCGAGGGTCTTCGCCTACCACCCTCTAAGAAAGGCAAAGCCTCCAAGCCATACATTCCACCGGAACGGTTCATGGCATTGGTCGAGCTGATTCCCGAACCTTACGCCAGCATGGTCTACGTTGCGATTTTCACAGGTCTGCGGGTGAGCGAATTGATTGGGCTTCGATGGCGGAATGTACACGAAGAATCGATCACCATCGAAGAGCGGTACTGTCGGGGAGACTGGGGAGCCCCCAAGAGCGAAAGTAGCAATGCCACTATCCCCGCAAACCCGTCCGTGATCGAACGCCTCCACAGATTGAAAACACTGACGATCGAGGTCAAGGCGGGTAACGCCGTTCGCCGCTATCGCGCCGTGAGGTCGGATGCTCCAGACGATTTAGTTTTCCAGTCACTCACAAAGGGCGGTCCTATGCGCGACAACAACATCTTGAGTCGGCACATTAAACCAGTTGCCCGCAAACTGGGAATGCCGTTTGTGAATTGGCGTTGCCTACGGACTTCCCATGCAACTTGGCTCAAGCTGGCCGGTGCCGATGTGAAGGACGCGCAGGCGCAGATGCGGCATTCTCGAGCTAGCACAACGCTTGATATTTACCAACAGTTCGTTCCTGAATCGCAACGCAGGGTGGTGGAAAGACTCACGGGGCTGGTCGGCTCCAGGATGGTTAACTAGCTTGTTCCATTACTGTTCCAATATTCGAGTCGTTTTAATGGTCGGAAAAGTGGGGAGACGAATCAAATCAATGAGATGCCAGCGGCTGACTACAGCCCTGAAAAGGCTGGCGTCGGCGGTTCAACTCCGTCCCGCGGCACCATCTTTTCAATAGGTTACAATCCTCAATAAGCGAATCTTGTCACAACTTGTTGGTGGGCCTGCACTGCTTCCTCTCAAGGGGACGGCTCGGCACCTTCCGGCACTTCGATCGAGAGTGGCTCCGTGGACCGAGGCTGATACCTGAATCTTAACGCCTCGAGAATAACCTGAAGGATGGAATGTCGATTCTGAAAAAGTACCCGCGTCCATTCCCTTCTCCTCATTTGCGGGAAGTAAATTCCGCGGAACGCCAGACAGCCCAGTAAATGAATGATTCGGTCCGTGAGAGGTCTCGGCTCCAACTTGGCGAGCGCCGCGGCGATCGTTGCCGGCTCATAGGATGAACTCCACGCCTGCCTGACTTCTTCCTCCGCTTGTTCCGGAGAGATCCCCAGTGGCGAAAAATCCATCGTAAAGGGCATGAACTCTAACCAGTGCTTGGGTCTGGTCAGCCGGCCCGCAGCCATGAGTCTGTCGTAAAGGGGCGTTGCTGGGTAAGGCGTCAGAAGTCCAAAAACCGGGAGCCCCGGCGGCCAGGTGCGGATGACATCGAGAGTGCGTTGCGCTACTCCGGGGGAGTCGCTGTCCATACCGAAAATGAAGGAAGTGATCGCGTAAAGACCGTAACGCGCGAGGCCTTCCAGAATCGCCTTGTACTCTTCCGGCTTGTTGAATCCCTTGCGCACACTCTTCAGGTTCTCCGGGTCAATGGACTCGAGTCCCATGAAGATCCATCTGCCGCCGCTCTCGGCGATGAGCGAAACGAGTTCCTCGTCCCGCAACAGATTCATGCTGATTTGCGCCACCCAGGGCACCTGGGCATCACGCGCGATGATTTCACGCAGCAGCGACTTGGTGCGCCGGGGATTGATGGCGAAGTTGTCGTCGATGAAGAAGACGGCGATTTTTCCCTTCTGCCGCTTTTCCAATTGCTTCAATTTCAGAAGCTCGTCCACCACGCTGGCGTTCGAACGAAAGCGGATGGAATCTCCGAAGAAACCCGTTACCGTGCAGAACTCACAACCGTACGGGCAGCCACGGCCGGATTCAATTGGTACCATGTGGAAGCTCTGCCACGTCATACCTGCCAGAGAAAGTAACCGCCGTGACCACTTGGGAAAGTGCCTAATCAGATTAAACTGGTCTAAATTCATGCGATCCCAAGGAATCTCAGGATAGTCCACGAGTGAGGGCTTCACCTCTTTGCCCGCTTCGTCGACAGGGGCATAAATCTCCTGCAACGCTCCACGTTCCGCATCAGCCACAATTCGCGGCCATGTGTAATCTGCTTCGCCAAGAGCTACTGCGTCAGCATGCCGCGGCCCCCCGCCGCGCCCCAGCGGCTCGTCGGGGACCTCGGTAACATGCGGCCCCCCCATTACGACCGGCACTCCCAATGCACGCACCGCATCAGCCATTAGGTAAGCTTTGCGAATCATGCGCGTCATCGCACCGATTCCGACCAGCCCGATGCGATTCGTTTTTACGTAGTGCGCCAAGTCGCTTGCGCTCAAGCGTTGTGCGTTGCCGTCCACAAGGAAGACTTGATGGCCTGGAGGAGTCAGCGACCTCAGGAGAAACATCCAAAGATGCGGCATGAAATTGTTGGTGATTTCGTTATCGGGATTGTAGAGAAGAATATTCATTCAGGTTACTCCGACGCATCAAGTTGTGGGTGGCGAACCCGGCACGGACATAGCCCGTGACACGTTCAACGTGATCAAGGAATTGAATGAACAGAGGACTCACCGCCCCGCCCTGAGACCTAGTGATCAGCTATCCATACGTTCGATAACAGGTTGCCACCAGCCGTGGCGGAAAACTGTTCACTTTTGCTCACATTTGAAATTTTGTCAGAAGCGGATCTCTCGCGGAGAGCCAGGGGCTCCCGTGCGTGGCGGCCGCCAATCGTGCAGGACAATACCGTGCAAGGAACCATGAACCTTGAGTCTACCGTTGTAGGAAATGTAGCCGAGCTTACGGAATTTGTTCATGAAGTGGCTGATTCGTGATCTGGTTGTCCCAACCATTTGCGCCAGAGTATCCTGGCTGACCGCGGAAATTGCCGGCTCAGGTTTGCGGCCTTCGCCGAGGCGAGCCAGCCTCAATAGCACGCGCGCCAGGCGCTGCTCACTAGAACTGAAGTGTTGGTCGAGCGAGTCTTCCCCGATCCTGCCCACCCGTGAGGCCAGGTACGAGATGAAAAGCCGGGCGAAGTCAGGCTCCTGATGGATCATGCGGACAAAGACTCCTTTTTCCAGCCGGGCGATCGAGGCTTGAGTGAGCGCTGCTGCTCCCGTCCTCCGCAGAGATTGCTTGGCCAGGCACCCCGTTCCAAAGAAGTCACCTCGCCCCAAAATGGCGACGACCGCTTTCTTGCCGCTCCGCGATGTCACCGTGAGCTTGACGTTGCCGCTCTGGATGTAGAACATCGCATCAGCCAGATCCCCCTGCGAATAGATGGTCTGGCGGCCTTGGTACACCCGAATTGTTCTTTGAGGGCCGACCTCTTTGAGGAATTTCTGGAAGCTAAAAGTGCGACTGCGTCTCTTCAACGATACCTCCACTATGGGGGCGTAATGGCCATCCTGAACTACAGAAATTTCACAAATGAGGAGGATGCAATTTTTAGCTTACGAGCGCTCGCATGTCTGTCCAATATTGCTCACCACACTGAATGAGGGAGGAATTGGAGGATGGGGCATGCGAGAGTTATCGGGGGTTCAGAATTGCGAGGCATATTGGGGGGAGCTTCCTGTGGACTACACCGCTAGCAGTTCGCGCCAGTATCACCCGCGTTACTTCAGACGGCAACGCCACTAGTCGTGCAGGATGATGCTGAGCAGGCCGCTGTGGACGGTGAGCCCGCCCTTGTAGTCGATGAAGCCAAGCCTCTTGAACTTGTTCATGAAATGGCTGACGCGTGACCGGGTGGTGCCGACCATCTGCGCCAGACTCTCCTGTTTGATGCTGGGGAGTACGGTCTCAGAGCGGCTTTCCTTGCCGAAATGGGAAAGCAGCAAGAGAATCCGAGCCAGTCGCTTCTCGCTCGAGTTGAAAAGCTGATCGACAAGATCCTCTTCATAACGGATGTTGCGTGAGAGCAGGTGTGTGACGAATAACTCCGCGACGTTTTGCTGTTCGTGAAGTATACGCGTCATCGCGGGCTTTTCTATCCTGACCAGCGTGCAATCCGTCATCGCGGTCGCCGTCGCCATGCGCAAGGGTTGACCTGCGAGGCAACCCTCCCCGAAGAAATCACCAGCCTCCAAGATCGCCACGATAGCTTCCTTGCCTTGTTTGGACGTAACTGCGAGCTTCACCTTGCCACGCCGAAGGAAGAACACCGAATCGGCAGGGTCTCCCTGCCTGAAGATGTTCAGTTTCTTGTCGGTTTCTGCGATGGTCTTCCCGTAGGACATCTTAGCGAGCAGAAATTCCCAATCAGACGGCTCGCCTTTCCTTTGCGCCATGACAGCCCTCCTTCCGCCTGCCAAAGCAGACACGGCATGTTAAGAGTAACTGGATTCTTGCAACGTCTAGATACTGCCGAGCGGATCGTGTTCGCCACCGGCGACCTTACACGGACCCAATGATAAATCAACGCCCGGATAAAGTCACCATGGTTCTCTCGCTTGGCTTAGCCGCACTTATACCCGTTCTGAAGGCGTTCATATATTCAAAGGGTGAAATCACTGAGGTCCTAGGGAGGTGGGTTTAGCAGGCGTGCGAGGGTGGGAACTCAATGCCAGTTCGGGGTTGCCACTTCACCTGAAGGTTCTCATGATCATTCCCCGGGACAACGTTTATCTTGAAAGGCACAAGCCCCGCGCAAACTTCCCGTTGGGCGATAACGGTCACCTTGTCACTTTCGCTTTGAACACGCGTTTTAGAGCCGGCCTGCAACTGGTGTGCCCGTCGGGCCGCCACAAGGATGTACCGGAACTTGCTGTCGATGCTTTGTGGAAACTCCACGCTTGTGTCCCTCCGAGATTCTGACGAACTTGTCTAGGGCATCCCGCCCGAATCGGACGTCCAAGTTGAACGGGAGGGTACCCTCGACGGGATAGACTCAGTCGAGGGCGCGGAGCCGTCCTTCAACACCAGGTACACGCATTGCGCCGCGGTTTTCCTATGAGCATAGCCCGCCGCACCCAAGGGCAGAACCCGTGCCGCTCGCCCGCCGTGACACCTTTAACCGGTTCCGAAATCCTTCCGCACTCACCCCGGGCGCGGTTTAGCTTGTCGACCTTAATAATCTCGCCGACGGCTAAAGCCATCCCGACCGCCACCCCCGCGGGGGCGCGAGAAGTCCGTGCGTTGCGGCCGAGCCTCGTTGACGGTTAAGGGACGGCCATCGAGGGACTGTCCATTCAAGCCGGCGATTGCCCGTTGAAGGTCCTCGCCTTCGCCCAGCTCGACAAAGCCGAAGCCTCGTGGCGTCCCAGTCATCTTGTCACGAATCACCACTGCCGAGGCTATTTGAAAACCCGCGCCGGTCACAAATTCGCCGAGCGAGGCATCGGTCGTGCTATGCGGTAGATTACCTACGAAAAGTTTTGTAGCCATATGTTCCTCTATTCCTCCAAGTTGAAGCGGCCCTTGAGGCCTGCTCCGGTATGTTACACTTGCGGTTATATCTCTTTCTTCTTTCTCTGGACCTTTTCGGAATGGTGCTTCACCAGGTACTCCTTGATGTCGCGATCTCCGATAAGGAGGTGACACTCCGCGGGAGATTCTTGCGTCTGGCCTTGCAGTTCCTGGCCCAACCGCGCGAAGCAGATGCCCGGGCCGTCCTGAAGCTTCAGACCGTCCGGACGAAACGCCTGCGATTGAACTGTGACGGTGAAATCGCGTGCTGCGTCGGGCGCATTGATGACGTGAAAAGCATAAATGCGAGAACTGGCTGCAGCTTCGAACCCCACATATTGAATGTACATGCCTGAGTCCTTCACGGGTCCACGAGCGCCCATCTCGAATGTCAGCGGCGCAGTGCCGACGCATCGCTTTCAACGTCAGCGACTGCGACCTGTCGCTCGCCTGCGCCAAACCAAAAGGCACCTTGGCAGCGCTCGCCGATCCAAGACGTGACATGAGATAACCAGACTTAGTTTAGGAAGCAAAAGCGGGCGGCTAAGAACGGCTGCTCTCATTAACAAGATAAGTGAATTCACTTTACTTGTCAAGAAGAATATGGGATGCTATACAATGAGCATGCAGTGAACTGCGAAGGGTTAACCCAGGGGGTTCGGTTTCCATGGATCTGCCTTCAATCATCCGCCAGCGACTCGACCAATTGGGACATGAGCAGAGAGATTTAGCGGCTGCTGCCCAAGTCACGGAATCTTATATTTCACAGTTACTTACGAGGAAGAAAGCGCCTCCGGCCCCTGAGCGGACAGATATCTACGGCAAGATCGAAGAATTCTTGAAGTTCCGACGCGGAGAGCTCATCAAGCTGGTTGGGTTGCAGCGCCAGGAAGAGTTGAAGCGGAGACTGGCAGATCCACCCGCGCCTTTGTTCAAAGAAGTTCGAGAACTGGTCCTTCGTAAGTGCAAACTGGACAAACAGAAGCAAGTCGGGGCGATTTTCGAAAGACAGCCTTTTGGTGAACTTGAACTTCTGGTAACCCAAAAGCTTGTGGATGTGGTCAAGGGAGTTGCCAAACAAGAACTGGAGAGTGAGAGTTGGCTCCGCTTAGTCGGCAGGCTCAACAACCGAAGCTACGAAGAGATGCGAGTGGCGATTCTCGAATTCCTGGATACAGACGTATTCAATGTGTCCATTGAGAATTGCATCTCTTTCCTGGATCCCTTGATTGAATCATGGGACATTGACCTTGCAACTTTCAGCCTTGAAATTGTTCTGAACCGAAGGATGGCCCCTCGGCACATCAAGAAGTTCGCATTCGTTGAACAACCCGAGACTGCCAGCGAGGAGGAGCGGGGGCTGAAGGAATTCCTTCACGATGCTTCCCTCAGTGGTGGAGCCACCGCCCTGGAAATCGAGTTCTTGAAGTCTCTAAGAATCAGGGGGAGACACCCCACTCCCCTCTACTATTACCGTGAATTGCAGAATCTTCGCGATCCCTTGCATTTTCGAGGTCCGGTTCTGCAGGTACCGGGCGCGCCGGAGTCCGCGGACCTTCCGCAACATGCTGGCCGTTCCAAGACTCAGCTCGCATCGTAGCAGGCTGCTGAAGAGAGTGTGGCGCCGCCCTTCAGGTTGGCAGACTTTATGCAGAGCGCAGACTCTCCGCCTTTGAGACTCTGCGGCTCTTGTCGTTTAGGGAGAAACCTTTGTCGCTTGTACTTCAGGAACAGGATGACCGGCTCCGCGGGCTCATCAACATGGGCAAGGAACGGGGTTACGTCCTGTTTGACGAGGTGAACGAAGTCCTGCCCGGCGAGACGCACACAGCCGCGGAGGTCGGTGGGCTGCTCTCCGCCTTCGAGGGCCACAACATCCGCATCTGCGAAGACGCTCCTGTAGCAATGCCTGCAAGCGCTTTGCTGGCGGTTGCTGAACGCGTGGAAAGCGAGAAGGGGGAAGATTCCGTCCGCGTTGAGGAGATCGAACTCAACGAGACAGCATCCCTTTTTGACAAAACCAGCGATCCAGTCCGGCTCTATCTTCGCGAGATGGGAACTGTGCGACTGCTCAAGCGGGAAGAAGAGGTGGCCATCGCCAAGCGTATGGAGCGCGGCCAAGCACTGGTGCTCAAGACCGTTTCGCGTTCTCCGCTTGTCCTCCAAGAGCTGATCGGAATTGGCAGGGAGTTGCGCAACGGTACGCGTTCGATTAGAGAGGTTGTCCATTTCGATGAGGAAGTGGTGACTGCAGAAGAAATTGCCAAGAAGACCCGCCAGACGCTCCGGGTCATCGATAAGATTAGGCGACTCTACGGAGCGGGACTTAAGCAGGCGGCTGGGCTAAGCAACATTCCGAGATCAAAGCAACACGCTCATCTCCGGGCGCGGCGCCAGTTGTCGCGAACGCGGATTGAGATGTCGCGACTGGCTCGCTCGATGGGGTTGCACCCGCTCGAAAAGAAGCGCCTAATTGACAAGTTGCGGCGCGTGGTCGAGCGGGTTCATTCCTTGGAGAGCGGGACGGCCCGGTTCGTGCGGTGCGCCGGCGCCGCATCCCGGAAGGCCGCCACGTCGCGCACGGATCGGCGTTGGCGTCGCTCCCAGCTCAAGGAAATAGCGGAATCGAGCGAGATCGGGCTCACCGCCCTGAAACGTTCGCTCGCCCCGATCTTGCGCGGCGAGGCCGAAGCCGAACGAGCGAAGAAGCAATTGACCGAGGCCAACCTTCGCCTCGTGGTGTCCATCGCCAAGAAGTACGTGAACCGGGGTCTGGAGTTCCTCGACTTGGTCCAGGAGGGGAATATTGGCCTGATGAGAGGGGTTGAGAAATTCGACTGGCGTCGTGGCTACAAGTTCTCAACCTACGCCACATGGTGGATTCGTCAGGCGGTCTCGCGTGCCATCGCCGATAAGGGGCGCACGATTCGAGTGCCTGTGCACATGTCCGCGGCGATCATCAAACAGAATCGCACCAGCCAACAACTCGTACAGGAACTAGGCCGCGAACCGACCAGCGAGGAGGTTGCCCAGCGTTTGGAGGTGACCGTCGAGAAAGTGCGCAGCACCAGAAGAATTTCTCAGCGGGCCATTTCTTTGGAGACCCCCATTGGCAATGACGGAGAGTCGGACCTAGGCGCCTTGATCGAGGACAAGGGTGTTGCTTCACCGTCAGAGGCGGCCATCAACCTCAACCTGAAGGAGCGAATGGCTACCATGCTGAAGACGCTCACCGCCCGCGAGGAAGCCATTATCCGCATGCGGTTTGGCCTGGACGATGGCACCGAGCGCACTCTTGAGGAAGTCGGCCAGATCTTCGCCGTTACTCGCGAGCGGATCCGCCAGATCGAAGCTAAGGTGCTGCGAAAACTTCGCCATCCGTTGCGGTCGGGCCATTTTCGGCTGTTCATCCGCGACTCCTCGTAAGACAGAGGCTGCGCCAGCCCTCAAGACTGGGTGCCACCGGCAATGTATTTTAGGTAAAGGAGAAAAATGAAAAGCCTCTTTGTTGGTAATTTAAGCTTCCAAACGACGGAAAGCGATTTGACCGCGCTCTTCCAAGCGTTCGGGCAAGTTACACGGGTCCAAGTCGCAAAGGACCGGGACACTGGCCGAGCCCGCGGGTTTGCTTTCGTCGAAATGCCCAATGATGAAGAAGCGGCCAAGGCGATTGCTGGCCTTGAAGGAAAACCCTTCGGTGGCCGCAATCTTAAGGTGAACGAAGCGCGTCCCAGGACGGATCGGCCCCCCACTCGCAACAGTAGCGGTGCAGGGCGAGGGCCCGGTAGATTCTCAAACGAGGACTACCGCGAAGCCGCACGCCAGCCGCGTGAACCTCGCTGGTAGTCCCAAACGATGCGATGCATTGGGGATATTGTCAGCGTGTATTCGGATCCTAAGGAGACCTGATGGCCACTACCCCCCAGAAACGTCGAAAGGAAATGAAGCGATTGGAAAAGCAGCGCGAGAAGGCCGAACGCCGCGCCCAGAGAAAAATTGCCAACCGTCGGCAAAAGGAGCTTCTCGCCGATGGCACAATCCCTGCCGGCGACGAAGCTTCGATAACAAGCGTGGCCGCGCCCTCCGAGTCGGCGCCTCAAAATTGATTCCCCAGGTCTGGCGCACCCTCTTCTCTGCGTAGGGCGTCGTTCCACTTCACTCACTTCCCAATGACCGCTATCGTGACGGGAGGAACTTGGCTTGATACCCTCTTGCGACGCGCGGGCTGGGGTTTGGGCGGAGGAGCTTCGTCGGTAAGTTCAACAGTCATGAGCTGGGTGACAAATTTCTTGGTTCCGTGGAGGTGGAAGTCGATGGAGGTGCGGTCGGCGCTCGATTGTGTCACCACGCCGAGACCGTACTGGGCGTGCCTGACGAACTGACCTTCCGGGATTGACTGCATAAAAGCCTCCTTTAGAGCGACTGATAGACTCTAATTAATCTTATGCCCCCCTGCCTTGATCCCTGAGGGCGCCGAGCTGTGGACCGGCAGCAGGTTCTTCCCCTGCCGGCAGTGCTGATCCTTCCCGACGTCATCAGCCCATGAGCTTGATTGACGGCGAAGATGCGCCGTCAGACTCGGACGCGGGAATCGTTGTCCTTGCGGTTTTGGTTTCCGTTGCATCCCGCATTTCGCGGATGCGCTTCCGCAGGAGAATCCTCTGCTTTCGCAACCGGCCGAATCTGGCTTTGTCGCCGTTTCGTATCGACATAATCCCCTCCTCAGCGAACTCTGCGCTTGAGTTCAGATGGCGCCGAATCCGGCTCGATCCCATCCCCCAAGGCGCTGAACCTTGGAGGCCTCGCTTCTCCTTGGTTTTTCTTCGCCGCGCGACAGGTTACCTGACTTGGTTCAGGCAGCCTGGAAGGTGAGGAATGGGTAGGCTCATCTCCCTATATAGGGTATGACACTTAACTGTGTTTGTCAAGCGACCCACACGCCTTCAGTACAATTTAGCAGATATAGTTAAGCTTCACCGAAAACGTACACGATGGACTTGGCCTTCGTGCTCGGACAACGGCACGAATCACCAGGAAGACGAACCCACAGTTAGTTGGCGGCGCCTGCGAACTTCGCAGGCGACTTGGCTGAAGAGGGCTGGCGTCGGCGGTTCAACTCCGTCCCGCGGCGCCATCTATGCAACACCGGAGGCGAGTTCCGCCGCCGGATGTTGGTCGCTCAGTCCCCAGTTCTCCAATACGTAATCATGCCCATGGACAGTGCCCCTGCCACTGGCGATGGTCAGTTTGCGGGTGCGCACGTCCTCACGCCAGGCGGGTGGCGCAGCGTCGGCCACGGCGTTGGCGACGATAGCTCGCAAATCCGCTTCGGAGGTGGCGCCGGTTCGTTTCTGGCTGATTTCATTCATGGCAGCCGACGTGATGCTGCCATTCTGCACGCAAATATCAAAACAAAGGGCCAACCCAAGTTCGCTCGAGAACCCAAGCTTTTTCGCAGTTTGGATCGCGTGACTCAGGTAATCGGTCTGGACATGCTTCACCTGTTCCTGCTGCACTTCCGCATAGGAACCGAAAGCGGCAAACATCGACTTCCAAGGCTCAGCAAGTCCGCCGTTCGGGAGCGTACGTTGTTGGGCCCATGTTTGCTGATCCGCAACTGAAGCGCGCATCAAGTTCAACAATTCAGCATTGTAGGTTCCGAATGCTTCTTGAACAATCTGGGGTGACGATTGGTTCACCGCCAAGACGATACTCTGCAACTCGCCCGAGCGGAGTGTGAACCCAATAATGCCCCAGGTTAGAAGCGCGCCGTCGAAATTCCCAACTGCCAAGCCGAATCCGTGGCCCTCGATGCTTGCCGTCAATTGCAGGCTGCGGTCACCTGGGCTGGGAAGGGGGCCAGGCATAAGTGCCTGCCAACTGACGTCATCCAGGACGCCCGTGGGAGGGAACGCCTTGGCCCCTTGGAAGGCAGCTACTGCGCTGCTTGTGTTCGCGCCGTAAAATCCGTCCGTCCCCTTGGAATCAAACCCGGCCTGTGTCAGGGCACCCTGTATATTCTTGATGATTTCCCCGAAAGCGCCTGCTCCGAATACTGTACGCATGGTAACCCTCTCTTCGCTCCACTCAAGGAGTCCCCTGAGCCGCCGTGAGCAAGGAAACGATCTTCCCTAAGCTCTCCGGAAACTGCGCGCCGAGCAGCGCCAGAAGCGGGGCCCCGATGTAGAGAAAAGTCCTCAGCACCAGCTCACGGCTGAGGTTGACTTGGCCGGGCTCGGCACCGTTTAAGAGACTCAAGACCGTATCACGATCCATCTGCACGAAAATCCAAAACACCGTCCCGATGAAGGACAAGATCACGACCCAATTGAAGAACAGGAATTCGTTTCTTGGCTGGAAAGGGTAGGAAGTGACGGCCAGGAGCATCAGCAACAAACCGACGAGAACGAAATATCCAAGATTTTGCAGCGAAGGAAAGACGACCGCCAGGAAGTTAACAGTCCGGGTGACGATGAAATCCTCCACTTGTTCGAAGAACGCCGTTGCAGACGGAGTGGCGCCTTCTGCGTGGCCGGAATACCAATGCTGTTCCGTTGGTTTAATCAGTGATTGCATGAGTTGGAACAGGGCGTGGTGGGCGCGGCAACGGGAGGCGAGGGACTGTCGCCAATCTCCTCTCAGCCGGCTGGCATGTTTCTGAGGGATCGGCTCGAGTCCCGTGTGAACTTCGACTTGCGACAGGTCGGTCCATTGCAGTCGCAGAGCCTCGCAAAGCTCAGCCTCTGCGGCCTGCACCTGAGCTTCCCATTCGGGAATCGACTGCCGGAAGAGTTCGCGCAGATCCGGATTTGTCTCAGCCGCTTGGCTCAGAGTCCTGGCAGTCCTCAGCAGGCGGCCAGCCTGCTCCACCGACGACTCGAGCGCCGCAAAGCTGGGGGGTGGATGAGTCAGATTCATTTTCGCCAGACTCGGAAAGCGCCCGCGATAACGCTTGAATGCAGCATGCAAAGGATGCCAGGAAAGTCGTCGCAAAAGAAGGTGCAGACTCCGCCAGGCAAAAACCAGGCGCATAAACTCCATGAGTAAGGCCCAATAAACAATGAAAAAAGCTGCTTCAAAGACCCAGTAAAAAGGCCGGGCTTCCAGCGCGCGGACCAAGCGCGAATCAAAGAAGTAGTGTCCCACCACCAGCGCGACGGCCAACAGCGTCGTGTACCCCCCCAGCGAAATCACTGACGCGCTTTCCAGATTGTGCTTAATGTTGTTCTCGAGTTCCCGGACGCCGTTGAAGGAACGTCCTTCCACCGACAAGAAACTCAGCCAGGGATCGGCCTTGTCGACGGTCCCCGAGGCCCGCAGGATATCGATCAGGCGAAGCCGGCGGAAGGAGCATAACGCCCACAGGCAGGCCGCGCTGGCGACACAGGACAGCGGCAGGAGAGGCGACAGCCCACCTCGAAGGTCGAAGGAGCGGAGGAAACTGAAGAGGCCGCTGGCAGGGTATTGCTTCACAGCCTCATACCACGAGACCACCAGGAACCCGGCGAGAACAAGAACGAGCGTGCAGCTTAGAAGCGCAAAGACCGTCACCTCGGGAGCAGACCCCTTCTGGCCGGCGGGCGCCGCGCGGAAGGCTGCAACAAGCACTTGCGTGGCTAACAGCAAGAGGAGAATCGTTCCCACCGAGAGGAAGATCGCGACCTTGGGTGTGAGGGTCGTTTCTACGCTGCGGCCCAACTCTCTCCCCGCAATGAGGGGCAAGCAAAAATCTACCACCACCACAACGTAGAAGGTCAGCAAGCTCGCACAACAGCAAAACAGGAACAGGCGGCCCTCGGACCAATAAGCCGGAGAGACCGTATCACCCAACAGGGCAGAAATGCGCTCCGTTTCCTTTCTCCTCCCGGATCGTCGATATTGGCTAACCACCAGCACTGAAAAGGTGGAAATCAGCAAGCTGAGCACGATAACAACAACGACCGCATTTTCGCTGTAGATTCCACGGCCCACGTTGGGCTTTCCAACATCTTCTACCTGCGGAGCGCTCGTCCCTCCTGCTGAAGCCGGCGAGTAGGTGTAGCCTTTGCGATCTTCCCACCTCAACAAGCTGATCGGAAGGGTTTCTCCGTTCCCGATCGCCGTCACCCAGAGCGACGGCTTGTGCGCTCCGGGCTGCGGGGCGCCTGCGGGTCTCGGCAAGGGTCGGCCGTAATCGACCATCTTGTCCTCTTGACGTAGAAGCGCCAAAGTCGCGTTGTAGACGCCCTCCGCGGCCTGACTCGAGAACTGGAGACGAGTTTCGCCGCCCCGGTAGGGGTAGGTCCAAAGCTGCTCGAGATTGAAGAGCGGATAAGGGGTAATGACAAGCATACCGAGCGTGTAATGATTAACATCCGGGTAAGCGTAAAGAAGGTCAGAGTTGAGGGTGAAGAGCACCGTGGCAGGAGCGTGCCACCGGACTTCACGAGCCAGAAACGTAGCGTCACGCACGTCGGTGGCAACAATTCCGACGTAGCTGTACCGTTCGCGGGCAATCGTGGAGAGAAGGTTCGAAAGCGTCAACTCGGCGGACTGAACAGTCAAATCCGAAAAGGACGGAAGGACCTCTCGTGGTTCAGTGGTCTCCTCCTGCGCGGCGGGGGCGGAGGTGGGCTTGCCGCTTCCAATTCCGGACCCCGTTGGCGCCTGTGTGCTTGTTTCTTGGACTGCTGCCTCGCGCAAGTTCGAAATGTGCAGCGGAAATGGGAGGTTCAGTATTTCCGGAACGCCGGGTGTATCCCGGCAAACCATTTGGGGCTGACTACTTCCCTTATCGCCCGCGGCGAATTCATGCGCCAAGTTCTGCCCGTATGCCGTATTCCCTTCAGAAAGAATCGCGATCCGGGGATAGCCAAGGTGTTGAATGTAGCAGGCTACAGCTTGAAGCGTCTCCTCATCCGGCGGCACGGTGGCCTGGAAGGTCGCTTGGTCGTGGCCTACATGGGAAAGCCAACTGGCATCGATGGCCGTGGCAGTGCCGGAGACGATTTGAAATCGCAGGTTGGGAATGTTTCTACGAGACTCGAGCCAATTGTCCAGCACAAAGCGCAGTGAAACCGCTGAGCCTGAAAACGCCGGTCCCATCACGCGCAGGGTGTCGAGCGGACCCAAGCTCTTGACCTGAGGGAACACTGATGGCAATTCCGCGTGCCGAGGATCCCAGGGATAGAACTGCGCCATCTGGTCGAGAGCGGAGAACATGGCCTGCTTGTGAATTCCCGTGGTGGGCGTTTCTCCCACCAGGAAAACCAGCAAGAGCTTCTGTTCAGCGGGGTTGCGAAAAAGAATCAGGCCGGGTACAGAATCCTCGAGGGTTTGGCCCCAAAGCGGAGGGCCTTTTTGGTCTCTGTCACCCTCCTCCACCCAAGGCAACGCAAAACGGTCCAAAGTGTAGCCTGCGGCTTCTGCCGCGCTTTCGATGGATTCCGTGAAGCTGTCGAAAAAGTTGGGTAGGCGGGAATTGACAGGGTCAGGTACGGTGGCAATAAGAGAATCGATTCCGTATGCCTCGCTGCCAGCCTTGTCCGTAGGGATCGCCTGCTCGTCCGCGCGGCTGAAGAGAAATTGGGCGACAAGGTCCTTCGCATTAGGGAATCCCTGCTTTGCGGGTTCTCCCTGCGGGTTCTCGGACTTGCCTCGGAA
>Ga0326728_10012815_pt1 | contig 18446 bp, 14 predicted proteins | sample MB3enrmetagenome_FD_207602 | JGI IMG/M metagenome (GOLD analysis project Ga0326728, IMG submission 207602) | Lab enriched peat soil microbial communities from McLean, Ithaca, NY, United States - MB31MN | ecosystem: Environmental > Terrestrial > Soil > Wetlands > Peat | place: USA: New York... | reverse complement strand
TCTTCATGAGCGTGGTCTTGCCGCAGCCGTTAGGGCCCAGGAGGGCGAAGGTCGAACCTTGCTCCACTCGGGCGCTGTAGCCTTGAAAGACCCATTGGGTCGGATAGTAGGCATGGCCGAGATTGTCGAATCGAACGACCATATTATTCACGTCCCCACCCCTTTCCTTGCGTCTTCCAAAAGAGAAAGCAGACCACCGGTGTGCCGATCAAAGCGGTCAAAACACCCGTGGGGAGTTCGGCACGGACGATTGATCGGGTAATATCGTCGAGGCCGAGCACAAAAAGAGCTCCCACCAGGGCGGCAGTGGGGAGCAAACGGCGATGGTCGGGACCTACGAGCATCCTGGCGCAGTGGGGCACCACGAGACCGATCCAGCCGATGACACCGCTTACCGCGACCTGGGAGGCAACGACGAGGGACACCAGGGCGATGAGGGCCCACCGGAGAACCCCCACATTGATGCCTAAAGATTTTGCGTCGAGGTCGCCCAAAGACAAGAGGTTGAGGCGCCACCGCAGGAGCATGAGGACTGCGCCCCCGCCGAGGGTGGGTATGGCGATCATCACCACTTTTCTTGCATCTGCCCCAACGAATGTTCCGAGGAGCCAATAGATCATGCCCGGCAGCTTCGCATCGGGCGCGAGGAACTGCACGAGACCGACCAGGGCAAGGAAGAAGGCACCGATAAACACACCCGCAAGGACCAGGGCGAAGCCGCTCGTACCGTGTGCGAGCTTCGCCAACGCGAAGGTGCAGACCAATGCCCCCAAGCCGCCCACAAAGGCAAGGCCGATAATGCCGACGGGCGGAAAATCGAAGAGCATTGCCATGACACCCCCGAAAGCCGCGCCCGAGGTCACGCCGACGATATCCGGTCCCACGAGGGGATTGCGCATCATACCCTGGAGCGCCGTTCCCGACATGCCCAGACCGATGCCGGCCAGGGTCGCAAGGAGCACTCGGGGCAGCCTGATGATCTGAACCACCGTCAGCTCCTTGATATTCCATGGCGGATGCGCGGGTAGGGGAAAAGGCCAGGCAAGATGGAGCACGATCCTGGCTGCCCGCCCGAAGGGCATGGGGTAAGCGCCCATGCACAGGGAAGCGAGCATGGCAAGGAGCACCGCTATGCCCAAAAGGACCGGGATTGTCCAGCCATATTTTCTACCTTCGGAGGAGAGCCGGGGCTTCGCCTCTTCGGGGAGGGGTGTTGCTTTCATGGTTGTCATTGTTGCTTCGGTCATTGCGTTGGTTCCTCTTAATTGCTGGGTCTATAGTTTCTCGTAAAGCGCTCGTAACCTGGCTGGCCTTTGTTCTCGTCGATAAGCAGAAGCGCGTCGATTTGATCGTCGGTCAGCCGGTAGCCGAATTCGGTTATCAGGCGATCCCGCAATGCCTGCCTGGTCCCTAGCTGCATGCGGTCCGGGTGGGCAATCTCGGCCATCCACCGTGTCCAGATGGGCTGAAAGATCAGCCCGTAATGGGCAATCCCAACCTTCGTGGAAAGAGTAAGCTGTTCACAGTGGTATGGCTCCAAGAACTCAAATGGTTTCCTCCACTTCACGAGGTCAAGCGACATGACAACGGCAGGTCTTTTAAGACTTCGCGCCGTGCGGAACTGTTATTCTCTATTGTATTTAACGCGTCTACGTTATATACGATGAAGATGAACGATCTGTCAAGCTTTTTTAGCTTTTTCTTAATTTGATTGGCGGGATTTCTGAACCGGTTTCTTCGGCGATTAAAGACAGGCGGAGTCTCCGCGGGCAGCTCGACGGTAAGGCCGATCTCATGCGGAAGTACGAAGCGATGTGCGCGCAGGCGGAGGACGCCATCTGTGAGACGTACAAGCGGCGCTTCGGAGAGCCGGTCGAGGTCCAATTCCACCGAATGGTGACAAAGAAGCGGGGCAAGAGAAAGGCGGAGTGAATCCCTTTGCCTCGGAAAGCAGGACGCCCCACAAATTCATTCATGCCCGCCGTGCCGACGCAGCAGTTCCGCCACGTCCTTGTGACCCTTGTGCAGAGCCCAGGCCAAGGGTGTATGACCGTTGTTGTCCTTGGCATTGACATCGGCCTTACAGGCGAGCAGCAGTTCCACTAAGTCCTTGTGACCCATACCCGCCGCATAGTGCAGCGGCGTAAAGCCGCCTTTGTTGTCCCTGGCATTGACATCGGCGTTATTGGCCAGCAGCAGTTCCACCACGTCCCTGTGGCCCTTATACACGGCCATGTGCAAGGGCGTATCCCCGTTGTCGGCCTTGGCATTGACATCGGCCTTATAGGCGAGCAACAGTTCCGCCACGTCTTTATGACCCTCCTGCGCCGCCACGTATAAAGGCGTATAGCCGGCCTTGTCCCTGGCATCGACCTCAGCCTTGTCGATCAGCAGGAGTTCCGCCACGTCCTTGTGGCCGTGAGCCGCATAGTGCAAAGGCGTCTGGCCGTAATCGTTTTTGCTGGAGACCAGATCGGGCTTGCCTTTGAGCAGCGTTTTTACCTTTGCCAGGTCGCCGCGTCCGGCGGCGTCATGGATCTCGCCGCAAAAAGCGCCGCTGCTCCAGGTGAGCGCGAGAAGCGCGATGGCCATGACAACGGCGTGGCGGGAAATTGGGGAGAGGCGGAGTCGGTTGGAGGAAGAATACGTTCTATGCATGGTGCACCCTTTGTTTTCGATCTCTGCTGGGGCCGGGACTTTGCCTCTTCGGTCAGGACTGCCGGCACCATTCTTTCAGTCATTCTGCTGGCCCCTTATCGTTGCTGGTCCTATAGTTCCTATCAAAGCGCCCGTAGCCTGCCGAGCCTTTGTTCTCCGATATCCACAGCAGGAAATCGATCTGCTCGTCGGTTAACCGGTACCCGAATTCACCCATCAGCCGGTCCCGTAATATTTGCCGGGTTCTCGGCTGCATGCGGTCCGGGTGAGCGATCTCTGCCATCCACCGCACCCAGATGGGCTGAAATATGAGACCCGCTAGGCCGCCCGGGCCTGTGCCGGGCATCCGGTAGACGCGCTTTTCCTTGACGGCCTTCAAACCCCGCCAGCGCGGATCGTGCATGAATTCCTGGGGGCTCTGCGTCGGCCACGGGTTGTCCGATCGGCCGACAAGGAAAACGATGTCGGGGTCCGTGGCGAGGACCCGCTCGGCATCCTGCGCCTCACCGGTGTATCCCTGCGAAGCGTTTACAACCCCGGCAGGGGGCAGATAGATCTGGTAGGAGTTCTTTATGGACTTTATGTACAGAAAGCTTCTGTTGCGTGTCGAGCTTCCCATGATCAGCACGCGGGGTTGGCTTGTAAGGCTCGATGTGTGGAGATCTCGATCCAGGTCCACATAGGTCTGGCGATAGCGGGCAATGAGCGCCTCACCCCGTTCAGGATGCTCGGTGAGAGCCGTCTCGACCCGGGCCGTCGCAAACATTACGTCGTCCCAATTCTTCTTTTTGTCGGGGTCGGGGTCACTCAAATACAGGGTGGGGAGCCCGACGCGCCGCAGCACGGGCACCATGCCGAAGTTGCCGCCATTGCCGAGATAAGCGCCGGGGTTGTACGCAAAGAGCGTCTCGATTTCAGTTTTTGCCCGTCGGCTTTGGTCTCCCTTTTTCGTATCCCACACGCGGTCCTGCTTCAGCACCTCGGGGTAGATCCAGCTCATCACGTCCCTGGCAAATCCGGTCCTTGCCCAAGGTCCCCCGGCCATGAGCATCGTCTCCGGAGCACGGGTGCTCTCCAAATATCTCTCCACGCCCCAGGCGCCCCAGGTCAGGACGGTCCCCCGAAAGGGTCTTTCGATCTGAACGGCCGTGCCTTCCGCGTCCACCACGGTGCGACCGTGAGCGGGCACGGGAAAGTGCGGCAAGGGGCGCAGCAGGCTGAGGGCCATGAGGCCGATGCAGAGGAAGGGCGCGATCCAGATGAATTCGCGGGGGTGCGGCGCCATTTTGTTCATCTCGCCGACCTCTTTTCTTTGCCGGCTTGATAATTTCGCGTAAACCGCTCGTAACCTGCCGAGTCCTTATTCTCATCGATGCGCAGGAGCACGTCGATTTGGTCGTCGGTCAGCCGATAGCCGAACTCGCGTACGAAGCTCTCCCGCAGCATCTGCCGCAGCCTGGGGCGCATGCGTTCCGGGTGGCCGATCTCGGCCATCCATCGGGTCCAGAGGGGCCGGTACTGCATGATTGCCAGGTCGGCCGAGCTCGTGCCGGGCATCCTGTAGACGCGCTTTTCGTGTACCGCCTTCAAGCCCCGCCAGCGCGGGTCGCCCATGAACTCCTGCACCGTCTCAGGGTCCCTTGAGCGTTCCATCAGAAAAATCATGTCGGGCTCCATGGCGAGGATGCGCTCTGCATCGGGCCGCCTCGCCTCGTACTCATACGCCGCGTTCTCGAGACCCGCCCGGATCACATAGATCTGGTGAGAGTGATGGTGGTCCCTGACGTAGAGCACCCGCCAGTCGCGCCTTGAGCCTCCGAAGAGCAGCACGCGGGGGCGCATCGTAAGGGTCGTTGGCTGAAGCTCCCGCTCCAACTCCGCGAAAGCGCGGCAATAGTTGGCAATCAGCTCCTCGCCGCGCTCGGGGTGGCCGATAACGGCTGTCTCCACCCGGGCCTGTGTAAAAAATCTCTCGTCCTCGCTCCTGGGATGCGTTATCGAATGCAGGGTGGGAAGCCCGATGCGCCGCAAGAGCGACACGGGGCTGTTGTTGATCCCCTTCATGCCGAGGTAGGCACCGGCATCGAGGGCCATCAGGCTTTCGACTTCCGAGTTCGCGGCGCGCCCATAGGACCCCGCAACTCCGGCATCCCAGACGCTTTCGCGTTTCGCGAGGCGCGGATAGATCCAGCCGATGACCTCCTTCAGGAATTCGCGCCGGCCGGCGCCCCCCGCATTGAGCAGCGTTTCCGGCGCGCGTGTGTCGTGGAGGTACTCGCGCACTAGGCCGCCCCAGGTCAGGACGGTTCCTTTGAACGGCAGTGCGATATGGACCGGCACGCCGCCCGCGTCCACGACGATTCGCCCTTGAGCCGGAGCTGAAAACTCCGGTAGCGGGCGAAGCAGGCTAAGGGCCATGAGGCCGATGCACGCGAATGGGATGAGCCAGGACAGCTCGCGGATGTGCGAGCCTTTCACAGGGTTGCGTGAAGTCAAATGAGTCTTCCCTGCAATGGTTATCAAGCCCGACCGCGCCGCCCGTCAGGGCCGGAATGCGCACAGCTTCCCACTAGGGCGGCGCCGTCGGAGGGCATATGTTGCGAACGGTCGTACTCCGACTCTGCGCCTGCCCGCGGAATGAGGCACGAGGGGGAGGGGCGCCTACCCCTCCCCCCGGCCATAAGTGAATCAGGAACATTGACGTCAACTGCCGCCATATTAAAAAAACTTGACCGTCATGTCAAGGTGGAAGGTGAGCGGGTCACCGGGCATCGACCCGATCCAGTACCGCCGGTCGAACACGTTGTCGGCCATGGCGCGGAAGATCACGGGACGGTCCCAGAATGTGGTCGTATACCGCGCCCCGACGTCGAAGGTTGTCACCGACGGCATGGTGTAGTAAGCCGCGCCCAATCCATTGGAGTTGTAGCGCCCCCTGTAGAGGACGGCGCCGGTGAGCGTCAATCCGGGCACACGAGTGATATCGTATTCGGGGACGAGCTTGAGCGTCATGTCGGCCACCGTGGGCTCAACTTTTCCCACGTACGTGGGGTTGGCAGCGTCTTTTATGACCACGGCGTTCACATGGGTCCACCCGCCGTAGATCCTGAAATGATCGAAGGGACTGCCCGTCGCCGTAATCTCCTCCCCCCGGTAGTCGACGCGGCCGGACTGGACGAACGTGAACGAGTAAGGATCCGTGTACTGCAGCGCCTGTTCCATGTCGAAGACGGCGAAGGTGAGAAGGGTCCCGCCCAACGTCGCCTTTACGCCACCCTCGTACTGTCTGTCTATCGCAGGCGGCATCTCCTGCCCGGCATTCGTGACTTGGTGGCCCAGGTAGGTGTTGGGCGCGGTGCCTCCCGGCTCCAGGGCTTCCAGGTAGCTCACGTAGGTCGTGACGATCGGGATCGGCTTGAACGTAAAAGCGACTGCAGGTGTCGTCGCCTGTTTGTCGTATTCCGATTTTGCGCCGGTCGCGATGGTGTATGAATCAGTTTGTATGGCCGCGTGATTGACGCCGACGAGGGCGCCCCATTTTTCGCCGAGCTTGATGTCGTCCCCTATGTCAAGGTTCGTCTGCTCCTGGAGGTAGTAAGGCTTTTCGCGTCCGATATCGATGTTGGGCGTCGGGTTGCCGACGTAAACGGGGTTAGCAAAATAGAATGTCTGAGGTAGGGTCCCGTTGAAGGTACGGGTCTGATATGCCCGCATGTCTTCCTTGAAAAAGTCAACCCCCGCGGTTATCGTGTTGGATACCGGCCCTATCTTGAATTTGGTGTCCAGATAGCCATAGGTTGCCGTGTTGTATGCATCGGATTCGCCGATGTAATAGATGGTTTCTTTGTAGCTCCGCGTGGGCCAGTTGATGGTGTCATTGACGTTTAACCGCTCGGTCTCATCTATCCCTTCCCGCAGGGCGGAACGGAAGGTGAACATATCATTGATATTCCACGTCAATATGCCTCCTCCCTGGGTGTACTGGTCCCGCTCGTATCCCCACGGCTGCCCGTAAAGCTTGTAGGGATTTATCAGGTCGGGAGAGATGGAACGCATGATTCCGGGACTGGGTGGTGAGAAGCTGACTTGCATTCCGTCTTGTTCGTCGAAGTACCTGGAAAAGTCCGTTTCCAGTTTCAAGTTGTCCAGGATGTGAAAATCGAGGGCGCCGCTCAACAGGTACTCGTGAACGTACGCGTCCTTCACGTATGTCTCGCCGTCTTGTCCCATTATGTTAATGCGGTAGCCGATGGGGACGGTGCCGCCGGTGTTGAGCGGGCCGCCTACGTCCAGATGGCCGTAGTTCTCGGACCTTCCGGTCCAACCCAGGGTCAGATCTGCGAGCGGCTGGTCCGGGGCCCGCTTGGTCACGTAGTTTACCACACCGGCAGGGTAGCCGATCCCGTTCAGGAAGCCGACCACCCCGGTCATGACCTCGACCCGCTCCTTGTCCTCCAGGGCTGGGCCGTTGGTCGTCCCGGCCACCCGTAGGCCGTCCTGGGTCACCAGGCCGTTCTGGATGCCTCGCAGGTTAAAGTTGTTGCCGAAGCGAGTTTCTGGAAAAACGAGCTCGGTGTACGGGTTGTATTTCCACAAATCGTTGACATTGGTGATCTGGAGATTCTCGATGAGCTCCTTGGACATGATGTTGATCGAATAGGGGGTGTCCTGAAGGCTCATATCGGGCCAGGGGCCGATATTCTTGACGGTGTCTACCCGGTACCCCTCCGCGACGGTGCCAGTCGCGGGCTTCTCCTTCTCCGCTTTTACCGTGACCTCGGTCACGGGCACGTTGGCCTGTCCCGGGGCCGTGGCGGTCGTTGTGGACGGCGCTGCCGGCTGCGTGGTCGTCGTCTCCGACGGCGCCGCCTGCGCCACGACGATCTGTCCGTCGGAAGAAGCTCCCGCCGCTGGAGGGCCTGCATCATCCCCCCACAAGGCGCTACTTCCGATCATGCCAACGCCGAGGATAAGTACTGCCCAAATCATTAGCCATCGAACCTTGCCTTTCATGTTCCCTTTCACCTTCCCATCCTCCTTAGTAGATTCTTTTGTTCCCGTATATCCGGTGTGTGCAATTCCTCTGGTTCATATTGCCGAAGGATTCTCTGCCAATCGAGCGAGGAACCCAGGGCATACCCTCACGGGAGGGCACGGCAGCAACTATGTATCCGTTTCAGGAGCGTAGGGGCTGCGGATCCCTTCGTGTTCCGGAGTTCGGGTTTTAGGCACCGAGTAGCGGCTGTTCTTTGCGAGTTCGTCACGTGCCCGAACCGTACGCCTTAATCGGATATAACTATTGCTAACGTTATATACGATGAAGATTAACGATCTGTCAAGTTTTTTTAACTTTTTCCTAATTTGATTGGCGGGATTTCTCCACCGGTTTCTTTTGGGGTCAGTGAGACGGACGTCCGTTCATCCCGGAACGCTCATCTAGAACGGCGCCATCGGGGGCGTATGTTCCGAACGGTCATACTCCAACTCTGCGTCTGCCCGCGGAATGAGGCACCGGGGGGAGGGGCAGACGCCCCTTCCCCCGGTGATAAACAAATCGACAACATTGGCGTCAACTGCCGCCATATCAGAAAAACTTGACCGTCATGTCAAGGTGAAAAGTGAGCGGGTCACCGGGCATCGACCCATTCCAGTACCGCCTGTCGAGCACGTTGTCGGCCATGGCGCGGAAGATCACGGGACGGCCCCAGAATGTGGTCGTATACCGCGCGCCGAGATCGAAGGTTGTCGCCGACGGCATGGTGTAGTAAGCCTGACCCAATCCATTGTAGTTGTAGCGGCCCCTGTAAAGGATGGCGCCGGTGAGCGTCAACCCCGGCAGACGAGTGATATCGTATTCGGGGACGAGCTTGAACATCATGTCCGCCACCGTGGACTCCACTTTTCCCACGTACGAGGGGTTGGCAGCGTCTTTTACAACCACGGCGTTCAGGTGGGTCACCCCACCGTAGATCCTGAAATGATCGAAGGGGCTGCCCGTGGCCGTAATCTCCTCCCCCCGATAGTCGACGCGGCCGGACTGGACGAACGTGAACGTGTAAGGATCGGTATACTGCAGCGCCTGTTCCATGTCGAAGACGGCGAAAGTGAGAAGCGTCCCGCCTAACGTCGCCTTTACGCCGGCCTCGTATTGTCTGTCCACCGCAGGCGGCATCATCTCGCCGGCATTCGTGACTTGGTGGCCCAGGTAGGTGTTGGGCGCGGTACTTCCCGACTCCAGGGCTTCCAGGTAGCTCACGTACGTCGTGACAATCGGGATCGGCTTGTACGTAAAAGCGACCGCAGGTGTCGTTGCCTGTTTGTCGTATTCCGATTTTGCGCCGGTCGCGATTGTGTATGAATCAGTCTGTATGGCCGCGTGATCGACGCCGACCAGGGCGCCCCATTTTTCGCCGAGCTTGATGTCGTCCCCGATGACGAGGTTCGTGAGCTCGGAGAGGTAGGAAGGCCTCTCACGCCCTAAATCGATGTTGGGCGTCGGGTTGCCGACGTAGGCGAGGTCCGCAAAATAGAATGTGCCCGGCAGTGTCCCATTGAAGGTGCGGGTCTGATATGCCCGCATGTCTGACTTGTACCAGTTAACCCCCGCGGTTATTAAGTTGGATACCGGCCCTATCTTGAATTTACTGTCCACATAGCCATAGGTTGCCGTGTTGTAGTTATCCGATTCGCCGATGTAGTAGATGGTTGTTATGTAGCTCCTCCTGGGCCAGTTGTTGGTCGAATTGACGTTCAGCCGTTCGGTCTCCGCAATGCCTTCCCGCAGGGCGGTACGGAAGGTGAACGTATCGTTGATATTCCATGTCAATATGCCTCCTCCCTGGGTATACTGGTCCCGCTCGTATCCCCACGGCTGCCCGTAAAGCTTGTAGGGATTTACAAGATCGGGTGAGATGGAACGCATGGTTCCCCCAGTGCTTGGACTGAAACCGATTTGCATTCCGTCTTGTTGGTCGAAGTACCTGGAAAAGTCGGTTTCCAGTTTCAGGTTGTCCAAGATGTGAAAATCGAGAGCGCCGCTCGCGAGGTACTCGTGAACATACGCATCCTTCACGTATGTCTCGCCGTCTTGGCCCATTATGTTAATGCGATAGCCGATGGGGACGGTGCCGCCGGTGTTGAGTGGGCCGCCTACATCCAGATGGCCGTAGTTCTCTGACCTTCCGGTCCAACCCAGGGTCAGATCGGCGAGCGGCTGGTCCGGGGCGCGCTTGGTCACGTAATTTATCACACCTGCCGGGGAGCCGATGCCATACAAGAAGCCGACTACCCCGGTCATTACCTCGACCCGCTCCTTGTCCTCCAGGGCTATGCCATTGAACGTCCCGGCTCCTGGCAGGCCGTCCTGGGTCACCCGGTTGTTGTAGATGCCCCGCAGGTTAAAGTTGTTGCCCTGGCGACTTTGCGGAATATATAGCTCGGCGTACGGGTTGTATTTCCACAAGTCGTTGATATTGGTGATCTGGAGATTCTCGATCAGCTCCTTGGACATGATGTTTATGGAATAGGGGGTGTCCTGAAGGCTCATATCAGGCCAGGGGCCGATATTCTTGACGGTGTCCACCCTATACCCGGCTTCCACGCTTCCTTCCTTGGGCTTCTCCTTTTGTGCCGTTACCGTCACCTCTGTCACGGGCACATTGCCTGTCCCCGGGGTGGTAGTTGTTGCGGCTGGCGCAGCCGGCTGCGTGGTCGTCGTCTCGGCCGGCGTCGTCTGCGCCACGATAGTCTCTCCACCGGCCGCAGCCCCCGTCCCTGGAGGACCTGCGTCATCCCCCCACAAGGCGCCGCTTCCTATCAAGCCAACGCCGAGGATAAGTACTGCTGAAATTAGAAACCATCGTCCCTTGTTTTTCACCCTTCCCGTCCTCCTTAAGCAGATTTTTTTGTTCCTGTATATCCCGTGTGTGCGATTCCTCTGATTCATATTGCCGAAGAAGTCTCCGCTCATGGAGGGAGGAGCCCAGGGCATACCCTCACAGGAGGGCACGGCCGTACCTATGTATCCGTTTTAGGAGCCCGGGGCTGCAGATCCCTTCGCGTTCCGCGGTTCGGGATTTAGGCACCGAGTAGCGGCAGTTCTTTGCGAGTTCGCCACGTGCCCGAACCGTACGCCTTAATCGTACATAACGATTGCTAACGTTATATACGATGAAGATTAACGATCTGTCAAGCTTTTTTAATTTACCCAGCGAAAGCCCTTAAGCGGTTTCTTTTACGCATGGACCATGTCGCGTCCACGCGCGGATATTCGTTTCACACTATGCCTTCCATATGAAGAACTATTTTGCGCATCTCGTCGCTGAACAGCCTGTATCGCGCCATGAGCTCCCTCGCCTCCGAGGTCAGGCGGGAGCCTCCCCCGGAAGAGCCCCCTATTCTCCGCTCGATAAGGGTAAACCCAAGCCTTTCTTCGCTCTCCGTCACGATCTTAAACACAGTACAGTAGGAGAGGTTCGCTTCTGCCGCCGCTTTCCTGAGGGAACCCGTCCCATCCACGGCCTCGAGGATCCGGAGGCATTCCTCCCCGAAGGCTCTTCCATCGTTGTCGAGCCAGAAGTCGTAGTGGATTTCCATCACCATTTCCCTTTCGTCTCAACGGCCGAGTTTCGTCGTTGTCGGGACTATCGTCACCCCTATACCCTTACCCACTTGGCCGAAGGCACTGCCATGCTCCTTCGGCCGCCCTTCGTGAGGACGCCCAATGCGAGATTTCGCCCTGGCGTTTCCGGGAAGGCCCGTGACGTGCTTCGACATAGAGGATGACGTTCTTGTTGCCCCATCCCACAACGTCTGCCCTGAATGTATATAGCGTCCGTTCGTTGTATACCGTTCGTATCCACGATCTGTCAAGCTTTTTTTTCGACTACTCCGTGACGTGCGATGAATCGTGTCATCGAAGGGCCATACTTTTCCTTGAGCGGAATATTGGCACACCTTAGAGATTGACACGGACGGTATACCCGACTAAAATGGCAATAAGCATGAAGGTTATCTATAAGATGTGGCTCGATAATAGCGGCAGGGCATTCGGAGAGGGCCCCTACCGGCTCCTGAAGGGGGTCGAGGAGACGGGCTCGCTCTGGAAGGCCGCAGCCGCACTGGAGATGGCGTACAGCAAGGCGCGCCGCATCATCTCTTGCTGTGAACAAAATCTCGGGTTCGTTCTCATTACCCGAAAGGCAGGAGGAGTCTCAGGAGGCGGCTCGAAGGTAACGTCTGAGGCAATCGAGCTCATGGGGAAGTATGAAAAGATTCGCGCGCAGATAGAGGACGCCCTAAGCGCGACCTACGCGAAGCACTTCGGGGAGCCGGCAGAAGTTCAATTCTATGAGACGGTTGCACGCAAGCGCGGCAGGAGGCGGACGTAAGTAGTAGGGGCGGGGTCGACAGGAACCTCAGGCGAGCCTACCCGCACCCGAAACGCATGCCCGGGGGACGCTCCGGCCAACAACGCTCACGCACCACGCCGTTTCGAAAAGTACAGACCCATTCCCATCAGCACGAAAACCACGGCCGTCACCGGCCAGATCGGATGGACGATCTTACCGAGACCGGTAGCAGCTGAAGCAAAGAGAAGGACGATGCTGCCCACGAGGGAGACAAAAGCCCATTGGTATGAGATCCTCCCTGCCCAGCCGAAGAAGACGACATAGACGACGGCGCTCATCACAACTGCCAGCCACGCGATGTCCCTCAGTATCTCCTTCACGAAAAGGCCCAGAAGAAGGGCGACCAACCCGATGGCAAGGGTCGTCAGCCGTGATGCGAGGAGCAGCCCCCGGTCATTCCGGATGTGGAGGGCCGGCGCGACGAAGCCTTTGACCGCGAGGGTCGTGGCGCCCATCAGGAAAGGGGAGCCGGAGCTCATGAGAGGGGCCCACATCGCGAGAAGCAGGAGCGCGCCGAGAGAGGGGGGCACGATGTCGAGGAGCGCCGGCAGGGCAGAAAGGGAGGGGATGTGGGGAAAGGCGCTTTTCGCCACGATGCCGCAGAGGGCAGCCATTACCACAATGGGGATGGTGATGAGACTGCCGCTGACGACGCCAACCCTCCCCTGTCTTATGCTCGCCGCTGAAGAGGCGGTATTGATGACCGGCTGCGCAAGGACACTCAAGGTGAAGTTGATATACGTGAGGCCGAGGGCCTGAACTGCGCCTAAGTCCCCGAAAGGCGTGAAGTAGTACCCCCCTGACATGCTGCCCAGGCCGTGCCGGCTCGCCATGACATAGAGCCCTCCGACAAAGATGCCCACGGCGGTGACTGAAAGATGGATCACGTTCGTGTACGCCGTTGCCGCGAGGCCGCCCATCATGTTGTAGACGGTGAACACGAGGGCGGTGAGGCACATGCCCATGAAGAAGGAGATGCTGCCCTTCAATATGAAAGAGAGGATGGCGCCTCCCCCCACTACCTGCATGGCCACGGCCCACACAGTGAAGAAGAGCTGGAGAAGGCCGGCGAGCCTTGCGGTCATGCTGCCGTAGAGACGCTCCACGACATCGAGGATCGAATAGGTCCTTTCCCCGGTGATGATCCTTGGAAGCAGAAGGGCCGTCACAGGCATGGATATCCAAACGCCTACCTGGAACCAGAGGGCGGAAAGGCCGTGGAGAAAGCCGCCCTGCGCCATGCCGACAACGGACACGCCGCCGGTCCAGGTACCGGCGATGAGGACCGACACGAGCGGTATGGAAAGGCCCCTCGAAGCGCGGAGGTAGGCCTCCGACGAGCCCGACCTCCTTCTTCCGACAAGGAAAGAGACGGCCAACAGAAGGGCTATGTAACAGACGATCACCAGGACATAGGCGGACTTCATAGAAGATACCGAAGCAGGGCCCCTTAACTCGCGGGCTTCCCGAGCATCTCCACGTGCAGAAAACAGGGCTCGTATTATCTCGCGTGCGGCTTCCCCCGGAGCATTGCTCCGGTTTCTTCCTGCGCTTGAGTGCACGTCTATGATAGGGCGAGCCAAACGGCGCTGTCAAGGCAATTAGCCAACGAGGCAGGGCAAGCGCACTTGGAAAGAGTCCCGATAGGGAGCGGACGCGCATTACCTCCTCGTGACTCACCGAGCCGAAAGAAAAGCATCGCTCCTCATTTAAGGCCCTCACTCCCCCCAACCCCACGCAAAGCTTGCGGGGGCATTCGTTATTCGTGCCGGATTCGTCGCGAGCCTTTCTAATCCGTCCTCGGCAATGCACGAGTCGGCAATGCGCATCCGCCCTATGCCTTGCCCGTTCGATATGGAGGTGATGAAGGGTAGGATTTCCAAATGCGCTTGCCCTGGGCCGCGGTGCGCCTTAAGGGAAGGATGCGACCCGAACGGGATCGTCTGTTCAAGTTCTTGCTGTAAAAATATTTGATAGCGTAAAACCCCGTCTTTCCAAGGTATCCGTCATTCTGATAAGTGCGAGAAATGTTAACACAACGAAAAACGGCGTCAATACACGATTTTATGCCTTTTGCAATTTCCGCTTATCGGTGCAGGGGACCTTGGTCTTCCCCAATGTTTGATAACTAGGCGTTAATAAAGGCTATTACCGTCTGGCACGCCCCTTGCTTAAGTGTAAGGTATGAGACACACTTCCAGAAAACAAGAAAACGGGGGAGATATCATGGAAAAGAGAGTCCTACTGGTCGACGACGAGGCTTCCTTGAGAAGAAGCGTTACCATCGGTCTTCTGCAGAAAGGATACCAGACGGAAGGCTGCGAGAGCGGGATGAAGGGGCTGCAGGCCCTCGAGGCGTTCAAGCGGAAAGAGATGCCCCTCGGGTGCGCGGTCATCGACGTGCAGCTTCCCGATATCGACGGCCTCAAGCTCCTCAAGGTCATCAAGCTCGACTATCCGCAAGTTCCTGTCATCATCATCACCGGCCACGGGAACGAAGCCATCGCCGAAGAGGCGAAAGCGGCCGATGCCTACCTGGAGAAGCCGTTCGCGATGGGCGATCTCGCTAAGCTCGTGGAAGAGCTCGAGCCGAAGGCCGCGAAAGCGGCGGAGGAGGAGCGGCCCCAAGATGAGGCCAAGCCGAGAGAGTCGGTGAGCATGTACGCGATGGTCTCCCTCGACAACACGGCGAATCTCATGGAGACGTACAGCAAGCTCTATTTCCACCGAAGCGTGCTTTACTGCGACGCCATCAGGGGCGATTACGACCTGGCCCTCCTGCTGCAAGCCCCCACATTCGACGAGATCAGCGACATGGTTGCGAGTGAGCTGAAGACAATGCGCGGAGTCGCCGACGTCGCCCTCATGCCGGTGGAGACGCCCGTCTTCGCCGACAACGTGGTGAACATCATCGGCTCGGTCGACCGCGCCCTGGGAAGGGACAAGGCCGAGAGCGAGGCGGAGTCGAGCCAGACGGCGAGACACCGGGTCGGCTCCTACGTGATGATGGAGATAGAAAAGGAAAAGCTCGAGGCCATCTATCCTGCACTCTATTTCCACGACCAGGTCGTGACGTGCGACTACACGGACGGCGCCTTCAATATCGTGCTCTTCATGAAAGGAACGAGCTTCGCCGACATCGAGCACACGGTGAGGAGCATTTTCAAGCCCCTGGACGGCGTGCTCAGGATCAAGGAGTTCCCGATCATCACTATCTTCGAGGCGTGATCAGGAAAGGCACACCCGCGCAAAGCGCAGATCGACAGGACCCCCGGGACTCCCCGGGGGTCCTTGCGTAATTGCGGAAACCTCCCAAAAAGGAAGGCGGTAGTGGGCAAGACGTGGGCAGGTCAATTCGAAAAGCGACCTCATCGCCGCTTCTCCATGAAGACGATCCTGACCTTCGGAGAAAGGGGCTCTTCACGAAAACGCCCGGGAGCGCCTCTACAGATGGATTATTTCCAGGTTACCCAGCCTGGCTGACAGGTATCGGCCGACCAGGCTCCTGTGACAGCGATCAGGCTTATCCTCGCTGCACAGGAGGCAGCCAAAATTGAGGGACTCCCTGCTGACGGTATTCTCGACCTGTCTTTCTGCCATCAAGGCAAGAAACTTCTTCTCGTACTCCTGCCATGTGAGCCGCCGTTCCTTGTAGCCATCCATGATCTCATTCGTCGGGCAGAACTGGGGCAGATGGACGTATCGGATCTTCCCTATTTCCATCAGGAAGTATTCAAGGTCCGGCTTTTTCGTGAAACCCGCCAGTTGCGAGCTGTTGTTGAGTCTTATGTCGATGAGACATCTGACAGAAGCCTGCTTCAGCTTCGAGAAGAACTCCTCGGCCGTTTTCTTGGTGAAACCGATGGTAAACAGCTTATCCAAAGTTGACCCCTCCCCTCTTCCGATGTCTGTCCCGCGATCCTCTTGGTCAATTATGCCATAATACTCGAAGGGACGGGCTTTTTTTTGGACAAGAGCGCTCCCTTGTCAGGGACTTGAGCGAAAAGAGCGGCGAGAAGGGCGAGAGAAAGGAGTTGAGCAGGCTTGGCTATTGCTGATGTCCCGGATCAGGCGAAATGGGCATCTCCCTTGGGAGACCCTTCATCGCGGCGGGGGATGGCCGCCTTCGGAGATCGCCCGTTGGGCACCAGCCGCGCCCTTGTCATCCAATGCTCCAGGGCTTCCTCTTCGTTTTTGATCTTGAGCTTGGCCTCGTTGAATTTCTCGACAAGGTTCCTGTATCTGCGTGAGTCGAAATCGAGGAGGAAGAAGTTGAGACCCATTTCTTCGACAAACTCCTTGAATGTCGTGTCCTCGGTCATGTCTCCTCCATCATAAGGGGATCATATTATTGTGATCGCAGGTATCGGTGTGCGCTTAAGCCCTGACCGTGGGTAAGCTCATTTGGAAATCTTACCCTTCATCACCCCCGTATCGAACGGGCAAGACAAAGGGTGGACGCGCATTGCCGACTCGTGCATTGCCGAGAACGGACTAGAAAAGCCCGCGACGAATCCGGCACGAATAACGAATGCCCCCGCAAGCTTTGCGTGGGGGATGGGGGGAGTGAGGGACGGAATGAGGAGCGATGCTTTTCTTTCGGCTCGGCTGTCACGAGGAGGTAATGCGCGTCCGCCCGCGATGGAGACTTTTTCCAAATGGGCTTGGCCTGAGCTCCAGCCCTGGCAGGTTGAAAGAGCGACCACTCTTGTGGAATACTCAAGCTACCATGGGCCGCAAAGAGAATATGAGACAACCTGCCGCACGGAACGCACTCACCCCCGGTTTTGTCCTTGGGTTTCTCGTGCTTTTCGCCTTCATGGCCGCATACCATTCCCTTACCCCCACGCTTCCTCTGTATCTTGCGAAATTGGGCTCCCATGAGACGGAGATAGGGATACTCGTAGGCATCGTGGCTGTTGCCTCCCTGATCTCCAGGCTCCTCGCAGGGGGAGCTTTGGCCAGGTATTCGGAGAAGAGCGTCATGGCCTTCGGCGCTCTGCTCTCCGCTCTCTCCTTCCTCGCCTACACCATCTTCCGCCCCTTCTGGCCCTTCTTCATAGCGAGGTTCTTTCAGGGATGTTCATTCGCGTGTCTCGATACGGCCGTCCTCGCATTCGTCGTCAACGTGACGCCCCAGCGATTCAGGGGACAGGCCATCGGCTACGTCCTCCTCGCGTCCCCCCTTGCCATGGCCGTTGCGGCTTCCCTGGGAGTATTCTTGAGCAATCGATACGGCTTTGCCGTGCTCTTTCTCTCCTGCGTGGGGCTATCCCTATGCTCCCTTTTCTTTTCGCTTGTGATAAAAGGACAGGAGAATGACAGGCCGCGCATCAAGGTGTCCGCTCGCGGCGCGCGTCTTATCGATCTCAAAATAGCCGTTCCCGCCTTCATCACCTTCCTCAACTACTTCGTGGGAGCAGCCTTGTTCGCCTTCATTCCCCTCTACGGGGTGAAGTCAGGGATAACAAATCCGGGATTCTTCTTCTCCGCCGTTGCCGTCATGCTTTTCATCGGAAGGATCCTGGGAGGGAAGATCCTGGTCGCCTATGACAAAGAAAAGATCATCGTGGGGTTCCTGTCGATGTTCGCGGCGGCCCTCGTCATACTCTCCTTTTCGCACACCCTTCTCATGTTTGTCTTTGTGGGGCTCGTCTGGGGGACAGCGCTTGCGTTTCTGGTCCCGGCATCCATGGCATACGCCCTTGAGTATGCGGGCTCTTCAGAGGGCACCGCCGTCGGGACTTACCAGATGTTCATGGATTCCGGAATGGCCCTGGGGCCTTCGGTCATGGGCATGATGGTGCCAATGGTGGGCTACCGGGCAATGTTTCTCTGTCTTGCCCTGATCTGTCTTGCCAACGTCGGCTATTTCCAGTTCTACGTGAGGAGAAAAAGGTGAGGTCGCGCGCTCCGGAGGGCCGGTTCTTGAGCCCATCCTTCCGCGGCTGAGCCACGGCTCCCTCGGGTCGAGGAAAAGGCCAACCCAGGCGATCTCGGATCGTTACGAAGGTGCGCGGTATGCACGCACTACTATTGAGAACGAAGGTGGCAGCCTTTGTGAGGATTACCCAGAGAAAGAGTGTAGACAGCTACTTCACCTAATATCCGTTCCTATCCTGCTTTTGTCCTTTGCCCAATAAACGTAAAGTGGTTTTGCTATTGTGTCGCGCACATCCAGCGGGCCCCAAGATCGGCTATCAAGGCCCAGCGCCTTGTTATCTCCCAAGACAAAGACGAATCCGCTGGGGATCAGGACTGGCCCCATGCTATCATCTGGTGAAAAGTCTGAGGCCATTGCCGTCGATTCTCTGCGGGCAGCAAAGCGGTCCTCGATCTTCCGACCATCTACGTAGATCTGTTTGTCTCTTATCTCTA
>Ga0326728_10012813_pt1 | contig 18448 bp, 7 predicted proteins | sample MB3enrmetagenome_FD_207602 | JGI IMG/M metagenome (GOLD analysis project Ga0326728, IMG submission 207602) | Lab enriched peat soil microbial communities from McLean, Ithaca, NY, United States - MB31MN | ecosystem: Environmental > Terrestrial > Soil > Wetlands > Peat | place: USA: New York... | reverse complement strand
CTTCCGCTTGCCAGTCGCGGGTTGCCCGAACAACCGTGACCGCGCACCGGGCCTGTAGCTCAGGTGGCTAGAGCGCACCCCTGATAAGGGTGAGGTCGGTAGTTCAACTCTACCCAGGCCCACCAAGATTCATCTGTTTGGATGGAGCAGGTGGCTGGACAGGCTGCGGGAAAACCCTTCCACGCTGCCATTCCGAGCGGAGCGAGGAATCCCGCCCTGAGTGTTTTCAAGCCAATGCGAGATTCCTCGTCGCCTGCGGCTCCTCGGAATGACACGCCAAACGAGTTTTTCCGCAGCCTGTAGAGCGTCCCGATAAATCGGGAAGGTCGGTAGTTCAACTCTACCCAGGCCCACCAAGCAATTGATTAGCACAGGTCGAGCAGGTCAAAGTATCGCTCCCGCGACATACCCGCCGTGCGCATGTTGCGCCTGATGATTTCCACGTCGATTGCCTCGTAAGCGGGGATGACGACGGGACGAAGGCAGCCGGCCTTGGCAAAGATCCAATGGTCGCCTTCCTGGCGTCGGAACGTGAAGCCATCTTTCTCGAAGACACAGCGGAGCCGTTTCCAGGAGACTGGAGTGATGCGCCTTTTAGGCTTGCGGGCAGGCTCAGGTGGACTGGTGCTCACGGGCTAGAAGGGCAATCGGCACGGTCAACCAGAGAGCTCCGGTCGGATACCCAGATCTCTCGAGTGGCTTTCTGGCCGACACGAACCCCGCCTGTTGAAGAACCTCGTCCAGCGTGCCGCGCTCAAAGCAGTCTGCCAGGAACCCTCGGATCGCGTCACGCAGGTTGTCCAGGGCCTTTTCCTTGGTTGGCCCCTGGCTAGCAACGTCGAGTGACTGGCATACTGCGAGATACCACTTTCGCCGCTTCTTCACTCTATACGGAAGCCGGAATTCAAAAATGGGGGAAGGTGCCAATCCACATCCTCCTTTGTCAATTAAGGAAGTCTCGCACAAAGCAGCTTAGCACAGCTCGGTTGTCTACCAAAGCGGCTTTCAGAGTCCCCAAACCCTGTGCGTAAACTGACCGAGACCTTATTTGTTTGGGGAGGCGCAGCGTTGATTTAGGATTCGGGATTGAACGGAGGCTCTTCCTGAACCCTGGCTCCTGGGTCCTGCTCTTCCGGCTCCTGCGTTTTGCAGGCATTCGAGGCTGGAATCACATTGAGCTAACCGGTATAATTGGCGGTCCTCGAACGAGCCTTGCAATGAAAACGAAAATCCTCTTGATCGAAGACGAACCGGGGCTTGCGGTGACTCTCCAAGACCGCTTGCAGTGCGAAGGTTACAGCGTAGAAGTCGCTCCGGATGGGGAAGCGGGCCTTGAGCGAGCGACGCGTGATTACTTCGACTTGATCATCTTGGACGTGATGGCTCCTGGGAAAAGTGGCCTCGAGGTTTGCCGGGAACTGCGCCAGCAATGCATTACAGTACCCATTTTGATGCTCAGCGCTCGCAGCCAGACGACCGATAAAGTTCTGGGTCTGAAGATCGGGGCAGACGATTACGTTACGAAACCCTTCGATATGTTGGAACTGCTTGCCCGAATCGAAGCCCATTTGCGCCGCGCTCTGAGTGCAACCGGGAGGCCGGGTGCAATCTACCAATTCGGCCCCATCCGAGTGGATTTCCGCCGCGCCGAGGTTTTTCGGCACGGATCACCAGTGGCTCTCTCGGCGCGGGAGTTTCAATTGATCAAATACTTCATCGAGCATCGGGGAGCAACGTTGCCTCGAAAGGAGCTTCTGAAGGAAGTGTGGGGGTACGTTGGAGTGCCTTCTACGCGAACCGTGGATGTCCACGTCTTCACTCTGCGACAAAAGCTGGAGACTGATCCTAGGAATCCGCAATTCATTCAGACTATAATGGGGCTTGGCTACAAGTTTCTTGGATGAGTTCCTTACGCGCGCTGGTCTTCCCAGGCGTTGCCGCCTTATTTATGCTTTCGAACCGAGGAGATGAATTAGCGGCGGAAGGCGTGAAAGTGAGCCAGGGCATATGAAATAGGTGTAAAGAAACATTTACGTCAAGTTAACGAAAGCAAGAAAACCACTGTCGTCTTGCAGCATTCCAACAGGCTTACACTGCTTTTGAAATTAGTAGTTTGCGTACAGTTACGCAATATGCCTCTATAACTGGACCACGAGTTAGGCTAAAATCGTGGGGTTGTCCTGGAGGGGGGAAGCGCCAAGGGAAGGTTCAAGGCAGAGAAAGACAATTCGCCGATTTTCTTTGTTGCGCCGCTTGCAGCGGAGTCAAGGCTCCGCCCTCCCGACGCGCTCGGAAGGTTGAGCGCCTGTACCCCCTGGCGTTTCTCCTCTATCTCCGGTAGGCTGGAGGATCGGCTTGGAGCACGGGTGTTTCGCCTGTGGCCCGACGCGGCCGGGGTGGCCATGCTCCGTCCACTATGCGTCTTGCGCACGACAGACCACAGAGTGACAGCAACAGACAAACGCAGGGAGAGCAACGATTCCAAAGGCCAAAGGAATAGGAAACGATAACATAACTAGCTTATCTTAGCCCCAAAATGCCCTTGGCAATGGGGCGTACCGTACCGTGAGAGGATACTGGAGGAATCATTGACACGAGCGATCTCAGGGTTCATCAGGTTGATGCAAACGAGTACCCTCCTGGTTTGCATTGTTTTCGGATGCGAAGGCGCGTTCGCCCAAATCGATTCAGGAACCGTTGTTGGGACAGTTAGAAACCCGGCGGGGGACGGAGCACACGGCGCCAAAGTCTTTCTTAAGAATGAAGGGACTTCCATTGCGAAATCCACTTACACACGGGGGGACGGCACGTACATTTTCACGCCGGTCAAGATCGGCACTTACTCCGTATCGGTGGAGCTTCAAGGATTTGTTCCCGCTTTTCAGACCGGCGTTGTCGTTGACATTCAGCAGCAAGCTGTCGTCAACTTCAATCTAGTTGCCTCCCAAGCTGCCTCGGGAGCCAGCGTTTCCTCAGGATCGACGGCGTCTTACACTTACGTGCCATCGGACAAGATACTGACGGCTGAGGCGCTCCAGGCTCTCCCAGTATTCAGCCGCAACTTCACCTTCTTGTCACAGGTGGTTTCCGGCACAGGCCCCAGCGTAGCAACGTCCACCGGCCTGGCCAGCACAGGGAGTTTCGCGGCCAACGGGGTTCAGTCTTACGAAAACAATTATCTCCTCGACGGAGCCGACAACAACGACCGCTTCCCGGACTTCATTCCAGGTACAGCGTACGAGGTCCTTCCGGCGATGGACGCGATTGAAGAATTCAGGGTTCAAACCCCTCCTTACAGCGCGGTCGTCGGAGGAGCAGGCGGCACGGCTGTGAACGCGACGACAAAATCAGGCACGAACGAGCTTCATGGAAGCGCCTGGGACTACTCCAGTAATGACGCCCTTAATGCCGCCGATTTCTTCGACAACGCCGTGGCTCTCAAAAGGGCGGAATTGCGCAAGTACCAATTTGGCGCAACTCTCGGTGGTCCCCTGAACATCCCGAATTTCTACAATGGCAAGAACAGGACGTTCTTTTTTGCGGACTACCAGGGAACGAAGATTCGCCAGGGGATTCCTACCGTTGCGACAGTTCCCACAGTCAATGAGCGAGGTAGCAGTTATACGGATTTCTCAGACTTGATCAGCGGGCAGCCGCATTGCACCTCTGGACCCGACTTGCTAGGGCGCCCCTGGAACTGTGGCACGATTCTTGACCCGGCAACCACACGCCAGTTGGCCACCGGCCAGCCTGATCCGATTACAGGTTTGACCGCAAGCGCCACGGGCTACGTCCGCGATCCTTTTCCGGGCAACCTGATCCCTGCCAAGAGAGTTGACCCGGTGGCGGGGGGGCTGCTTAATCTTTATCCAGTCCCCACGATCCCGAGTATCTACAACAATTACACGACGAACTCATACAGCCGAGGCGACGCCAGCCAGTTTGATGCTCGGATCGATCACCACATGAGTGATCGCAACCAGGTCTTCGCTCGTCTTAGCTACTTCAACAACCCCTATTTGCAGTTGGGTCCTTTCCCGGGCTTTGCGGATGGCGGAGGATACACGCAGAGCTATACGGCACTGAACGGCGTCTTGAGCGAAACCCACGTCATCTCCACGACGCTGATCAATGACTTCCGGTTGGCGGCTGATTGGATGCATGCGGAGAGGGTGCAAGCCTACGCCAATGAACTCAACGACATCCCTGGACAGTATGGGATTACGGGAATTCCACAAGTAACAGGCAACGGCGGCCTGTCTACCATCAATGTTGGGATTTACTCTCAACTGGGAAGCAGTCCTTACCTGTACGCGAATGACAACAACACGACCATTCAGGTGAGCGACAGCTTCTCCAAGATCAGGGGGCCTCGTCAAACAATAAAGGGTGGGGTTGAGGGCCTGGAGATCAGGTCTGTGACCATTCAGCCTCCTTATTCCCGCGGGGAGTTCGGTTTCTCAGGGAACTACACCTCCATCCCGAACGTCCTCGATGCCAGCACGGGCGCCGCCCAGTTTGTTCTGATCCCTGAGAAGACTGCGATTCCATCTCCTAATTCTTCCATCGGGCAGAATTACGTGGGCGGGCCAAGCCAGGTTTTTTCCTCTAACATCGTCAACACCGACAACCGGCGCAATTATGTCGCAGCCTACTTGCAAGACGACTGGAGGAAGCGCCCAAACTTGACCATCACCCTGGGCGCAAGGTGGGAATACTTCCAGCCTTGGAAGGAAAGGTATAGCGCCGAGGCTAACTTTATCCCGGGGTCCAGTGCTCAGTATATAATTCCGTCCGGCCGTGGATTCGATACCCTCCCTTGCGGCCCTTTGTACCCAACGACCTGCGCCCTATCTTATTTCGATACACTCTCCACCAGCTTTACCGATACGCTCACGAACGACGCAATTGCTCTCGCTTATGCAAGCCGCGGAAGCCTCGTCCAGACCCAGACGTATAATATCGCTCCCCGCATCGGTTTTGCTTATCAACTCACGCCTAAGGCCGTGGTTCGCCTCGGATATGGGATGTTCTATGGTGGGCTGGAGAACGAGGGAGCCCGGGCGAACCTTGGCGGTAGCTATCCCTTCGAAGTCAATTACAGGTACACCAGTCCTGATGATGGTACGCCCATCAAGTATGGCAACACGGGAACTAACGCGACTTTGGAACAGGGCCTTGCGCCAATACCGCTCACACCTTTTGTGGCTACGGCGAACGGACTGGAATTGCGAGGCATCCAACGCAATTTTAAGAACCCGTACACGCAGACCGTTAACCTCACCGTACAATATCAACGGACGAGCAATGACCTTATTGAGGTCTCTGCGGTCGGGTCGACGGGCACGCATCTTCTGATCAATCCAGGATTGAATGAAGTCAGCGAAATGCTCCCCACCTTCCAAGACCGCCAAGCCTATGAGCCTTACCTGAGCTTTGCCTACGGTTCAAGCTACCTGGCGACGACAGGGAGCAACAGATACACTTCCGGTCAATTGCAATATCTGAGAAACCTTGGGCACGGACTAAGTTTTCTCGCCAATTATACGTATGCGCGGAACCGGACGGATGCTCTGGACTTTTTCGACATCGCAAGCCCGCAAACTTACCGCGCACCTTATATCCCGGCTTTCGGTCTCACGGGTGATTATCAACAGGCGGATTTCAATGTTCGGAACGCCGTACACTTCAGCGGTGGGTATGACTTTCCTTTTGGGCCGGGAAGACAATTCCTCACAAGCAAAGGCGACTTCAGGGGGAAAGTCCTCGGCGGCTGGACTATTAACTGGATCCTGACAGTTGACAGTGGTCAGCCGATAACCATCCCCTGTACCATTACGACCGCTTCCGGCGCCGGCTGCGATGCTCTGCTTGCACAGGGGGGAAATCCCAACGCCGGACCGCACAATGTCAATCAGTTCTGGAATCCTGCGGCTTTCTATAATCCCGCGGTAACCACATCGACAGGGCAGAGCAACTTTCGGCCTCTGGGAGGTGCTCCCACCCAGGTTTACGGCCCAGACCTTCGCAGGCTCGACGCGGCCCTCCGAAGGAGCTTCCAGATTACAGAGAAAGTCCGGGTGGACATCCGTGCGGAAGTCTACAATGCGATGAACCATCCGTACTTCGCGCCACCCTCGAACCTGAACTTCCTGAACACAACGAACTTCGGCCAGATCAGTTCGACTCGCGATAATCCGAATGACGCACGCGAGATCCAGTTTGGTATAAAATTTAGCTTCTGAGTTTGACGATATGTAAGGCAGGCTTTTTGCCGCGGCCGACATCAAAGCGGAGCCGGAGAGGAATGGGCCGTGAATTATGAGAAAGAAGCCCTCGGGTCTTATGACCTCTCAGGAAAAACAGGGAGGCGGAGATCAGGAATATTCTCCTTTGCTCCGCCGCCACAATTAGGAAGGTGGACATGTTGAGTATCTTTTTCTTATTGCTTTCCATTCTCCTCAGTGTTTTGAATCCTGTAGGCCACAAACCAGCCGGAATGCCTTCCCCTACGCGAGACTTCCCTATGTTTAAAGCACGCGCTTTGAAATCATACGGCGCGTTGCCAATGAGTTTTGAGATGAACCAAGGGCAGGCGGACCGCACCGTCCGGTTTCTGGCGCGCGGCCAGGGCTACGCTATTTTCCTGAAATCGAGCGAAGCGCTGCTGGCGTTGCAACCGCCGGGCCATGACACTCGGGTCCCCGAAAAGGCGGGAATGCCGCCTAGACCAGCCTATCGCGCGCTGAAAATGAGAATCGAGAGAGCGAATCTCTCTGCGCCCGCAACCGGTCTTCACCGCCTCCCCGGCATCAGTAACTATTTTATTGGCAATGACCCCAGCCGCTGGCGCACCCATATTCCGACTTATGAGAAGGTGCAGTTTGAGAATGTTCGCCCCGGCGTAAATCTCGTTTACTACGGGAATCAAAGGCAACTGGAATACGATTTCCTCCTCTCGCCGGGCGTCAGGCCTGAATCCTTGAGGCTGAGTTTCGAGGGCAGCGACGCCACAGTTGATGAGCAGGGTGATTTGGTCTTCACCTCGACAGGTGGCAAGATGACTTTTCGCCGCCCGCTCGCCTACCAGTGTTACAAACCTGACCCCGGAAGGAAGCATTTCCTTCCCGCATCCTATGTTCTCAAAGGGCACAACAGGGTGAGCTTTGTTGTCCCCGATTATGACCCGCGTGAGCCGCTCGTTATTGATCCGGTTCTGAATTACTCGACCTACCTTGGCGGCAATGGAGGTGACGCAGGAAATGCTGTTGCCTTGGATTACCTGAACGATGCCTATGTCACCGGCAGCACCGCCTCAACCAATTTCCCGACCAGCAGTCCTTACCAAAAGACTTACGGGGGCGACACGGACGCCTTTGTGACCGAGGTGAGATATGACGGCGAGGCAGTGATTTACTCCACCTATTTGGGCGGGAATAACTTTGACGTAGGCAACGGGATTGCCGTGGACTCTTCAGGGGATGCCTATGTCACAGGCAATACTTCTTCCGCGAATTTCCCAATTAGTTCCAGCAACGTCTTTCAGCCCACCTTTGGCGGCAAAACAGACGCTTTTGTGGCCAAATTGGATCCCAGTGGCTCTGACTTGCTGTATTCGTCGTACCTCGGCGGAAGCGATATTGATTACGGGCTAGGCATTGCTTTGGACCAATTTGGCAATATCTATGTGACAGGCTACACGCAATCCACCGATTTTCCCACGGTCAATCCGATTCAGTCCGGTAACGCTGGCAGTGGGGATGCCTTTGTGGCCGAAATCAATCCTCAAGCGACGGAACTGGTCTATTCCACTTATCTGGGGGGGAGTAGCGCGGACTCAGGCCAGGGGATCGCAGTGGACCTGGGCGGCAACGCCTATGTGGTCGGTTACACTTATTCCTCGAACTTTCCGACTTATAATGCCTACCAGGGCAAAAATGCGGGCGGGGTCAATGCGTTTATCACTAAGTTGAATAAAGGTGGGTCCAGCTTTGCATTCTCGACCTATCTGGGCGGAAGCGGGGACGACAGAGGCTGGGCGATCGCGGTAGACAGCGACACCAACATTTACGTCGCCGGCAGCACGCTGACACCGTGTCTTCCCGCCTCGACGACAACAACCATGTGCAATCCCACCGGGACCTTTCCTACTACTCCTGGCGCCTTTCAGACCCTTAACACTTCCCAGTCCCCGGGATATTCCGATGTGTTCGTAACCAAGCTGAACTATATAGGCAATGCCTTAACTTATTCTACTCTGTTGGGCGGAGCCTTGACCGATTCGCCGGCGGGAATAGCGGTAGACAGTGCGGGGGATGCTTACGTTACCGGATACACCGAATCGAATAACTTTCCTACAGCCAATGCCGTGCAGGCAAGCTATACAGGAGGCACTTGCGGGGCGAACCCCTGTCCGGACGCCTTCATAACCGAAGTGAATCCCCAAGGATCGGCGCTGGTGTACTCCACATACCTGGGGGGAAGCGCCGCAAACTGGGGTAATGGTATTGCTGTGGACAGCAACACACCCCCCAACGCGTACGTCGTGGGGACGACGACTGCTTCCGATTTTCCTGCTATCGCGCTCGCTTCTCAACCCGAGCCGGGGAACTCAACGGGACTTGGGCAAGCCTTCGTCTCAGAGCTTTCGCAGACCGATGCGGCGGGTGTTGCCCTGACCCCGCAAAAACTGGCCTTTGGAAATGTAAACATTTACACGACCAGTAATTTGACCTCCCTCGACGTTCCTGCCACGGTGACTCTCATGAACGCCGGCACGGTGCCGCTTCAGGTGACAAGCATTACCACGACCGGCGATTTTGCTGAAACTAACAGTTGCGGACCCCCCCCGTTCACCCTCCCGGCCGGCGGAGGACGTTGCACCATCAACGTCACGTTTACTCCCACGGTGCTGGTGGAGGAAACCGAGCAGCTAGCCATCAACGACAATGCAACGGGAAGTCCGCACTTGGTCAGTCTTACCGGCACCGGCATCAATGCTGTGACCACGGTACTGTTTACGCCTCCCAGTCTGGTGTTCCCCGCTCAAATTATAAACACAACCAGCTCACCAGAGGTTGTGACCATGACGAATAACGGTACCAGTAATGTCCCCCTGACAATTACCGCCATTACGGCGACGGGCGACTTCGCAGAAACCAACAACTGCCCCTCGACTCCCTTTACACTCGCCGTCGGCGCAAGTTGCACTTTCAGTGTAACTTTCACCCCTACTGCCACGGGCACCCGTACTGGAGCTATCACCGTAACTGACAACGTCGCCAGTGGTGCATCGGCCGTCTCTTTGACGGGGGTTGGAAACCCTGTCTTTAACCTGAGTTCTCCTACGCTTTCCCAAAATCTCCTCATCGGGATGACCTCAACCCCCTTTACCATAACCCTTGCGGCCCCCAGCTCCTTCACGGACACCATCGCCCTCTCATGCACGTCCGGGGCTAGTTGCTCCTTCAACCCAACGACCATCGCTTTGGGTCAGCCCACCATACCTACGACCAGCACTTTGACCCTCTCGGGACTATCGGCTTCAAGTTCGAACCCCTTCACTTTCACCATCAGTGGAACTGACACCACCACCAACATCGGGACGGCCACGCTGACTTTGACGATATTTCTTGAGGACTTTAACCTCTCTGCCGCTCCAGCCGTTGAAGCCGTGTCCTCCGGGGCGTCGACACTCTATACGGTCACCGTGTCGCCCATCAATGGCTTTAACCAACCAGTGGCTCTGAGTTGTCCTAGCAGCAGATTGCCGCAGGGAGTGACATGTCTCGCCAGCCCTGCGACAGTGACGCCCAATGGTGGAGCTTTTACCTCCCAGTTAACGGTGAGCACGACGGCGCAATCCACGACAGTGTCAGGCCTGCTTCCGCGCGCCCGCCCGCGCATACCTCCAGGACCAATGATCATGCTTATATTGTGGGGGACGTGTAATCTGATGGCGCTTGGCGCCTTGCTGGTCCGTGGCAAAATGGGGCGCCGTGGGACGGGGAGGCGCAAAAGACTCATTTACGCCCAGGTGGCTCTGGCCACGCTTGTTCTTGCCACAGCGTTCTGGATGAGCTGTGACACTTCTATTTACACCAATGTCATCCAGCCCTCTACGGTCAACGGAACTCCGACAGGTAACTACGTGATAACGATCCAAGGAGCCTTTACCGGGACCACTGCGATTACTAACGGGACTACTACGACTGTCACCCGTGCAACTACGGTCAACCTTACTGTGCAATGACAACTGCGAGCACGTATCCGCCAGCCCGATGGACTTGAACGAGTGCCACTACGGACAGAGCGCAGGATCCCGATCAAATGCAAGGGGACAGATTGGGACAGGTGGGGAGAGATCTGGACAAGTTAGCCCGGCACTTTAGACTCAGCAAGTTGCCCGCCCACAGGGGGCCGCTACGAAGAGCGGCAAAGGGTGCTTCAAGATCCTGCTCGACAGGCGGGCTAAAGAGTGTTTGTGATAACTCGATTCTAGCCGTTTTCCAACAGCCTATTGAATCTTCGTTTCTTCTATAAAGTCTTTCCCATGCGGGCGGTCTTTTCGCAGCCCCGTTAGGGGCGGAAGATTGTAGCCCAGGGCGCAAGCCCTGGGGGGCCCTCACCCCGTCCGCCGCGGCGGACACCCCTCTCCCGGTCGCCGCGGCGACAGAGGGGACGGGGGTGAGGGAGGGCTCGCCGACCCATCCCGCCCTGCGGGACCGTGGGCTACATTCTTTCGCGCGTCAGCTGACGGGCTGACTTATTCAACGAACTTCTGACTCAGGACACTAGAAGTTGAACATCACCTGGAGGTCGATCCGGCGGTTGGCTGCGGACGACGAGAAAAACCCTCCCACGAGCGCATTTGACCGGCCGAAGAGCGGCGAACCGAGAACGCCGATGGGCGGCGCTAGGTTCACGTTGTTGAAGACGTTTCGCGCGTTGACGCTAAAAGTGAGGCTATAGCGGGTGTTCGTGCTTGGCGGGCCGAATAAACCTCCGCCACCTCCTCCCCCACTCAGCCCGCGGCCTCCGAGCCCGCCGCCGTAGCCGCCTCTTCCGCCACCCATCCCCTGTCCCCCACCGGGTCCGCGAGAGGAGCTAGGACTCTCAGGCTTTTTTCCGAAGGCAAACGTCTTGCTGAGCCGTAGGTTCACCGTGAATTGGCCGGGGCCGGTAGCGTAGTTTGGCGGAATGATGGTCTCGCTGGCAGCGGGCGACGTAGAGGTACCGAAAGCACCACACCCAGCAGCCGGAATATTGGACCCCGATGCGCAATAGGCGGCAAGAGTGGCAAAAGTAGGCCGCGCATTGAAGATACCAGTCCCGTAGACGTCCTGACCCAAAGTGATATTAAAGGGTGCGCCAGTGTTCGCGACCACGAAGGGGCTGATGCCAAACCCACGGGGCAGGGTCCAGGTGCCGCCCATGAAGACGCGGTGCCGGACATCGAACGCCGCCCGCCCATAGTCTTCCTCGATATCGTACGGGTTCATCGGAGAACTCGAGACGCCGCCGGTGTTGCTGTGAGCGTAGCCGAGGGTGTAAACGCCAAATAACATGAGCTTTGTTCCCATGCGCAGGTTGAAGTTCGTGATCAACTGGTTCTGATTAAAGAGACCGGCGGACTCGTACTGGTAGATGTTTCCATAGTTCGGGTTCGGCGGCACGCCCGTTGCCGGAAGGGGTGCATTGATGTCGCGGGTAAAAAGCTGATGAACTCCGTGCGAGTTAAGATAGGTGACGGAAACAGTGGCATTCTTTGATAATTGCCGCTCCAGGCCGACGCCCGTCTGCATTGTATACGGCGCTCGTAAGTTCGGATCAATCTGGTATTTGCTCGGAGGGGGAAGCTGACAGCCCGGCGGCGGGTTCAGGAATGGATTGTTGGGGTAGGAGTCCAGGCAAGCCGGCGATTTAAACACGAACTCCTGCTCGATGACATCATTCAGCCGCTCCGCCTGGAGCACCTGGGTCTGCATGAAGCGGTCATAGAAAATGCCAAAGCCGGCCCGCAGGACGGTTTTGGGTGACTTTCCGTGGCCGAGGCCCCAGGCGAAACCCAGCCGCGGAGCGATGTCGGCGTGGTCGTGAATATCGTTCTGCGTCTCGAAGCGGAGGCCCAGGCTGAACGTCATGTTGGGACGGGCCCGCCAGTCATCCTCTCCGTAAAGCCCCAGGTCAATGAGATTGACGCTACCGTAGGGATTCCCGGTAACGATCAGGAACTGGCTCGGCTCAGTGGCTTGATTTGCATTGAGCGGAGGAAACGTAAAGGTGCCGTTGAAGTTTGCGGTTGAGCTGTTCGACAAGACCACGTCCCGTAGGCGCCCTCCAAACCTTATGAAGTTCTTGCCCAGAGAAATCGAAGTGTAGTTCTGCAACTCGTAGTGATCCTCGGTATCTATGACCTTTCCCGTGTTATTGCCGCCGCCCGTGAATTCGCCTAGCGCAGAGACCGCCTGCTGCAAGCTCTGTGGCGTCTGGTTGCTACTGTCGTGAAGGTATTGGAAGCGGGTTTGGTTCACCGTCCTCTCGCTGATCACTTGCGTATCGCTCACCTGGAGGGTGTGTTCTGTGCTGTTGGTGTTGTAGCCCTGCGAAGCGAGAGAGAATTGCCCGATTCCGTCGTTGATTTCATTGTTCTGCCAGAGCTGGTAGCGCACCGTCAAGACATTCTTCGAGCTGAGCTGGTAGTCTACCCGGGGACTCACATTCGTACGAGTTCGGGGATTAAGCACGGCTTGGCTGAATGAACCCTGCTGACCGGGAACGTAGGCGCTCACGACGTTCACGTCGTTAATGTCTCGGCGGAACATATTGAAGAAAAAAGATGCTTTCTTGCTGATGGGGCCGCCGATGTTTCCGTTGTAGAACTCCGAATGATAGCCCGGCTCTTCGGCGGCGAAAGGGTTGCGCGTGTTGAAGGCAGAGGAATTCCCATTTACGAAGACTTGGCCGTGGTACTGGCTCATTCCGGGTTTGGTGGTGATTTCGATGCGGCCGTAACCGAGTTTGTCGTATTCTGCGGAGAAGGGATTCTGGTTGACCCGGATCTCGAGAATCGAGGACTTGGGCGGAAGCTGGCCGCCGGTAAACCCGTCAATATAGATTTGGCCTCCGTTCGGCCCTGCCGAGGGTCCCGCCAGCGCCTCCAGCTCGGACTGCAATTCATCGGGGTCGTCGGAGAGCGCTTCGAGTTCCTTTCCCGAAATGACGAGCGAACTGGCGTTGTTCTCGGGATTGACGCTAACGGTTGGCGCCTCACCCGAGACGGTGATCTTTTGCACTTCCTCCTCGATCTGCAGCGAGATGCTGAGCTTTTGGACTTGGCCCGCCGTGATCTCAACCCCCTGTTGCTCATACAGCGCGAAACCTTTTGCGATGGCCTTCACCGTGTACTTCCCGGGAGCCAGTGCTTTGAATTCGTAAACCCCGTCCTGGTTCCCTTGTACGGCTTGGGTCTGTCCCGTCGCGGAGGTCACCAGGACGGTCGCTTGCGTCACCGCCCCGCCTGATGGATCGTTCACTTGGCAGCGCAATGTCCCGGAAGAGGTTTGCGCGAACAAGGGGCTTGCCAGAATTGGCGGCAAGAAAAGCACCAGAGAGATAGAAGCGTACTTCCCAAATAGCCGAAATTTCATCGAGTCTCCTGCGAAAGCGCCCACGCTTTACAACCGGGCGCTGAATTATTGCGTCGTCTCTTCTCCGCTTGGGGCGCCGCCGAGATTCCAGGGCGACATGAACATCGCTTGGCTGGCGCTTGCTGAGGACGCCAGAATGGCTTCCACACCGCTCAGTAACGTGATCGCGGTAACCCCACCGGAAGCCGTACCTTGCGTCGCCACAATCATCACCGCGTCACCCTTCTGCAAATCGCCAAGCGTTGCCGGTGGCATCCAGTTCAGGATTTGTTGGAGATCAGGCGCTCCGCCGGGTCGCGGTCCTCCTGGACCGCCGCCCGAGGGAGGAACGCCTGCCGGCGGTGCGGCGGGTGGGGGACCACTACCTGCGCCGGCGCCGTTCGGTGGTCCGCTGGTCTCCCCCCCTTTCAATCGCATGGCAATCCTTTGGGCCATCATCTGAGGCAGCTTGCGCAGTTGGGAGTCCGACGTAACCTTCACGAGCACGGGCTTCATCGTCTTCAAATCCATAACGCTGATGGTGTTCTGGCTGACGTCAATCGAAGAGACCGTGCCGGCTATGTTTCGAAACGATCCCGAAACAATCTCCTCCGCGGCAAACTCGCTGCCGTCCTCGCTGCGCGTGCCACGCGCGCGAAGTTGATCTCCGGGTTTGATCTGGTCGAGCGGCGCGGGTTTCGCATCGTCGAACCTCACCGAGTCCGCTGCGTACCGGCGCAGAATCGTATCCTTGGTAATGTGAATCGCCACTCTCTTGACCGCGCCGAGGGCCGCCGTCGAAATCGCGATTGTGCTTGTGGCAGGATCGACGGAACTCACCAGCCCGCCCACGCCGCGCTTCTGCCAATCAGCGCGCTCTGCCTCCTGCTTCCGGGTAATGTCCACCTTGCTCATGACGATCGCGGCGGTGGCGAGGAGGGTCTTCTGGTCGTCTGAAATGTGTCCCCGAACCAGAATGCGGTCGCCTACGCTGATCTCCCCGGCATTGATCTTCGTGGCATTCTTCAGGGTTTTCTCATTGGGAGCGACACGGAGAAGAGTGGCATTATCAGGAAGCAACACGGTGAGGCGCGTTCCGGAATCGGTCTGGAGGGTGAAGCCGGTTGGCTCGACACTCACCACTGCTCCCATGGCCTTGTACGTGGGACTTGGTGCCTGGCCACGTCCTATCGCAACAAGACTGAATACGAGGAAGCCCCTGCAAAGAGAGGTAATGACCCTCTTTGCATCTACCTCCATAAGTCGCCAACAAGTTCCCTTCCTCATTACCAACCTCCACTGAGACAGGCGGTCGAGCGGGGCTGAGCCTCTCCTTTCCTGTCAGAATTACGAGTCGATGAAGTCACGTGGCGGCAACTTCCAACCCGGTGTGAGTACTACCCATAACAAAAGCACGACAACCAACGGAATCAGAATGTCTTCCGTCTGAAATTGCCTAATAAAGCTAATACGTTCCTGGGGGATAGAGGGTTGCTCTCGCCATGTTAAATCCATGTAAAAGACCCTTGCGGGGGTGTTTTGTCCTTTTGCAGCCCATATTTCGCACCTCCGAAGGTCCTGGCATCTCACACCTCCAAGCCCCGACAGGCGCGCGACGTATAAGTTGAGGGATTTGGTCTCGGTCCGTGTCATTCCGAGCGCAGCGAGGAATCTCGCTCTGACAGCGTCTTCGGCGCACCGCCAGCGCGCCTGATCCTGCCCGGCCCAGAGCGAGATTCCTCGCTGCGCGCGGAATGACAATGCTGCGCACCCGAGCTGACGGAGAACGTGTCAAAATGAAACGGCAGGGTGTAAACTCACAGTTTCCCGGGGTTCCATGACGGGAATGCCGGCCGAGGGTACGGCCAACCGACTCCACTAGGAAGGTTTCACTGTGAATAAACAATTCTCTAGCCTATTATTTGCTCTGGTGTTTTTTAGTTCGGCCCTTTTCTCGTCCAGCCTCCCGCTCACCCCGTACCCGAACCAACTTGAAGTGGGTCAAGGAGTATTCCGGGTGGGGGCGCGCGTCAGTATCGAGGTTGCAAGCAATGAGGAAGAAGACCGCTTTGCCGCTTCGCTTCTCGCTCAGGAGCTGGATTCACTGGGTGGTGTTGCCGCCAGCGTGGGAGCGAAGGGAGCTGGTTGGCCCCGCATTGTGCTGGCACGCCCCGAAAGCCAGGCTGGCAGGCGCATTCTGGGCGAGTCGGGGTTGAGCCTGCCGCCCCAAGCCGAAGAGGAAGGATACATTCTGGTGGTGACTTCCCGCGAAGCCTCAATAGTGAGTAAGACCGCAGCGGGCGTCTTTTACGGCGTCCAGACGCTTCGGCAATTGCTTCAGCGGACCCCGGGAGGCGGTGCCGAGCTCCCGGTCGTGCGAGTGGTGGATTGGCCGGCCATGCGTTGGCGCGGCGTGAGCATCGACATTAGCCGCGGCCCTATCCCCACGCTGGCTTCCTTTGAGAGGGAAATCACGTTGCTGGCCGAATACAAAGTGAACCTGTTCTCGCTTTACATGGAGAACACGTTTGCCTACCCCAGCCTGCCCTTAGCGGCAGCTCCGGGCGGCGCCATTACTGCGCAGGAAGCCACTGAACTCGTTAACTTCGCCAAACAATATCACATGGTGGTCGTTCCTGAGCAGGAGTCCTTCGGGCACCTGCATCTGGCGCTTCAGAATGAGCAGTTCCAGGACATGGTCGAAGTCCCTTACGGCCACGTGCTCTCGCCCACTGCCCCTGCCTCCTTCACTTTCATCGGAAAAATGTTTGCGGACCTCGCTTCCGTCTTCCCGGGACCGTTCTTCCATATCGGGGCCGATGAGACCTTTGAGCTGGGCCAGGGCCGGACCAAGGCAGAGATCGAGAAACTCGGCTACGGCAGCGTCTACATCGATTACCTCCGGAAAATCGACGAAAACTTGAGTGCCTACCATCGCAAGATCCTTTTCTGGGGCGATATGGGCGTTCAGCACCCCGAGCATCTCAAGGACTTACCGCACGACATGATCGCAGTCCCCTGGGACTACGATGCGAAGCCATCGTTCGCGAACGAGATTAAGCCCTTCCGCGATGTGGGTCTTGAAACCTGGGTAGCGCCGGGCGTGAGCAACTGGAGCCGCATTTTCCCGGACTACGCGGTGGCCCTGGCCAATATCCGGCAATTCGTGACGGACGGAAAAGAACTGGGCGCCTCCGGCGTCTTCAACACAACCTGGATGGACGATGGCGAAAGCATGGTGAACTTCACCTGGTACGGCTTGGTCTACGGCGCCGCTCAGTCCTGGCAGAAAACTGTGGATGAGCAGCAGTTCTCCGATGCATGGGATTGGGTCTTTTACCGTGCCCGTGACCATCACTTCGCCACGGAGATCAAGACGCTCACAGAGGTCCATCGGCTGCTCCAGGGCGCTGTCCATTCGGACGGCGAGGACTGGCTGACCTGGGTTGACGCCTTGAGCCCGGAAGGGCAGGAGTTTTATGGCGAGATGGAGCCGGCGGCGCATCAGATTCGGCTTCTGGCTGAAGACGTGATTGCCGATCTCATCACTAATTCCCACCTCGCGCGCCGTAACCAGGACCTCCTGGACTATGTGGACTTTGCCGCTCGGCGGTTCGATTTCCTCGGCCAAAAGGCCATCTACGCGAAATACATTGTGGACCTCTACTCCCAGGCGCAAGCCGACGCTTCGCAGCCTGAGAAGGTCTACGATATCCTGGAGCGAATTAACGGAACCAATGGCTTGCTTCAGGACATGCGTGACCAGACCACCTTGCTGCGGGGCCACTACAGGAAACTTTGGCTGGCGGAAAACAGGCCGTATTTCCTCGACAATATCCTGGCTCGTTACGATGAAGAATTGCAGCGCTGGGAGCGGGCGGCCAATCACGTGGATCGTCTTCGAAAGGTCTATCGCCACCCCCGTCGGCTGCCACCTCTCATCGAACCGTAGGGTGCTGCGGCGAAACCTTCCTGAAACGGAGGCTGAGCAGACCGCCTCGATGGATTCTTCAGGGAATTGGAAAACCCGCAGGGTGAAAGGACGAGGCCTGCTCTACATGGCAGCCTGTTCGGCTGCTCGGCGCTGGAAGATTTCGATGTAGCCGTTGACCAAGGAGACAGCGGCAGGGGACACGCCGGGATTGTGCGCCGCCTCTGGTGTTCGAGCCTCTCCCAAACAACCCCTCACTCGGCCCGTTCCGGCTGGTCAAAGCGCCGGCAGCGGGCCACCCTCTCCCCTCGGGAGAGGGCTGACACCAAAAACACATCGGATACCGGCCCTCTCCCTGGGGGAGAGGGTGGCGAGCGTAGCGAGCAGGGTGAGGGGTTCTTCCTCTTCCAGTGAGGGGGGACTCCCGTCCAACTTACGGATTCGGGTTGAAGCCGGGGAGGCGTGAGAGGTGAAGTTCAATGTTGCTCTTGGCGAGAGCGCAGGCCCTTTTCCAGCGGAGTTAAGATTCAAACTGACGCTTGTTCCGCCGCCCGGCGCTGGAAGATTTCGATGTAGCAGTTGACGAGCGAGACGGCGGCGGGCGTAATGCCGGGGATGCGGGAAGCTTGGCCGAGGGTAAGCGGCCGCACGCGGGCAAGCTTCTCCACCACCTCGCGGGAGAGGCCGGAGACTTTCTTATAATCGAACCAGTCCGGGATGCGACGCGACTCGACGCGCTTCATTCGCTCCATCTGTTTTTCCTGCTGTTGGAGATAGCCCTCGTACTTGAAATCGGTTTCGACGCGGCGGGCTTCCTCGCGAGAGAGAGGACCGCCCTGCGCAACCCCCTCACCCGTCCGCCATTCAGATTGGCGGACACCCTCTCCCC
>Ga0326728_10012812_pt1 | contig 18456 bp, 17 predicted proteins | sample MB3enrmetagenome_FD_207602 | JGI IMG/M metagenome (GOLD analysis project Ga0326728, IMG submission 207602) | Lab enriched peat soil microbial communities from McLean, Ithaca, NY, United States - MB31MN | ecosystem: Environmental > Terrestrial > Soil > Wetlands > Peat | place: USA: New York... | reverse complement strand
CGCTTCGAAAAAGCCTACCTCAAAGTCGAAAAAGCCATGGATGACGCCATTGCTTTATTGGCCGCTTGAAGTCAGAATCTGAGAGATAATTTAATGAGATTTTAGAAGTAAGAATCTAATCCTAATCCTAATCTTCTTCCTGCATTTGGATTAACGCACCGCTCTCATCAACCGTTTCTGATGAACTGGATGAACCGGCGGCAGGTCGGCTTCATTCGTTTTCTCCCTTGTTCCCGCTCCGGTCGTTCGATATGATTCGTGGAGGTGAAATTCACCCGGTATTTTCTAGCCATGAGGGAGCGCCCTGATCGCGCCATGATCCGGCTGGAGTGGATGGAACAAGTCATCGCCCACCCTGAGAAGCAAGTGGTGCAACAGGACGGACGGATTCGCCGCTGGGCGCGGATTGAAGCGATGGACGGACGCGCTTTGCGTGTTATATTATTGCCTGACGGTGAAACCGTCCATAACGCATTTTTCGACCGGTCATTCAAGTTATGAGAATACGATACTTTCAAGACACCGATACGCTGCTCATCGAGTTCAAATCCGACGAAGTCGCCGAGACTCGCGACCTGGATGAGAACACGCTGCTCGACATGGACAAAAGCGGCCGCATCTTGAGCATCACCGTCGAACACGCCAGTCAGCGCGCCGACATCCCGCGCTTCTCCTTTGAACAGGTTCCCGCCTGAAAGTTGGGCAAACATTTAAGACAGTGGCAGGCATTGAGCCGCCCGGATGAAGCATTCGAATCACCGGCCTGGCATGCAAATGAACTGGCAGAAACGGAACATCGCCTCACGGAACGCAAAGAGCAAGTGCTGGATTGGGAATCCGCCAAAAAAACCCTGCGCAGTAAATTTGAATTTTAGCCGTTAGCCTTTCGCCAGTCCACCGTAGCCGCTTCGGCGAAGGCGGAAGCCTTTCTTCCGCATCTTGCCAGCCGCGCATAATAGCCCTCTCCTTGGGGAGAGGGTTGGGTGAGGGAGAGCGTTCCCATCACTATCAATCATAGCCGCAAACCCCGTGGCGGTGTCCTGGGAAATTGCCGGCCAAAATGAACGAATCCCAATTCCCGAGGACCCTTTCATGACTCTTTCTTTCGCGGTAAAACAATTCCTTGGGAGAGGCTTCGGGAAACTGGTCACTTATCGCGCTAAAGCGCAGTGGAGGCGGACGGCTCGACAGAGTCTCGCCCTGCCGTGTTCTTACTTCTTAATTCATCCTTCTTAATTCTTACTTTCCCGACGTCAGGGCGACATGATGCGGTAGTAGCGGCCGGGGCTGTTCGTCTGCAACGGTTCGCTGAAATAGAACAAACCGTTGCTGAGCGTGTTGGTCAGGAGCGGAGTCCAAACCGAACTGGCCAGATCGGTGCAGACTTCCACCACGATGACCAGATTGGATGCGCCGACGATGTTGAACCCAAATTGATTGTTCTGCACGCCAAAGCTGGCGTCCTCCGGGATCGGCGGAATTCCCGGTAACGCCGGAGGACCCGACGAAGGGTAACCCCAAAAAGTCAAACTCCAGCCGGTCGTGCCGGGCAAATAGTACGTCGTCAGCAAATTGTAATTGTCACCATAGAACACCGCTCCACCATCGGTGGGAGCGTTGCCTAGGAAATAGACGCTGGTCAGGCTGGTACAGTTTTCGAACGCCTCCTCCCCGATGCTGGTGACGCGGTTCGAGATCGTGGCGTTTGTCAGTTTGGTGCAACCATAGAACGCATACGCCCCGATGTTGGTGACGCTGCCGGGAATCGTCACGCTGGTCAGGCTGCTGCAGTCCGAGAACGCCCCAAACCCGATGCTAGTGACGCCGTTGGACATTGTGACGCTGGTCAGGCTGGTGCAGTTTAGGAATGCATTCTCCCCGATGTTGGTGACGCTGCCGGGAATCGTGATGCTGCTCAGGCCGGTGCAGTCTTGGAACGCATACACCCCGATGCTGGTGACGCCGTTGGACATTGTGACGCTGGTCAGGTTGATGCAGAATTCGAACGCCCCAAACCCGAAGCTGGTGACGCTGCCGGGAATCGTCACGCTGGTCAGGCCGGTGCAGTATTGGAACGCATTCGCCCCGATGCTGGTGACGCCGTTGGACATCGTGACGCTGGTCAGGTTGGTGCATGCAGTAAACGCCCCATCCCCGATGTTGGTGACGCTGCCGGGAATCGTCACGTTGGTCAGGCCGGTGCATACTTGGAACGCATACTCCCCGATGCTGGTGACGCCGTTGGACATCGTGACGCTGGTCAGGCTGGTGCATCCACTAAACGCCCCATACCCGATGTTGGTGACGCTGCCGGGAATCGTGATGCTGGTCAGGCCGGTGCAGTCTTGGAACGCACCGTCCCCGATGCTGGTGACGCTGCCGGGAATCGTGACGTTGGTCAGGGTCGTGCAGTCTTCAAACGCAACTTGCACGATGCTGGTGACGCCGTCGTCGATGGTCGTCTTTGTCAGCTTGGCGCATTCGTCGAACACATCTCCGAAGCAGGTGACGCTGCCGGGAATGGTGACGCTGGTCAGGCTGCTGCAGTCAAAGAACGCCTCAATCCCGATGCTGGTGACACTGTTGGGGATCATGACGCTGGTCAGGTTGCGGCAGTGAAAAAACGCCCCATCCCCGATGTTGGTGACGCTGCCGGGAATCGTCACGTTGGTCAGGCCGGTGCATACTTGGAACGCATACTCCCCGATGCTGGTGACGCCGTTGGACATCGTGACGCTGGTCAGCCTGCTGCAGCCAGAGAACGCAATTTCCCCGATGGTAGTAACGCTGCCGGGAATCGTGATACTGGTCAGGTTGGTGCATTCATTAAACGCCCCATCCCCGATGTTGGTGACGCTGCCGGGAATCGTCACGTTGGTCAGGTCGAGGCAGAGTTGGAACGCATACTCCCCGATGCTGGTGACGCCGTTGGACATCGTGACGCTGGTCAGGTTGCGGCAGAAAGAGAAAGCAAACCCTCCAATGTTGGTGACGCTGGCCGGAATCGTGACGCTGGTCAGGCCGTAGCACTCATAGAACGCCCCATCCCCGATGCTTGCGACGCTGCCGGGAATCGTGTAACTTCCGCTCAAGCCGCCCGGATATTGGATGAGCGTGGATTGGGTTATATCGAACAGCACTCCATTTGTACTGCTATAAAACGAATTGTTTGTGTCCACCGTTATTGCTGTCAGGCTGGTGCAGTCGTCGAACGCTTGGCTCCCGATGCTGGTGACGCTGCCGGGAATGGTGACGCTGGTCAGATTGGTGCAGTAATAAAACGCATCGTCCCCGATGCTGGTGAGACCGTTGGTCATGCTGGCGTTTGTCAGGTCGGTGCAGTCTTCGAACGCCTCCTCCCCGATGTTGGTGACGCTGCCGGGAATCGTGACGCTGGTCAGGTTGGTGGCGTCATAGAACGCATTGGTTCCGATGTTGGTGACCGTCAGGCCGTTGATGTTGGTTGGAATGGTCACAGCCCAGGGTGGCCCGGTGTAACCAGTGATGGTAACGCTGACGCCATCAACGTTTGTGCTGTAATCGTAGATACTGCCGTCGGCGTTTGTGTAAGTGAATTGGGCTTGGACCCCTGCCGGCGCGGCCAAGAGCAGCAAAACCAAAAGGACGGGCCATGTTGTTTTCATATCTGGTTTATCGGGTTGATGCTGGATTATTAGCGCGTGGTTGTCAAGGACTATTCGTTCATTCTGTTCGCTAATATGCCCGGAGGACCTTTGACTTTCATGCCGGAATGCCGCCCCGCCCGCTCTGTCCAGCAACAAATCCGAAATGAAGCCGGAACGTGCGCATCTTGACACTGCTACCGGTTTCCGACGGGAGAGTGGCCCCGGAGTGCGCCCGTCCTCGGGCGCAGCAACGTGAACAATACGGCCCAGTGGTGATTTTACTGCGCACTCGACAAATCCGTTGCTTGCTGCGGCCGGGGGACGGCCGCACTCCGCCGGTAGCTGTGTCAAGATGCGCCCAGCCGCAACGCACAATGAACTTTATGGCCAAAAGGCGGGCGGATGAAACAGCCCCGAACGCTTTCGGGGTTCGCGTATTCCGAGTATTTCGCGGTTAAAAATCCCCCTTTTTTGTGCTCTTGTCAAGAATTCATACTTGACAACAAGGCACACGACACGCGTTTTGATCAATGTTTGCAGGGGTTTCGTGTTCTAAAAATAAGTGTCATCATGGCCTGTACAATTTATGCAGTTTATGCTATAATTGGAAGAAAAGTCTGAATTATGCAGGATGAATTAAGAAGTATGGATGAACCCGCCTTCGCAAGGCTACGGCGCGGCAAGCCCGCTTTTGCACCAGCGGCTATGGCAACTGTGCAGCCTTGTCGCGCCGTAGCCGCCTCGTCCGCCGTAGCCGTTGCGGCGAAGGAGGATGCGGCGAAGTCGGAAAAGAAATCCGAAAAATCCGAAAAATGGTTTTTGGCCATTTTTCATTTGCAACCTGCTGCCGCTCAATTAGTTCCAACTAAAACAGGCTCCGGGCATTTTTCGGATTTTTCGAAAAATTCTCGGGGGTATACCGGGGGGGCCACCTCCTAATCTTAATCTTAATCGTAATCCTAATCTCAATCTGAATTATGAAAATTAAAGAAGCGCCACAGGAAGGTTCTTACGAGGCCGCTTTGACAGAGGAACAGCGGATTTCACTGCATGCGCTCCTGCTCTCCGGCATTACTTTGGCCCAGGCGCAAAAAGAAGCGCTGCCCTGGCCGGAGGGGCCGGACAAAGACCATAAACCATCGCCTGCCTGCCTGTGGAGAATCAAGGCGCGGCTGCGCAACGAGCAGAGGTTTCTGAGGCTCGAAACCGCTGCCGCCACATTGCGGGCGACGCAGAAGCTTTTAAAACGTTTGGTCAAGACAACAGACCAGGAGCAGGTGCTGGATCAGGCCATGACGTTGATCGGGCAGCAGGTGATTGATGCAGGTCTCGAATTGGATGGCGCAGCGTCGAACTCAACGGCGGCATGGATGCTGTTGCGGCGGGCGGATCAGCGGCGCTTTGACCAGCGCACGGCCATTTTCGAAGCGCAAGCCGGCAAGGGCAAAAATGCCGGGGAGGACGCCCCATTGCCGGCGATGAGCGAGGAGGAGAAGGAACAGCGATTCAGCGAGATCTTTGGAACCCTTCAGCCACAACCATGAATAAACCACGGGCCAATCCCCGCAACCGGCTCCTGCCTTACCAGCGCCGCTGGGCCGATGACGCCTCGCGCTGGAAATTCGGACTGATGTCGCGCCAGACGGGCAAGGACTTTTGCTCGGCGGAAGAGGGCGTGCGCGATTGCTTCCTGCACGAACAGGCCAGGAGCAAGACGACCTGGCTGATTGCCGCGCCGTCGGAACGGCAATCCATCGAATCGCTCGACAAATGGAAGGATTGGACTACGGCCTACAAACTGGCCATTGCCGATGTCCGGGAGGAGCGGGCCGGCGGGCCGGAAACACTTTTGAAATCCGTCACGATAATCTTTCCGCGCGGCAGCCGGGTCATCGCCGTGCCGGGCCGGCCCGACACCGTGCGCGGCTACAGCGCCAACGTGCTCTTGACGGAATTCGCCTTTTTCGAAAACCCGGATCAAACCTGGCGGGCCATTGTGCCCGCGGTGACGAACCCGTTGCGTGGCGGGGTGAAAAAAGTCCGGCTCATCACCACCCCCAACGGCATCGGCAACAAAGCCCACGAAATCTGGTCAAAAAACTACAAGCCAATTGATAATGGACAATTGAAAATTGACAATGCCCAATCGTCCGTTGCCCCCGTTGTCAATTATCCATTATCAATTGTCAATTCCCCCTGGTCCTGTCATTTCGTGGACATTTACACCGCCGTCAAAGAAGGACTGCCGCTGGACATCGAGGAACTCAAGGCCGCTGTGGATGATCCCGAAGGCTGGGCGCAGGAGTTTGAATGTCAATTCCTCGACGTTCAAGCCGTCCTGCTGCCTTACGAATTGATCGCCTCCTGCGAAAGCGTCGAGGCCACGGCCACCGTCCCAGCCGAATATTGGGACGCCCATTTGCAGTTTTCCATAGATATGGGGATTGATTTCGGGCGTCGCCATGATCTGACGGTATGCTGGTCCAACGCGCAGTTGGGCGACGTGGCCCAGACGGTCGAGGTGCTGGAGTTGGCCAAGATGAGCACACCGGAGCAGATCGCCGTACTTCGTCCGCGCCTGAAACGGGCGCGGCGCGTCTGCCTGGATTACACGGGCGCGGGCATCGGCATGGGCGATTTTCTGGCCCAGGAATTCGGAGAATGGAATCCCGAGAAGCATCGTTACGGCAAAATTGAACTGTTCACCTTCAGCGCCGCGCTCAAGGTGGAAATCTTCTCAAAACTGCGCATGGCCTTTGAAAAGCGAAGCGTGCGGGTGCCGATCAGCCGGTTGGTGCGCGAGGATTTGCACAGCATGAATCGTGTGACCACGGCCTCGGGCGGGGTGACCTATCGCGCGCCGCACTCGGCCGACGGCCACGCCGACCGTTGCACGGCGCTGGCGCTGGCTTTGCGGGCCGGTCAAGGCCAGGAGCGGGGCTATTCCAAGGATTTTTTCATCCTTGCCAACAGTATGGTCGCCCAGCGCATCGCCGCCCGTGAGGACAGGAGGCCGTTCCCATGGTAAAAATCCGCACAATTGTAGGAGACCGCATTGCAGAATCAAAAGAGCGCCGGGCGGGGACGCCCGCCCCAACAGGCGGGACGCCCGTTCCTCCAGCGATGCCCCCCACTGACGGGCATTGCAACAAGCCGGAGATGTGATTTATTCTTGGGCGGATGGAAAGTATGACTGACAAAAAACACACCAAAGGCGCCAAGGTGGAACAAGCCGAAGGCTTGACTGTGCCAGCGCCGTTAACGCCGGAGCAGATCCAACAACTGAAAGAACGGGCCAAGACCGCCAAAGCGGACGAAAAGCAGGCGCACGAACAAGTCGTTGACTTGATCGTGCCCGGGCCGTTGACGCCGGAGCAGATCCAACAACTGAAGGAACGGGCTGCCAAGGCCGACGAATATCGGGAGCGCCTCTTGCGCGAAGCGGCTGATTTTGACAATTACAAAAAGCGCGCGGCCCGCGAACGCCAGGACGCCGTCGCTTTCGCCAATGAAAGCCTGCTGCGGAAATTGATGCCGGTTTTGGACAGTTTCGAAATGGCGCTGGCCGCCGCCGCCTCCGATGGCGCCGCCGCCCCATCGCTCCAGGCCGGGGTGCTCATGGTTTATAACCAACTCAAATCCGCTCTGGCCGACGCCGGTTTGGAGGAAATTGATGCCCGGGGCAAAACCTTCGACCCCAACCTGCACGAAGCGGTCTCGCAGCAGGAAAGCGCCGATGTTCCCGAAGGCAACGTCCTGCAGCAAATCCGCAAAGGGTATAAGTTTCGCAATCGTCTGGTTCGACCGGCCGGGGTGATCGTGGCCACCAAGCCGGCGGCTTAATCCAACTATGTCAAAACGAGACTATTACGAAGTCCTTGGCACGGACCGAAACGCCAGCGAGGAGGAAATCAAAAAGGCCTATCGCAAGCTGGCCCTTCAATATCACCCCGACCGCAACCCGCACGACAAAACGAGCGAAGAAAAATTCAAGGAACTCGGCGAAGCCTACGAGGTCCTGATGGATCCGCAATCCCGCGCCGCCTACGATCGCTACGGCCATGCCGCTTTCGGCGCCCGCGCCCGCGGCCCGGCCGGATTCCACGACCCGGCGGATATTTTCCGCGAAGTCTTCGGCAACTCCAGTATCTTCGAGGATTTTTTCGGCGGCAGCGAGCGCCGGGCCGGCGGCGCGCAACGCGGCGACGATCTGCGCTATGACATGGAGCTGACTTTCATGGAAGCCGCCCAGGGTTGCGAAAAGGAAATCAGCGTCACCAAGATGGGCCAATGCGACACCTGCAAAGGCAGCGGGGCCGAGCAGGGCGCCACCACAAAAACCTGCGCGACTTGCGGCGGACGCGGCCAGGTCATCAGTTCGCGCGGCATTTTCAGCATTGCCCAAACCTGTCCCCGTTGCGAAGGACGCGGGCGCGTCGTGGACAGGCCTTGCCGCTCCTGCGCCGGCGCCGGCCGGCGTGAACGCCTCTCCAAAATCAAAATCAAAGTCCCCGCCGGAGTGGATGGAGGCTCGCGCCTGCGCTCCTCCGGCAACGGCGAAGCCGGCGTGCGCGGCGGACCGGCCGGGGACTTGTATGTGGTGTTGCATGTCAAACGCCACGAGATTTTTGAGCGCGAAGGAGACGATCTGCTCTGCGAAGTGCCGATTAGCTTCGCCCAAGCCGCCCTTGGGGCGGAAGTGGAAGTGCCCACTCTGGACGGCACGACCGAAATCAAAATACCCCCCGGCACTCAAACCGGCGTGGTCTTTCGCTTGAAAGGCAAGGGGGTCAAAAATGTCCAGGGTTACGGAAACGGCGATTTAATGGTGCGCGTGCAAGTGGAAGTTCCGGCGCGATTAAACGCGGCACAACGGGCCAAATTGGAGGAGTTCGCCAAGCTGTGCGATGAAAACGTCCACCCCATCAGCAAGGGCTTTTTTGACAAGGCAAAACGATTGTTTCGCTGACGCCGCTCATGCACCGCTTTTACCTTCCACCGCCGCAATGCCAGGGACCGACTCTGACCTTGACCGGCGCGGAAGCCCACCACGCGCTCGATGTTTTGCGAATCAAGATCGGCCAGCCCGTTGTCATCCTGGACGGCGCGGGCCGTGAATTTTCATGCGCGGTCCGCGCGGTGGACCGCAAGGTCGTGACTCTGGCCGTCGGGCAAACCCATTTCTCCCCCGCGCCCCCCTGCCGCGTGACTTTGGTTCAGGCCGTGCCAAAGGGAAAACTCCTGGAAACCATCATTCAAAAGGCGACGGAACTCGGGGCTTTTCGCATCATTCCCCTGCTCTCCGAGCGCGTCGCAACGCGCTTGGAAAACCAGGCCGTCCAGCACAAAGCCGAAAAATGGCGGCAGACCGCCGTCGAAGCGATCAAACAATGCGGCCAACGCTGGCTGCCGCAAGTGGAGGCTCCGGTCACCTTGCCTGACTTGCTGGCCCGCGGTGAAAGTTTCGATTTATCGCTCGTCGGTTCATTGCAACGCGATGCCCGGCATCCCCGCGAATATTTCCGTTCGTTCCAAATCGACGCCAAAGGACGGCCGGCCACGATTCGTCTCTGGATCGGCCCCGAAGGCGACTTCACTGATTCTGAACTCTCCGCCATCCGAAATACCGGCGGACGTCCCATCAGCCTTGGCCCGCTTGTCCTGCGCAGCGATACCGCCGCCCTCTATGCGCTGTCCATCGTCAACTACGAATTGCAGGTTCCGCCAACCAGTTGACTGTATTTCCCGGAATGAACGAAAACGCAACAAAACGTCTGTTCATCGCAATCTTTCCGCCGCCCCACATCATCACAGGCCTGCGCGCTGCGGTGGCGGCTCTGGCAAAGGGTGTCCCGGCGCGCGCGATTCGATGGACCCGGCCCGAACAAGTCCATCTCACTTTGAATTTTCTCGGGGCAATCGCCATCGAGCGCATCCCCGAAATTGGATCGGCCTTGGAGGCCGCCTGCCATGGACACCGGCAGCACAAGGTTCGCGTGACGGGGTTGGGATGTTTTCCGAATCGGAGCCGGCCGCAAATCGTCTGGGCCGGTTTGGCAGGCGATTTGCGGCCCTTGGAAAGCCTGAAAAAGTCGATTGACGCCCGTTTGCTGGCCAGCGGTTGCATTGTCGAGGACCGTCCATTCCACCCTCATTTGACGATTGGTCGCGCGCGGGAATTGAATGCAGCGGAACGGAGACAAGTGGCGGAGGCTTTGGCCGGGGGACAGGACCGGGACTTTGGGGAGTGGCAGGTCGGAAGCATTGATCTCATGCAGAGCGTGCTTTCCCCGCAAGGGGCTGCTTACGGCACACTGCAATCCATCCCGCTGGAAAATCTCTAAACGAAAACGGATGCCTTTTGGCTTCTTAATTCTGCCTTCTTGCTTCTTAATTTCCCCGCTCAGGCCACGCTCTGGCGTCGGTAAAGCTCAGCCACGAAATGAGGGCGCTGGCGGTTCACGGAAGGCAATTCGCGCGCCGGAACAAGGCCGCGGCGCAGCAGGCTCTGCTCGTTTTCACGGTCAAGAATAATGATCTTCATGGTCAGGTCCTGGTTCCGCCGCAACAACAGGCCGATTTCAGGATGCCGGGCGCGTTCCTCCGGGCTGAACTGCTGCCACTTCAGACGATGCCGCCGCAGGGCATCCAATGACTGACTGAGGGAGGGAAGCAGCTTTTTCCTGAGTTGATGGAACTCGAAAAGCGAGGGGTTGTCCGGACGGCGCAGCGCCTGGCCCTCGCGTTCGAGACCCTGGAGGAGTTCGTGGCAAAGCGCGAGGCGGGCCTTTAGTTCGTCACTGATTTCCTGGGGCAAGTTCATTGTTTGGTGGAGTGTGTTGTGTTGGTGCCCTGGTTGAGCACAAACGACTGCTGGGTTATTTTGGCCTTTTGCATCCAATCGATATAATCCTTGCGCCATTTGGCCATCTCGAACAAGGAAAGGAGGCTGGGTGTGGCGGTGGCATCGGTCAATTCCTTTTGACGGTCCAGGATGCGTTGATAGGTGTCGGTGGCTTTTTGCCATTGCTGGAGTTGCTCGTAAATCAGGGCGGTTTGGTACCAGGCCGGCAGTTGCCAGGCGGGGGATTTATCCAGTTCGGCCAGGGTGAGATAAATCTGGAGGGCGCTGAAGAAATCGCCCTCCTTGTAGAGTTGATTGGCGATCTCGTTCCCGGCGCGCCGCTGCCAATAGACCCAGACTTCGGGGCTTTTGCGGACATTTTCCTCCTGGAATTGGAGGAGCAGGAGAACCTGCTTCAAGGAATCGTTGTTCCGCCCCAGCTTTTTGAGGGAGGAGGCGAGGAAAAAGCGGACTTCGGGCACTTCAGCGGCGTTGGTATAAAGGGTGAGAAAAATTTGCGCCTGGGCGACTGTTTCCGCGTTATTGGTCGAGTAGGAGAGCGAACGGACGAGTTTGTACTGAGTTTGAACCTGATCCAGTTCAGGATTGGCCGACTTGAGCAGGCGGCTGAAGAAGTCGGACGCCTCCTCGTATTTTCCTTCCTGATAATAAGTGTCAGCAATCTCGATCTGCGCTTGCAGCACGAGCTTTTTGTAATAATCCATGTTTTCCAATTTCAATTTGAGGGCGGTGGACATGACGGCGTAGAATTTGGAAATGGCCAGGGTGTTCACCCCCATCTGGCGATAGATGAGTCCCTGGCGCAATAAAACTTCCGGCGCACTGGGGTCTTCTGAATAGGTGTGGAGATACTGGCCGAAAATCTGTTCCGCGAGGACGAGTTTATTGTCGTCCTGCGCCACCAGGGCGAGTTCGAAGAGGGCCAGGCGCTTGATTTCGGCCGGGGCATCCGCCGTCAAAAGCCCGGTGAGGGTTTGAGCGGCCAGGATTGTGCTTTTTTGGCGTCGTTGTTCCCTGCCCAAATCGAGTTGAAGTTGCAACTTTTGCAGGCTGTCAGGTTGGGCAGAGGCCCCGGCTGGAACTGTCCCGGGGGTGGGGAGCAGACCCAGTCCGGGAGCGGGAGTCGAATCCGTTGGGGAAGAGGCGGAAGGGACGTTGGAAAGCGCAAGGTCTCCCGCCCAGAGCTGGCAGCAACTTGCGCTGCAGACGAGCAGGAGGGAAAGGCCGGATCTATGGAACATAAACTGCCTCATGGACCGGTTTCGTAAGTAGCCCTGCTGGGAGGCGTCCCCGCAGCTTTAGGCGGAGTGAAGTCGAGCGGGGTGGCGGCCGAAGCGGTGCTGTTGGTGGATTTGGTGAAATATTTCAGCAACATCTGGGGAGAAACCACAGCCTCGGGCGGCGAGGATTCCACCGGCAGTTGCGCCATGCCATTGCCGGCCCGCAGGATGACGGCGGGCGGTTCCGGCGCGGAGGACGCCGGCGGCGCCTTGTCGGCTTGGGAAACAACAGGCGCCGGTTCTGGCGCCGGCACAGAAACGGGCAAAACAAACCGGTTGGCGCAGGGCCGGGGCGCCGGGGAAAAGCGCAAGGGGGTCGGACCCACCAGCGGCAGCCAGCCCGGGCCAGCCGAAGCAGCGGCCGCCACGCTCAGAGCAGCGAGGAGGACAAAAGACAAGCCTTGCCAGTTCCGGAACAGGCATTGCTTCATGGGTCTGATTTCATTTTTTCTCAAAACAGCTATCCGCAGGGGTATCGGAGGTTTGGGCCGTGAACTTTAATCATGCCGGGCGCTTTAGTTCCACCAGATTTTTGACGATGAGTGGCAAATGACGACTGTAGTCAATTCCACACGCGCCCCATGTCCGCGGTTGGACAGGCGGCAAATTGAGAGCCGGCTGAGAAGCTGCCCCTGCCTGCCGTCGCTGGCCAGCATCGAGAATGCCTTGAAGGCATTGCTGGGGTCCGATCAGAGGTACACTTCGCAGATTGCAGAGATCATCCGGCGCGATCCGAGCCTTACGGCGCGCCTGTTGCGGCTGGTTAATTCGGTCCATTATGGGATTTCCAAGCCGGTCAAGAACATTGAGGAGGCGGTCTTTTACCTTGGCATGAGACAGATTCGCCAACTGGCGATGGTGACGCCGATTATCGAGGATTTTCAAATCCTGGCGGGCCACACGCGGCTGGAGTGGCGGGGATTCTGGCACCATTGCATTGGCACGGCATTGATGACGCGGGAGGTCATTGACCTTGTTCAATCACAGCAGGCGGATAGTGATTATGTGGCGGGATTGATCCATGACGTGGGCAAGATCACGATGGCTTCGGCCTTCCCGGAGCATTTCGCGGAAATTTATATTCACCGAACAGAAGCCGAAATGGATTTGATGGAGCTTGAGCGGGAAGTATTGGGCATGGACCACGCAGAATTGGGGGCGGTTTACTTGCAGAAACAGACGTTGCCCGAGATGTTCGTGGAAATCGTGCAGTTTCATCATCAACCGGAACTGGCCCCGACGCATGGTCTTGTGGCTGCGGCTGTGCAAGTGGCGGATTTGCTGGTGCAACAGGGGAAGATCGGCTACAGCGGCCGCCTGCCTCCCAAGGACCCGGAGTCGTGGCGCAAGACCACGGGTTGGAAGATGCTCTTTGCCCATCAGACCGAGGACGAAAACGCCATCAGCCGGGCCAGTCTTAAACACAGTTTGGAACGCATGCCGGCGGCCCTGGAAGGGTTGGTCTGAGAATTCGATGATTGACTGACCTTGTTTCGGGACCGGTCCTAACAGTAAACCAGCAGCGATTGCGAAATGGGGTTGATCCGGTTGTGATTAATCAGTTTGTCAATATAGGGGCCCGTCAACCGTTGGCCGTCCGGGATCAACAGTATCCCGCTGACCGTGTAAATGCCTTGGGCGAGCACCATGCCGGGGCGCAGATCTGAGAGCAGAACCTCCCGTTGTTTCCCCGGTACCACGGCCTTGGGCAAAGTGCTTAGGAAAGCCCTGACCGCCTCCGGGTCGAAGGCCGAACTGGAGCCTGCGCTGATCCTGTCCGCCGCGGGCTGGCCGGTGGGATCGAACTCCGCATAGGCCACGGCCACCGCCAGCAACCGCGCCAGCCACGGAATATTCTGCCCGCTGAGCCGGTCGGGATAACCGCCGCCGTCAAAACGCTCATGGTGCGCACGGATGGTGGGGCCGACCTCCTTGAGGTGATGGGCAAAGCCAGCCAACTCAGCGCCGAGGATGGGATGATGCTCCACCAACGCGCGCTCGGCCGCGCTCAGGGCCGCAGGCGATTCTTCCCAGCGCTTGATCAGCCGCCGTGGAACACCCACCAAACCAATATCATGAATCCAGGCGCTAATTTCCAACGTTTGCCGCTCTTCTGACGACAGCTCAATGCCTTTGGCCATGGTGGAGCAAAGAACAAAGACGCGGCGGGCCTGGTTGCCCAACGTGGGATAAAACGTCTGCATCGTTTGCACGCAAAGCTCCACCGATTGCCGGAAATTTTCCTCCTGCGCCGCGGTCAATCTCTCCAGTTGCTTGTTTTGCCCGGCCACCATGGCGACCTGCAACGCCAGGGCTTGATTGGTCCGGGTCAGCTCCTCGTTCATGGCCAGCGTCTCGGCGCGCAGCCGGGCGTTGCTGCATATCAATTCATGGCGCTGGACGGCGTTTTTGACCGTGGCCAGCAATTCCTCGCGCAGCCAGGGCTTGACCACAAAGCGGTAAATCTCCCCCTTGTTAATGGCATCAATCACCGTGCCCAAACTCAGGACCCCCGTGATGAGTATGCGCGTGGCATCGGGTTGGATTTGCTTGACCTGCGCCAGGAATTCCAAACCGGTGACCAGCGGCATGTGTTGATCGCTGATCACCACCGAAAACTGTTGTTCTTGCAGAACGCTCACCGCATGCACCGCATGCGGCGACGTCATCACCTGGTAGCCTTCGCGCGACAAGATCTCGCGCAAGGTTGTCAGGACGAGCTCTTCATCGTCAACAATCAGTATCGGGTGGGCCGCCTCTTTTAAAAAATTTTGTTCCGCTGGCATGGTGAATGACTGGCGTTCAACTCCACAGTCCTTTCCCTCTTGCCAGCGTATCGGTTTGAGACAACTCCCGGCTGGGGGGCCAATCAACCCGGGACGGTTTCTGAAGCCGCTTGGTCATCAGGAATAGGAATGCCATGCCGTGGGTGGTTGCGGGCGGACATACGAACGCTGAATTCCCCGCAGATTCCGGTTCGCCTGGTCGAGCGATTCCTGCCGGGCCCGCGCCCGGCTCAACTGCGCCCTCAACGCCACGCTGTTGCGCGTGAGCAAAGAAATGATCCGGCCCACCTCGGCGCGAAAAGGCTTGGGGGGAGGGTTGCCAGGTTTGGCGGCCGCATTCTCTTCCGCGCATCTCCGCGCAGCTTCGGTGAATGACTCTCGCAGGGCGGCCCTCCGGGCCTGAATTCGCCTGACGGCGGGCCAGACGGCTGCTTGAATAGCCGCGCCTTCCGCCCGGGTCAACTGCAGCCATTGCTCCAAAATCCCGGCCAGTTCTTTTCGTGCGCTCATGGCCGATCAACCCAAGTGAAGGTCCGTTCCCGCCGGCAGGGAAGCCAAATCGCCGTCAGTCCCCCGCCCGCGGCGCAACATTTCCGCCCAACTTTCCCGCAGTGCGCGCAAGTGCCCGACGACTTCTTCGATCGGCGGTTTTTTCTTTTTGAGGTTCGCCTCCTGCAGACGGCGATAGAGGTAGGTGTAGAGCCGCCGGAAATTTTCGGCGATTTCGCCTCCTTTCTTCATATCCAGCCTGGCGTTCATCTCGTGGATGATGGCCTGCGCGCGCTGGACATTATTGTTGATGGTCAGGTTGAATTCCAACGGATCAGAATAATTGAATCCCGTCAGCCCTCTTTCCAAAAAACTGATGGCGCCATCGTAAAGCATCAAAACCAGATGGGGCGCAGAGGCCGTCTGCGTGCTCACTTTGCGATACGATTGCCACGGGTCATTGTGTTGAGTCATGGGTGAATTTTTGATTTAATCCGGCATGGATTGCAGTTGGCTGGCCAGAAAGCCGGAAAGCTTTTTGACCGCATCGGCCGACGGGTAATTGCCGGTGTTGATTAACTCCAGGCCGCGGGCCACGGCTTCCGGGCGGGTGTCGGCAGTATTTTTTAACGCCGTCTCCAAGGCGGTTGTGCCGGCGAAAGAGTTGCTCTCCGCAACCGGTTTTGCCCCGGTCGCGGAACGTGTCGCCGCCAACAGGCCATGGACGGCCCCCGGATTCATCTTGGCATCAATTTCCATAACTTTCAGCAACTTTCAGCTTTCACCAGTCGAACATCCTTTCCCCGCTCTTTATCGGCCATCATTCCAAATAACTTTAGCCGCCCTTACCGGCTTGGAGCCGGCCTCCCGGGCAATGTCTCCAAAAGAGCGGCCAGCGTGTACTGGCCAAACTGGGCCGGCGAAGTCAAGATGGTGGAGGCGTCCGCTGAAGGCGCCTCATTGCGGAGATGATGGCCATAATAATCCCTCGCCGCATTGGACACGCCCGGCTCTCCGGCGTCCAGCACTTCATCGGCGGACCATAAAATTTTGTCTTTCATCTCCTGCACAGACAAGGGGCCGGGCGGCGGATTGGCCACCAGGCTGAATTTCCATCCCACCGCCAAAGGCTGATAGGGCTGATAGCGGATCAATTGGCAGAATAATATCGCATCACAGCCGGTGGCATCGCTCACGCGCCCAAAAAAATCCGCCGGCAACGCCTCGTCTGTTCTCCAGCCGCTCCTGCCCGTCCATTGTCTCAATTGCTCGGGCGAAACCGGTATCACTTCAAACCGTTTGCACTTCTCAAGTTCCGCGTAAAGGAGCGGCCCGAGGGTTTCCACGCCGGCCTCCAGAAATGCCGTGGACACAGGGGTGACGAGCGGCAATACGGCAACGCGCTTGACTTGAGCTGGCAGCGAATTTGTCCGCCGATAGACGTTGGTGGGCCGATAGCGGGGACCCATATCCTGAACCGCATTCGGGAACGGCGGCAGGACGTGGCAACCGACGGCCAGGACAGCCGTCATAATGGAGCAAAGCAAGCAGAGCCTTAAACCGCCCTCTCTCCACCCAAGTTTAAACCAGCCTTTTTTCATGATGTGGAATACTTTAACCTGAAGACGAAGATGAATTGACCGAGCTGGGCGCGGTTTGGTCGCTCGAGCTTGAGCTGTTAAAATAGTTGTTCAAAAATTGCTTGTCCGTGTTAAGGCTGTTAATGGCGGTTTCCATGGCGGCAAACTCATTGTCCAGCGTTGTTCGGTCATTCGCGATCTTCGCCTGTAGTGTGCTGATGTTGGTGGCCATGGATTTGGCCTCACTGGTCATATTGGACTCATCGGTGGCCAGCACCCCATTGGAGCCTGTAACGCCGGTCAGATAGGAACCCAGAGTCGTGGCCAGGCCGGTGGTGGCATTGGTGAATAAATTCTGAACGGCGCTCAGATTGTTGGTCAGCGCGTTGTCCAGTGTTGTGGTGTCGGAGAGCGACAGGGTATTATCCGTTCCGTTGGACGTTATGCCCAGATCGTTCAGGTTCTCGACCCCCGTGGTCCCGCCCGACGGCGTGGCATCCACCAACTGCCGCAACGTGAACGCGATATTTTCTACATCCATGTCGCCGGTCAACAGTCCGGGCGTGACCGTGCCCGTGGAGCTGGTGGTGGAGGTGGTTTGGCTGCTGATGTAGTTTTGCACGGCATTGTAGTCCGTCACAAAAGAACTGATCGCGGAAGAAATGGTCGAGGTGTCGCTGCCGACCGAGATGGTGGTGGAACCAGCGCCCAAAGCAGTGATGGACAATCCGGTGATGCCGGACGACCCCGCATCAATGGTGTTGGATTGGCTGGTCAATGTGCCCCCGCCGTTGATGCTGTATTCAAGATTGTTCCCCGCTTGCAATTTTCCGCTTGACAGGCCGGTCGCCGCCAAAAAATTGCCGGTGACGTCCTGGAGCGAGATGCCCACGTCCCCCGGGCTTGTATTGGTAAGCTCGAAACGGTTATTGGCCGGATCGTAAGTGGCCGTGACTCCCGCGGCGGAATTGTTAATCTCCTGCAAGACATCTGATACGCTGTCGGTTTCGGCATCGAATTTGAACTGCACACCGTTGATGATGAATTCGCCGTTCCCCGAGCCGCCGTCGTTGATCGTGATGGAGGTGTTCGCTTCATCCAGGTTGTTGCTCAAATTGACACCGCCCAAGGCGGCGGCGCTGGTCACGGTGTCGGTCCCATTGTTATAGAGTTCCGCGGCCTGTAGAAAATTGCTGGTGTCCGTGTCGCTGCCCAGGGTAATGGGAGTGGTGTTGGTGGGATCGGTGTTGGACAGCGTGATCTCATCGCCCGAGATCTTCCCGTCGGTATCGGTCGAGGTGGTATAACTGCCGGTGACCGCACCGTCCGTGGCGGTGGAAATGTCGTTAAAAACGTCCTGCAAAGTCTCGCTGGTGGAAATCGTGATAGTCTGGCCGTTGACCGTAATAGTGCCCGCGGTAATGGGGGTGGCGAAACCGGCGCTGCTCAAGACCAGGTTGTCAACATTGTCGGTGGAACTCAATGGGGCGCTGGCAGTGGATCCCACCTGCACGGAATCGCTGGCCAGGTGGGTGACGTCGAAGGTGTAAGTGCCCAGGGCAGTGCCGGAGGCGGCTGTGGCGCTGGCGACTGAGGGATCGGAAAGAGTAGTCGTCCGACTGTCAAAAAAGCTCGGGTTGCTCAGGGTGGTGGCGTCTGTGTTCAGAGTGGTTAAATCAGTTCCGATGGTTTGATAAGCGGTTTTCTTGTTCTCATCGGCCGTCTCCTCGGTATTCATCTGCGTCTCGGGGGCGGCCTCTGCGGTGAGCATTTCGTTGACGATGGATGTCCAGTTAATGCCGGAAGCCAGGCCGGACATCGCCAGGGCGT
>Ga0326728_10012810_pt1 | contig 18459 bp, 17 predicted proteins | sample MB3enrmetagenome_FD_207602 | JGI IMG/M metagenome (GOLD analysis project Ga0326728, IMG submission 207602) | Lab enriched peat soil microbial communities from McLean, Ithaca, NY, United States - MB31MN | ecosystem: Environmental > Terrestrial > Soil > Wetlands > Peat | place: USA: New York... | reverse complement strand
CTTCGACGTGGCCGTGAGGGAGAGTCTTGCGTGTGCAGAACAAATCGTGAGGGGAGACCAGGGGTTCATCTTGCAGCAGCATGAGGAAGGATGGCCCGCCGCTGATTCTGCCCAACCCCCATGAAAGCGATATCAGTGCGGGCTTGCTCGTGCGTATATTGCGCCAAGCTGGCATCAGCCGGGAGCAATGGGAGCGCCTCTAGCGGTTCGGCTCAGCTCTCCGCCACGTGGACCCGCGGCTTAAACACTCCGATTACAAGGCCCACGGCGCTGACGGCCGCGGCCACCAAGGCCCACGGCGTCAGCAGGGCGTGATCGATCAGAAACCCGGCGATGACAGGGGCTACAATCTGTGAAATCGACATAAGCGACTGCGTCAGCCCCAGCACCACGCCTTGCTCTTCCCGGCCGGCGCGTTGCGTGACGAGGCTGGTGAGCGCGGGCCGCAACACGCCGGTGCCGAACGAGGAAATGGTACTGGCCACAAGCAGGCCAGTCAGATGGTACGAAAAGCCGATCATCGCAAAACCCAGCGCCGCCGTCACGAAACCCGCCGTCACGAGCTTCTCCTCGCCGAACCGCTTCACCAGACGCCCGATCAGGCCGCCCTGCAAAATGATCCCCAGGAAGCCGCCGTAGGCGAAGATGTAGCCAACCTCTTTCGGGCCGAATGGGTGGCCGTTCCATGTGTAACGGCGCTCGGCGAAGAGCGCGAAGCCGGACATGAAAATGGCGAAAGTGAAAGTGAACGCAAAAAACTGCCAGAGCAATTCGGCCAGCACGGGGCGCTTGAAATAGGCGGCGTAATTGCCCCAGTCGAGCACGCGTAGGCGGCGTCCGGCGGGGAGCGGCGGGCCGCCACGCTTGTCGGCATCGGGGACGACGGGCGCGGAAGGCAACAGGAAGTAGGTCGCCAGGATGCTTGTGGCGGACAGCGTCGCCGCCGCAAAGACGGGGTATTGATAGCCGAAGGTGGAAAGGAAACCCGAGATGGCCGGGCCGATGAGGAACCCGATGCCGAAAGCCACGCCGATCACGCCGAACGATTTGGCGCGTTCCTCCGGCCGTGTGACATCGGAAATGTAAGCTTGCGCGAGCGATAAGTTGCCGGCGGTGAGGCCATCGATGACGCGTGAAAGAAAGACCATCCAAAGCAAGGCAGCGAAACCGGCCCATGCGAGGATCAGAAACCCGATGAACGTACCCATCTGGCTGACCAGCAGCAGGGGCCGGCGGCCTACGCGATCGGAAATCTGGCCGAGCAGCGGTCCGCCCACAAGCTGGCAGGCCGCGTACGTTGAGACCAGCAGTCCGACCACAGTGGGACTTGCGCCCAATCGCTCGGCGTAGAACGGCAGCAGAGGCAGAATGATCGTCAGGCCCAGAACATCGACCATGACGATCAAGAAGATCGGCAGCAGCGGCGAACGTTGCCGCGAGGCGACATCCGCTGCGTTCACTGCGCTCACGATAGGTAATTCACGATTTTCGCGAACGAAGCGGCGTCGAGGCTCGCGCCGCCAACCAGCACGCCGTTAATCTCTTCCTGCGCCATGAGGGTCTTGGCGTTATCCGGCTTGACACTGCCGCCGTAGAGAATCCGAAGGTTCCGGGCCGCTTCGTTGCCATAGCGCGCGCGCATCTCGCGGCGGATGATGCGGTGCGCGTCGGCGGCGATTTCGGGCGTAGCGGTTTTGCCAGTGCCGATGGCCCAGACGGGCTCATAGGCAATCACGATCTTCGCAAACTGCTGCGGATCGAGTCCGGTGATGCCTTTGCCACACTGGCCGCAGAGCACGGCTTCGGTTTTGCCGCTTTCGCGATGCTCCAGCAGCTCGCCCACGCAAACGATGGGCGAAAGGCCGGCCTCGAGCGCCGCGACTGTCTTTTTCAGCACGGTTTCATCGGTTTCGCCGAAGAACTGGCGGCGCTCACTGTGCCCGATGATCACGTGGGTAGCTCCAGTGGCATGGATCATCGGCCCGGAAACTTCGCCGGTGAATGCGCCCTCCTTGGCCCAGTAAAGATTCTGCGCGCCGACCTGAATATTGGCGCCACTGGCCCCCTCGACGGCCGCCGCAAGATCAGGAAACGGCGGACAAATCACGATTTCACAATGCTTGGCCCCCGCAACGAGGGGCCGAAACGCCTCAAAAAAAGCACGGGTCTCCGCGGGCGTTTTGTACATCTTCCAATTGCCCGCCATTACAGGTTTATTCATAAGCTGTGTGTGATGCGTTGCCGCGAGTTGCGCGGCGGTCACACTTTCGAGGGTAGCAGATGCAGGCCGAGTCTGAGGAGGCCTAGGCCGGGTAGTTCGCGCCGTTGACCTGCGGACGGACGGGGCGCGGGCGCCGGCGGAAGGGCTTGCGTGGAGCAACCGTGCGGGAAGCCACGAGCGTAGCAAAGTCTTTCTCGCTGAGCACGGCGTTCGCGGCCTGCGATTTCACCTCGGGTGAAAGTCCCAACTGCGCCAATAGCACTTGCACGCACAACGCCGGGCCTTCCTGGATTCCTACATGGTACTTCTGAAACAGCCGCACGTCCCCAGTCACGATGTAATCGCGGGTCTGTTCGCCGGAAACGATGCCATGAAAACGAAAGGTACGGACGAAACCGGACTGATCGAAACCGACATACCGGAGTTGCATGGATTCGTGCGTCTTTTCCTGAGCGCGCGAGGGATGCCGGTCTTCGAAAAGGTGTACATTCGCGGCCTTTGGCCAATGGCCGCTTTGCAGTTCGAAGCTCACGGCCTGACCCACGGTCAGCAGCGGGAAGTCGTGCTCCCACACTGCGGACCCCGCAAAATAAACCGTCTGGCCATTCTCCGCCTGGATGAAGCCAGAGCGGTTGGTGGCACTCAGGTTCTTGATTCTTCCAATCATTGCGTTCTTGGGGCGCCTGATCTGGCCCGCTTGCAGGAGAAGTGCCGCGCAGGGCCTTGGCTGGCTAAGGCTGAAGAATTCAGATCGTCTGACTTAGTTCAGACTACCCGATGAGGGGAGCGAGAGTGCCCGGCTCAGTTACTATCGTCGAACAATCCACCGCTAAAGTCAATTTATTCTTGGGCCTACGAGACTGAAGACAAGAAACTCGTGCCGCGGCTAATGGCCGTTCCGAAATTTTCCGCCACGGTTTGCCCGATATCAGAGAGGGTTCGGCGTAGGCCCAGATTCACGCCCGCGCGCGCCTTGGGCCCATAGACGAGTAGGGGAACGTACTCACGGCTGTGGTCGGTGGAAGGTGTAGTGGGATCGCATCCGTGATCCGCCGTGAGGATCACCAGATCGCCTTCGTTCAGCTTACCGAGGAACGCCGGCAGCCACGCATCGAACCGTTCAAGCGCGCCGGCGTAGCCTTCCACGTCGTTACGGTGGCCGTACTGCTGGTCGAAGTCCACCAGATTGACGAAGATCAAACCTCCGGCGGCCGCGTCCATGGCTTCGAGCGTTTTGGCCATACCGTCGTCGTTGTTTTTCGTTTTAACGTGATCGCGGATGCCGCGGCCGAGAAAGACATCGAAGATTTTCCCCACGCTGTAGACCTCGATCCCTCGCTCGTCGAGGCGGTCAAGCAGCATGCCTTTGGGGGGCGGGACGGCGTAATCGTGGCGATTGGGAGTGCGCGTGAATGCGCCGGGCGAGCCAATGAACGGCCGTGCGATCACGCGGCCCACCTCATGGGGGCCGTGCAAGATTTCCCGCGCCGTTTCGCACATCTTGTAGAGCTCCCACAACGGGATGACTTCTTCGTGTGCGGCGATTTGAAAAACGCTGTCTGCTGAGGTGTAAACGATGGGCGAGCCGGTGCGCATGTGCTCGGCGCCCAGTTCTTTGATGATTTCCGTGCCGGATGCCGCCTTGTTGCCCAGCGTGTTCCGGCCGATTCGGCGCTCGAACTCATCCATAATCTCGCGCGGAAAGCCGTGCGGATAAAGGGGAAGCGGCTTTTCCAGGTGAATCCCAGCCATCTCCCAGTGGCCGGTTGTTGTATCCTTCCCGGGCGAGGCCAGTGCGCATCGGCCGTACGCGCCGGCGGGAGACGCCGCAGGATCGAGATGGGCGAGGGGCTTGATGTTGGCCAGACCGAGACGGCACAGATTCGGCAAGCGCAGGCAGCGCAGGCGCGCGATGTTACCGAGCGTGTCACTGCCCACGTCGCCGTAGTCGGCGGCATCCGGCATAGCCCCGATGCCCACGCTGTCCAGCACGATCCAGATCACACGGCGGAACACAATTCGAGGGTATCACTCAACAAGCAGCGCGGTGCTTGCTCCAAGAGGCGCCACGACCCTCCGGTGGATTTCAGCCCTTGCTCTCGCTAAGCGCGCGAAGCTCCGCTTCTACATCCATGGGGGCGTCTGGCGGCAGATGAACGACAAGAATGCCCCCGAATGCTCGCTCCCAGTTGCCACCGAGCGCCATTACGCGATCTAACACGGATTGCAGCCCGGGCGACTCTTGCATCGCTGCGGTCAGGATAGCGGACGTGATCTTCAGGCCTGACCGCGAAATCACCCTTACAAATGCCGTGGCTCCATCTGGCCGGCGCGCGAGTTCAACGACATCCCCGTAGAAGACATCACCAACAAGGAATGACGTGTCCTCCAACCGATATCTGTTCTCCCCCAGGGAAACGACTCGAAGGGTTTCAGATCCTTCGGGAAAGATGACCTCGATTTCTTCAGCTGCGGGCATAGATATTCACTCTGATCAGATTGCGTGTCTGCGGAGTTGCTCGGGACCGGCCCAGAACAACGCCCATAGCCGGCCAGCTTCGGCCGCATCCGGCATGGCCCCGATGCCCACGCTGTCTAGTACGATCCAGATCACACGGTGGAACACAACTCGAGGGTATCACTCAACATTCCAGGACACGCATATCCTATAATCAAGACCGATGAGAGTCTTCCTATTCTCCATTCCCGCACTCCTGATCGCATCAACCGCGTTCTCTGCGACGCCGCTATCAGTGTGGCCCGTCGACTCGCTTACGAAAGTCTTCCCTGACGATCCTTCCGGAAAGAACGGCGCGTCTGACCAGGCATGGCTTCTCGCACGCAACGGCCATACAAGCCTGCAATTCGCGATTCGTTCGAACACGCCGATCGAGGCCCTTTCAGCGACCGTCAAGCTGGCGGGCGGGCTCCAGACCCAGGTGCGGCACGTCGGTTATGTACCGGTGCGCGCGAACCCGCCGGATACGCCAGCCGATGAGGTAGCGCACTCCGCGCCGGCGAAATTCCCTGATCCCCTGTTTGAGGATTTTCCGTTCCGGCTGGATGCGGACCAGACGACACCGATCTGGATTACCGTCTATGCGCCCGCCGGAGCCAAGCCCGGCATATACAAGGGCGAAGCCACATTCCGCGACGGCAAAAAGCGCTTGGCGAGCCTGCCCTTCCGCGTCGAAGTCACTCGCGCCACCGTTCCAGCCAAGCAGACCCTGAAGGTCACCACCTGGTTCAACCTGGACAAGGACTCGCTCAGGCAATATTACGATCTCGGCGGGAGTTCCGACCGGTACTGGGAGCTAGCATCAAATATCGGCCGCGTGCTCGCGGATCACAAACAAAACGTGCTCATTACGCCGGTCCTTGCGCTGACTGACGCGCACGTGAGCGGCGGATCGTTATCGTACGATTTCACACGGCTCGATCGCTGGATCGAAACCTTCACCCGCCTGGGCGTACTGGATGTCATCGAGGGCGGCCATCTGATGGATCGCGCGTCCGGGTACGATTCGCCCTTGGCGATCCCCGCGTTCGTAGTCGAAAACGGCGAGGTCCACCGGCAGACCGTTGGCGCGGACGATCCGCGCGCCGAGGCGCATTTCAACTCCTTCTTGCCGGCGCTCTACGCGCACTTGAAAGAAAAGGGTTGGTTGGACCGGTATGCGCAGCACGTGCTGGATGAAGCCCATGGCGCTGAGCCGCCGGTTTATCTGCGATACGTCGGCATTATTCGCAAAGACCTGCCGGGAGTGCCGACGATCGATGCCATCGATCAGACTGCCGGCCTGCTTGGCGATGCCTGTGATATCTGGGTGCCGCAGCTCGGCAAATTCGATGACAATTTTGACGCCATCCGCGAACACGTAAAGAAAGGTGGACAGGCCTGGTACTACACCTGTCTCTATCCCCAGAAACGCTACCTGAATCGCTTCATCGACTACCCGCTGCTCAAGACGCGGCTCCTGCATTGGTTCAATTACCGCTACGACTTCACCGGGTTCCTGCACTGGGGCGGGAATTACTGGACCAAGGATCCTTACGCAGATGTTGAGCTGATCATCGAAAACGGCACAGAGGTTCTGCCGGCCGGTGACGCCTTCATCACGTATCCCTGGCGTGAGAAGAACAGCATCCATAGCTCGATTCGCTTCGAAGCCGAACGCGAAGGAATCGAAGATTACGAGCTCCTGCACGCGCTCGCTGCGACCGATCCGGAGAAAGCCCGGCAACTCGCGGCGCAAGCCATCCCCGGACTGACTGACTACGTCCGCGACGTAGCGACGTTCCGGCGGTTACAAGCGGAGCTGCTGGGAGCTCAGTGACAACCAGTTTCTAGTGCCATGTGACAAGTTGTCCAAGGTTGTCACAATAACTTTGGTTAACTCCTAAACCGCTGGCCGCCGCCATCTCATTGAGAAATAACGCACTGGCCTCGCCATGCGGATGGCACTCAAAATGTAACTAAAGGCGACCATGAGAGTTAGACTGGTGCTTCAACTGACCCCCCCAAGTCCCCCTCAGGTGGTCGCCGCCGCGGTCGCGGAGCCGCGGGCGGAACACCGCAGTGCCAAGCGACTGCCGGTTGACTACCGATTCTCCCTCTACTCGAATGATCCGGCGGGGCAGCGGTACATTCCTGCTCGCGGCGTCAATATGAGCCGCTCTGGCGCTCTGGTGGAGGCGGAAGAGCCGGTGAGTATCGGCAGTATTGTTGCCGTGAAGATCAACAAGCTCGGTCTGATGGGCAGCGCCTCGGTGCGCCACTGCACGATCAAAAGCGGGCGGTTCCGTATCGGCCTGCACTTCCCCAACCCGCTGACCCAATCTCAATAACAGCCAGAAACCTTCCCCCCAGCGAATGGCGTCATAAGCTTATGCGGCGCGCTCGCTCGTTGGTTCTCGTGTTCCTTGCCCTGCTGTCGCCGGCAGCGGCGGAGGACCTCATGCTGACAATCCCGCCCGTGAGGACGTCGCTGAACATCCAGAATCAGCCGATTGGCGTTACCGTCTCCGGATTTGTCTCCGGAGTCGCGGCGGCAGGCGACTCAGCGGCATTCCAATTGAGTCTCAAGGCCGATCTCGGCGACTTGCAACAGAACATGACCGCACTGCTCAGCTCTCAATTGAACCGGTCGGAGACGTGCGGGGAGCGGCTCACCATTAATCGCGCCACATTGGCGCCGAACAGCCCAGCCGGCCTCTTGACGGCTGATTTGCGGTATGAGAAGTGGGCGTGCGCCAAGGTACTCGGCAAGAAGGTCGTGAAGCGGCTCGTCGGCGGAAATGGGACCGTCACGGTGCGGCTCACACCGGCCGTGGAGGAGAATCGCACGGTGAAGCTCCAATCGGAAATCGGGTCGATCCAGGCGGATGGCTCCCTGGGCGAGGCGCTCCGTTCGGGCTCGTTAGGGCCGGCGTTACGAGACAAGATCCGGACAACACTGGCCTCCGCCCTGGACAAAGCCCACCTGCAAGGCACTATTCCCGCGGAGCTTCAGCCGCTCACGGCCATTCGTAGCGCCATGTTCACCGATGGCGGTGGCCATTTGTCCCTTGAATTGGCAGGCGAAGTACGAATTTCCGCCGAACAGCTCCGGCTGCTGATCAATCAAAGACGGGCGAGCGCCTCAGCCCACTGAATCGCGCCGCGGCACGTTTACGGCAAGGTCTCTTTGGCGATCCTCTGCTTCTGCTCATCGCGGAAGCGATGCAGTTTCGCACGAAGCTCGGGGCGGCTATTGGCCAGGATCGCGATGGCCAGGAGCGCGGCGTTCTTGGCCCCCGGTTTGCCTATGGCAAGCGTTCCGACCGGCACACCGGCGGGCATCTGCACCGTAGACAGCAGCGAATCCATGCCCTTGAGAGACGCGCTCTCCATCGGGACGCCCAGCACCGGCAGCGTGGTATAGGCGGCGGTAACGCCTGCCAGGTGCGCCGCGCCGCCCGCCCCAGCGATGATCACTTCGAGACCACGCGCTTCGGCGCTCGCAGCAAACCCGGCGGCAAGTTCCGGCGTGCGATGCGCGGAAAGTACCCGGTTTTCGTGGGGCACGCCGAACTCCGTGAAGGTTTCGCTTGCGGCGCGCATGACTTCCCAATCGGACTTGCTGCCCATGATCACGGCGACCAGGGGTTTCGAATTCTCAGACATCTCTGGAAACTATTCTCCTTGGGAGAGTGTGTACCCGGCCTTGCCGTCAAAATTGCGGAGGCTCTCGGTTTTGACCACGTCCAGCCCCGCCGCCGCGACGCGCTCCAGTAGCGACAAAATGTGCCGCGAAGTCACGGCCGCGCCGGGCTGCTTGGCAAAGTAGCGGCAGCGGAAACTATCGGTGCAGAAGGTTTCCGGAACGCCATCGGGCCAGACTTTCAGTCCACGATTGGCAATGGTCGAAAGCTTGAGGCCGTCGAGATCGATGCGTTGCATTGCCTCCGCTAATTGGTTGGGGTTGCGGCTCGGCCACTCCAGGTAGATGTCGATGCCGACCAGTTCCGTCTTCGGAGCCGGTGGCGCGGCCTTCCCTGCCTCGGCCGCGTGCGGGCTGCGGTGGGCATAACTCACGGCCTTCAACGTCTCCGGCTTCTTGCCCAGCCGCGCGATCACGGCATCAGCGAATTCCTTGGTCCCGACCTTCTGCTTGCTGATTCCTTCGGTGAAAATATCGTACGTGTGGACACCCTCTTCGAGCGTGCGCAGCCAGCCGTTGTGCACGCGCTCGGCGACCTCCGGCTGATCGATGTGGACCAGCATCAGCACCGCGCCCAACAGCAGGCCCGAAGGGTTGGCCAGATTTTGTCCCGCGCGACGCGGCGCCGAGCCGTGGATGGCTTCAAACATCGCGCAATGATCGCCAATGTTCGCCGATCCCGCCAGGCCCACCGAACCCGCAATCTGCGCGGCCACATCGGATAGAATGTCGCCGTAGAGATTCGGCATCACGATCACGTCGAAGGCTTCGGGCGTGTCGGCCATTTTCGCGGCGCCAATGTCGACGATCCAGTGCTCGTTTTGAATATCCGAATATTCCGCAGCAATCTCATCAAAGACTTTGTGGAAGAGACCGTCGGTCATCTTCATGATGTTGTCTTTGGTGAAGCAGGTGACCTTCTGGCGCTTGTGCTGCCGCGCGTACTCGAAGGCGTACCGCACGATCTTTTCACACCCCGGCCGCGAGATCAGCTTCAGACATTCGATTTCGTTCGTGGTCAGGCGATACTCAACGCCCGCGTACAGATCTTCCTCATTCTCGCGAACGATCACGACGTCCATCTTGTGGTGCTTGGTCTCGACGAACGGATGATAGGAGACGCAAGGCCGCACGTTGGCGTAGAGCCCGAGCGTCTTGCGCGTCGTGACGTTCAGGCTCTTGAAACCGCCGCCCTGCGGTGTCGTGATAGGCGCCTTCAGGAACACTTTCGTACGGCGCAGCGACTCCCACGAGCTGGGCTCGATTCCCGCGGTATTGCCCCGCAGATAGACCTTTTCGCCTATCTCGATGGTCTCAATCTCGATCGGAGCCCCTGCCGCTTCCAGAATGCGAAGCGTAGCGTTCATGATTTCTGGACCGATCCCGTCGCCATGCGCGACGGTAATGGGAACTTTGGCTGCCATAAGGTGGATTATCCAAGATAAGGAATAATTGGAGCGCGCGCAACCGTGTATAGCATAATGAAGATTCCCGGTCACACCATGCGGATCTGCTATTTGGACGCCTTTTCGGGCATCAGTGGAGACATGCTGGTCGGCGCGCTGGCCGATGCAGGAGCGGATTCGTCCGTCATTGCGGACGGTCTGCGCTCGTTGCACAGCGGCGCGTCCGTAACCTTTGAAAAAGTGAAGCGCTGCGGCATTGCGGCCAGCAAATTTCACGTGCACGTGGACGAGCCGCAGAAGCACCGGCATCTTTCGGGAATTCTGAAGATGATCGAAGCAGCGTCCCTGCCGGATCGGGTGAAACAGAACGCGTCGGCTGTGTTTCAGCGCCTCGGCGAGGCGGAAGCGGCCGTGCACCAGGTTCCTATCGAGAAAATCCATTTTCACGAAGTGGGCGCGGTCGATTCGATCGCTGATATTGTCGGCGCGTGCCTCGGTTTCGAACTCGTCGGTGCCGAGGCCATTTATAGTTCTCCGCTCAACCTCGGCAGCGGAACGGTGAAAGCGCAGCACGGCGTGATGCCCGTACCCGCTCCTGCCACGGCGGCGCTCGTTGCTGGCAAGCCGGTCTATTCGCGCGGGCCGGCCGTGGAACTCACGACGCCAACTGGTGCGGCGGTCGCGGTCACCCTGGCGAGGGATTTCGGTGTGATGCCGCCCATGAAGATCGCGGCCATCGGGTATGGCGCCGGCGGTCATGATTTTGCCGAGCAGGCGAACGTGCTGCGCATCTTCGTAGGCGAGGCGTCAGGCGCAGTGGAAGCCACCACGGTCTCGGTGATTGAAGCGAACATCGACGATTCGAGCCCCCAGGTGCTGGGTTATGCCGTGGAGCGGTTACTCGATGCCGGGGCGCTGGACGCCACGCTCGAGCCGTTAGAAATGAAGAAGGGCCGGCCCGGCACTCTGTTGCGCGTCATCGCGACGCCGGAGCAGCGAGCGGCGCTCGCCGAGATTATTTTTCACGAAACCACAACGCTGGGCGTGCGCACTTACACCGCCGAGCGCCTGGTGCAAGCGCGCCGCTGGGTGGAAGTCGAGACGCCGCACGGCAAAGTGCGAATGAAAGTTTCAGAGCGCTCCTTCGCGCCCGAGTACGAAGACTGCCGGGCTATCGCACGCTCGACCGGCGTGGCCCTCAAAGACATCATCGCGGAAGCGAATTTTGCATATTTGAAAAACCATCAATGAAATATTACCTGACAACACCGATTTACTACGTCAACGCGGCCCCGCACATCGGCCACACCTACACCACCATTGCCGCCGACGTGATCAAGCGCTTCAAGCGCATGCAGGGGTTCGACCCGGTGGTGCTGACGACCGGCACCGACGAGCACGGCCAAAAGGTGGAACGCTCCGCGCAAGCCGCGGGAAAAACGCCGCAGGAGTTCACCAAGGCCATCGCCGAGGAGTTCAAGCGCCAGTGGAAGGACTTCGGTCTGGGCATCGACCACTTCGTCCGGACGTCGGAGGACCCGAAGCATCGCGAAACCGTGCAATGGCTCTTCGAGCGTTGTCTGAAGAACGGCGCCGTTTACAAGGGCAGCTATACCGGCCAATATTGCGTCTTCGACGAGTTGTACGTAAACGACGCCAAACCCGGCGATCCCTGCCCGGATTGCGGCCGGCCCACGGAAACGGTTACCGAAGAGAATTATTTTTTTAAACTCTCAGCGTTCGCCGGGCGCCTGCTCGAGCTCTACGAAAAGCAGCCCGACTTCATCCAGCCCGAGGCGAAGCGCAACGAAGTCATCTCCTTCGTGAGGCAGGGCCTCAACGATCTTTCCATCAGCCGCACAAGCATCAAATGGGGCATCCCGGTGCCGGTCGAAGGTAAGCACGTGTTCTACGTGTGGTTCGACGCACTGACGACGTACTTGAGCGCGGTGCGGGATCAGAAGGACAAGTCCGGTAATGATATCTGGCCTGCCGACCTGCACCTCATCGGCAAGGAGATCGTCCGCTTCCACGCCATTTACTGGCCAGCGTTCCTGATGGCTGCCGAACTGCCGCTTCCCAAGCACATCTTTGCGCACGGCTGGCTGCTGTTCGAGCAGGACAAGATGAGCAAATCGCGCGGCAACATCGTGCGTGCCGAGCCGATCCGTAAGGTGATGGGCGCCGACGCGCTACGCTACTTCCTTTTGCGCGAAATCGTCTTCGGGCAGGATGGCAGCTTTAGTTACGACGCCCTGATTGGACGGTACAACTCGGAGCTTGCCAACGGTCTGGGCAATCTGGCGAGCCGCACGCTGACAATGATCCAGCAGTATCGCGCCGGAGTGGTTCCCGCGGGCAACGCGGAACAGATACAGAAAGTCGCCTGCGAAACGATCCGCGCGACCGCTGACGCCTTCTACAAATTCGAATTCTCGAAGGGACTGGAGTCGATTTGGTCGCTGTTATCGGCGGTGGATAAGTTCATCGTGGACCAGGCGCCTTGGAATTTGGCGAAAAGCCAGGAGACTGAAACACAGGCAAAGCTCGATGCGGCGCTCTATACCTCCGCCGAAGCGCTACACATCGCGACCGCTCTGTTATCGCCCGTTCTGCCCGAGTCTTGCGCGAAGATCTGGGAGCAGCTCGGCATGACTGAGCCGCTCGACTCCATCCGTCTCGACACGCTAGCCTGGGGACAATTGCGAGCGGGTCAAAAAATCGGCCACATCGCCGCCGTCTTCCCCCGCATCGATGCCAAACCAGCCATCGAAAAAATGCGCGAACTGGAAGCGCAGGTCTCCGCCGAGCAGGCCGTCCTGATGGGTAAAGCACCGGCTCCTGCTGCGCAACCGGCAACCACCGGCTCGCAAATCACTATCGATGATTTCTCGAAAGTCGACCTCCGCGTCGGCCAGGTACTTTCCGCCGAGCGCGTCAAGGGTGCGGACAAACTGCTGCACCTCAAGGTGGATCTCGCCGAAGCCGAGCCGCGTTCCATCGTTGCCGGCATCGCGGAAGCTTACGCGCCCGAACAACTCGTCGGCCGCAAAGTCGTCATCGTGGCCAATCTCGCGCCGCGCAAACTGCGTGGACTGACTTCGAACGGCATGATCGTCGCCGCGTCGCTCGAAGGCGGCAAACCCGTGCTGGCCAGCTTTCTCGAAGAGATCCCGGTGGGTGCGCGGCTGAAGTGAAGCTGGTCGATTCCCACTGCCATCTGGATGACGAGAAGTTCGACGCCGACCGCGAGGCCACCATCGCACGCGCTCGCGAAGCCGGTGTTGAGCGCATGATGGCGATTGGCACGGGCAATGGACCGCCTGATCTCGAAGCCGCTCTTCGCCTCGCACGCGAATACGAATTCATTTACGCCACCGTTGGCGTACACCCGCACGATGCCGCCAAGGCCACGCCCGAAACATTCGACCGTCTGGCGGACTTGGCGCACGAGCCCAAGGTCCTGGCAATCGGCGAGATCGGTCTCGATTACCACTACGACTTTTCCCCGCGCGACACGCAGCGCCGGGTCTTCGCGCAGCAACTCGAGCTCGCCGCGCATGCGCGGAAGCCCATCGTGATCCACACGCGCGAGGCTTGGGACGACACAATGGCCCTCATCCGTGAACATGGCTTGCCCTTCGGCGGTATCATGCACTGCTTCACGGGCGGAGCGAAAGAGGCCGGCCAGGTCCTGGAATTGGGCTTTCACCTCAGCTTCGGGGGAATCCTGACATTCCCCAAGGCGGACGATGTCCGGCAAGCCGCCGCATGCACTCCCGAGGATCGCCTGCTGATCGAAACCGATTCGCCGTACCTCGCTCCCGTCCCGCACCGCGGCAAACGCAACGAGCCCGCATTTCTTGCCGAAACGGCCCGGCGTCTCGCGGAACTGCGCGGCGCAGCCCCCGAAGACATCGCCCGCGTGACCACCGGGAATTTCGATCGTCTGTTCCATGTTGGGTGAGTTTTACAAGCGCACCGGGACCTTGAGTGTTGGGACCTTGAGTTGCATTCTGCGCGCGGATCGTGCATTCTAATAGGTTTTCATTCTTCGCCACAGCATGCGCATCCGGATTCTCTATCACGACCACTGTTTCGACGGCGCAGCATCGGCGGCGTTTTTTAGCCGTTTCATGGAAGGCGCGTTTCACCCCGGCGCTGAGTTCGCCTTCACCGGCATGGCGCACAAAGCCTCGCAGCTCTTTGAGCCTGAGCTTTTCGATGGCGACGAGAACGCGATCGTCGATTTCAAGTACTCGAGCGACCCCCATCTCACCTGGTGGTTCGATCATCACCAAAGCGCCTTCCTGACTCCCGAGGACGCTGAGCATTTCCGCCAGGATCGTAGCGGCAAGAAAATGTACGACCCCTCCTTTAAATCCTGTACCGGTTTCATTCGTGCCGTGGCGGAGCAGAAGTGGGGTTTCGTGGCGCCGGATCTCGATCAGTTGGTCTACTGGGCCAATATCATCGACGGCGCCCAGTATCCCGACGCAAAGACCGCGGTGGAGTTGGGAGCGCCAGCCATGAAGCTGACGCTGGTTATTGAAGGATCCAAAGGTTCGGCGATGGTCCAGAACATCATTCGCTGGATGCGCCACCGTACTCTGGAGGAAATCCTGGCTGAGCCGGAAGTGCAGCAGTTATTCCAGGTTCTGTACAAGCGGCATATCGATTCCGTGGAGATGATTCGCAGCCGGGCACGCAACGAGGACGGCGTCATCTACTTCGATCTCACAGGTTACGACCTGGAAGGTTATAACAAGTTTATTCCGTATTATCTGTTTCCTGACTCGACTTACACGGTCTCAGTAAGTCCATCCAGCTTTCGGACTAAAGTGTCGGTGGGATCTAATCCCTGGGCGCCCCACGAACCCAAGCATAATCTCGCCTCCATCTGCGAACGTTACGGTGGCGGTGGCCATCCCCGCGTCGGCGCCATCAGCTTCGAACCTGGCGCTCTAGACAAAGCCCGCACCGTCGCCGCCGAAATTACGCAAGAGTTGAAGAGCTAGAAAGACACCACCGAAGATCCGGCCGTCGAGTTACCGCTTCCCGAAATAGTCCACGCTCTCGAGTAACTTCTCCACGTGCTTAGCTAACACGTCGCACTCCAGATTCACGCGGCCACCGGGCTTGTAAGTGCCTAGCGTCGTGACCTCATAAGTGTGCGGAATAATCGTTACACTCAGCACGTCCCGCTCGAGCGAAGCAATCGTCAAACTAATACCGTCGATGGCGATCGATCCCTTGAACACTAAGTAACGGTCCAGTTCGGCTGGCACCCGAATCTTGAGCCACCAGTTATCGTCGCCAACCGGGTCGAGCGATAGAAACTCGCCCGTCCCGTCCACGTGCCCTTGCACAATGTGCCCGCTCAAACGATCAGTTGGCAAGAGCGGCCGCTCCAGGTTCACGTGCGAGCCCGCCGCCAGGTCGCCCAGATTGCTCCGGCGCAGCGTCTCCGGCGCCAGATCCGCCGCGAACGACTTCTCGTCCAGCGCTACGGCCGTCAAGCACACGCCATTTACGGCGATACTCGACCCTTCCTTGAGATCTTCCAGCACGCGCGCACACCGCACGCGCAGCCGCGCGCCCGCCGTCTGTTTCGCCAGTTCCTCCACGGTGCCCAGTTCCTCAATGATCCCCGTGAACACGTTAGAACTCCTTCCGAACGTAGCCTTCCACGGCGAACTCGTCCTCGGCCACGCTGTGTACTTGAATGCCGTGCAGCCGGATCGCGTCCATGCGCCGGCGGCGGCCCGTTCCACCGGCCATGGGTAAAGACTCGGTGCCGCCCAGAATCTTCGGAGCGTAGTAAAACAAAACTTTGTCTACGATCCCGCTGTCCAGCGCCGCCCAGTTCAGCATGCTCCCCGCCTCAATCACGAGCGACAGCCGCTTCTCTTCGCCCAGCCACTCCACCAGCCGCCGCAGATCGGTTCGTCCTCCGCGGCCGTCGAAGATGAGCACCCGCACGCCCCGGCTCTCCAGCGCCTTGCGCCGCTCGGCCGGCGACGCCGAGGTCGTAACCACCGCCAGATCTTCCTTCGCGCTCGTCACCATCTTCGAGTCCAACGGTATGCGAAGTTGCGAATCGGCCACCACCCGCAACAACGGCCGGCTGCGCCGAAGGCCCGTCCGGTCCGTCAGCATGCAATCGTCCGCCACCACCGTCCCCACACCGGTCAGGATCGCGTCTGAGTTGTGCCGCAACAGTTGCACATCCGCGCGTGCCAGGTCGCTCGTAATCCACCCTCGGTTGTCATCGGGCGCCGCGATCTTGCCGTCCAGCGTCAACGCCGTCTTGAGAGTTACCAACGGCCGTCCGGTTCGCATGAAATGCACGAAATCCTCGTTCAGCTTCTCCGCCTCGGCCGTGAATTCGCTCGCCAGCTCCACCTCCACACCCGACGCACGCAGCTTGTGAAATCCCTCCCCGGCAACCTGCGGATTCGGATCCTGCATCGCACTCACCACCCGGCTCACGCCTGCCGCAATCAGCGCGTCCGTGCACGGCCCCGTGCGGCCCTGGTGCGAACAAGGCTCCAGGTTGATGTACAGCGTCGCCCCGCGCGCCCGCTCCGCTGCTTGTTCGAGCGCGTGAATTTCGGCGTGCTTCATACCGTCGTAGGTGTGAAATCCCCGGCCCACCACTTTGCCTTCTTGCACGAGCACCGCGCCCACCATGGGATTCGGGCTGGTCTGGCCCTTCCCGCGGCGTGCCAGTTCAAATGCCTCGCGAAGAAACGAAGGATTCATTTTTCGAACAGCGACTCAATAAACTTTTCCGGATCGAACGGCAGCAGGTCGTCAACCTTCTCGCCAATCCCAACGTAGCGTATCGGCAGGTTCAACTCACGCGCGATGGCAATCACCACTCCACCCTTGGCCGTGCCATCCAACTTCGCCAACACGATCCCTGTCACGCCGGAACTCTCCGTGAATTTCCGCGCCTGCTCCAGCCCGTTCTGCCCGGTCGTCGCGTCGAGCACCAGCAGCACTTCGTGCGGCGAACCTGGAATGACCCGCGCCGCCGTCCGCTGCATCTTTTCCAGTTCGGCCATCAGGTTGGCCTTGGTCTGCAAACGCCCCGCCGTGTCCACAATCACGTAATCCGTCTTGCGCGCGCGCGCCGCTTGCAACGCGTCGAATAACACGGCGCTCGGATCGGCGCCCGGCTTCTGCCGGATCACCTCCATGCCCGTGCGCTGCCCCCAGATTTCCAGTTGCTCCACAGCCGCCGCGCGAAACGTATCGGCCGCGCACAGCAGCACGCTCCGGCCTTCCGCCCGGTACCGGTGCGCCAGCTTTCCAATGCTCGTGGTCTTCCCCGCTCCGTTGACCCCCACCACCATCACCACCGCGGGCGGCGCATCCACGTGCGCCAGCGGACGCTCCGTCGCTTGCAGAACCTCCAGCAGATGCTGGCGAATTAACCCGCGCAGCTCCGCCGCATCCCCCACCAGCCTGCGGTCCACCTGTTGCCGGATGCGCTCCAGAATTTCGTTCGTGGTCTTGACCCCGATGTCCGCGCTGATCAGCGTGTACTCCAACTCATCCAGCAGGTCCGCGTCAATTTCCTTCTTGCCCGCCAGCGCGTCTTCCAGGCGCGAAACCAGGCCCGCTCGCGTCTTCTCCACCCCGCTCTTCAGCCGCTCGAGCAGCGATGGCTCTTGTTCTACCGAGCCGAATAGAGTCTGGATCATTTTGATTTATTGTAACAACCGGCGCAAATCCGCCCTTGATGCGTCCGTAAGCCAGCCTGCCGAGACTCGGCTGTTTTCTCTGCGCTCTCATGGCCAGCGAGCGCGCCGCGGCCGCAAGGCATCAGATCCGCGTGTACCTTATTGGCCCGCACCGATGTAGTGCGAATCAACCTGCTTTGATTTCTCATGCGTTCTCGGCGTCTCGGCGGTGAGATTGGTTTTGCGTATTTGCGTTACTCACGGATTACGCAAATCCGCCACCGTGCGGGAAACGGTACAATCCACCAAGATCACCATGGAACCCGCGCCTCTCGAAACTCCGGCGGTGCCGCACTTCCAAATACGGGAAAGGCCCGGTTGGGCGGCCATCGCGCTCATCGCAGCATTTGTCCTGGCGGCCGTCGTGATGTTCCTGATCGGTGCCCGTCTCGTCAAGCGGACGCCCGCTCCTGACCTTTCCGCCGTCACCGTCGTTCCGTTCGCCGGCCAATCCCTCGGCGCTGATTTCACCACTGGACTCGCTGATGCTCTGGCAAGAGAGGCAGGCCTGCGCGTCGTCAATGGACCAAGCGCCGGCGCCTTTATCGAAGGCAGTATGCGGCAATCTGGAGACCACGTGCGCATCACGGCCCGCCTCGTTCGAGCCGCCGGCCGCAATCTGCTGTGGGCCCACACTTACGATCTCGCGACCCAGGATGTACCAGCCGTGCAACAAGACATAGCGCGCGATGTTGCGGCCGCGCTGCGGCTCTACCAGCAGGTACCTCAACCCTGACCCCCGCGCATTTGCCTCAGCAGTTTCGGCACCCGAATAATACAGAAGCAGGTAAGCCGCTGAGCACACACAGCAGAATGGAACTGGCGTAGGCCCTCGCAGAAGACGGCTATTTTCGCATCCGCGAATTTTACTGGCCTTG
>Ga0326728_10012809_pt1 | contig 18460 bp, 15 predicted proteins | sample MB3enrmetagenome_FD_207602 | JGI IMG/M metagenome (GOLD analysis project Ga0326728, IMG submission 207602) | Lab enriched peat soil microbial communities from McLean, Ithaca, NY, United States - MB31MN | ecosystem: Environmental > Terrestrial > Soil > Wetlands > Peat | place: USA: New York... | reverse complement strand
GGCGATGCCATGCCGGTTGAAGTAGGGAATCGGTGGCTTAAGAGGTTCAACATCCCTTTATACCAGGGCTATGGAGCGACCGAACTGTGCGGCGCTACTTCCCTCTCTTATGCAAAAGATGGAATTCCACCAGAGGGTTCAGCAGGGAAAATCGTTCCCACGGATCGATTTAAACTGGTGGATCCTGAGACCCTGAAGGAAGTTCCGCCCGGGGAGCCAGGAGAATTATTAGCAACTTGTGACTCTGCGGTAAAAGGTTATTGGAATAATCCTGAGGAGACAGCAGAATGCTTTTTGAATATCGATGGGGAGATCTGGTATCGAACGAAAGATATTGTCCGTGTGGATGAGAACCGGTGGCTCTTCTTCATGGACCGATCTGTGGATATGATTAAACATAAAGGCTATCGAATTGCCGCTGCCGAAGTGGAAAGAGTACTCCAGGCACATCATGCCGTACTCGCTGCCTGTGTGGTGGGCGTACCAGATGCAAGCGTTGGAGAGCGAATCAAGGCATATGTTGTCCTTAAGACCGATGTGAGGGGCGTGAGCAGTTATGAGCTCATGAAATGGTGCAGGGATAGGTTAGCCTCATACAAGGTTCCTACCTATATTGAATTTCGGGACATGTTGCCCAAATCCAAAGTAGGGAAGATGCTAAGGCGTGAGATGAGGGAAGAAGAGCGCAGGAAAGTGAAGGAGTAGAGTTCACGCCAGCATGAAGGAGAAGAACTTTGACCGAAGAGCAGAAAGTAAAGCCAAGGGGTCAGCCCTTGACACGGGACAAATTGAACTGCGGGTTAACGGGGCCATTCTTCATGCATTACATTTTGCGTCGAGACTTCGGTTCCCTCGCAATGACATTTTTTAAAATCGGGACTTGGGATATTGGGAATTCTTTCTAAATCGGCTTATTGCGGTTGTTTTGGTGAATTGCCGGGACCAGCTATTTTTGAAAATTTCTCTGCATTGAATCCCAACTTCTCTGCCAGGGTGATGAGATTGGCGGAGAATAGCTTTAGAGTTCCGTTTTCCCACCAGCATTTCTCAAGATCCCCGACACATTCTTCCAGTATTTCGTCCATTAAATTCTGAGCCTCCAGCTATTCGAGCGGCTCTTTCGATGGAAGCTCCTGATTTCTTGTATTTTTCTGTTGCAAGCATCATTTGGGCAACAGCCCGTTGAATTGCAGATAAGTAAGTGTACCCGCTATTTCTCCCCATCGGCTCATTTTTGAAAATTGGTAAAGGGATATTTTGTTTGCTTTTTCCTGAAGTTAACAACCCGACTTTTTCATAAGCATGCTTGATTCCAATCGGTAATCATCGGTGGTCGATTTCCCTTGACCTACTATTCCCTTTTTTATATATTCAACTCATCCCAAACCAAGTTCTTATCATTAATTAACAAAATTTGAATGTGGAGGGCCGTTTTGATCTTTAGCCAGATGTGGAATATCCACATCTTGGTGCAAGTACACTACCAAATTCAGGAGCAAAGTTGTCCGGCCTTGCCACTGCAGCCTAAACGGGCCAAACCTTGGTGCAATTGGGGGCGAGTTATCTGCTCATTGCAGGAAGTAGAACGAGGAGGAAATGCGAAATAAACTTTTTGCTCTATTGACGATTTTAGTTATGGTCGTTTCTTTAATCATTGGCTGTGAGACTGTCCCTAAAAAAACAGAACCAACGACCCTGGAGATCAACCCGAGGAACGCTGCGGCCTACTACAATCGAGCGAGTGCTTATTACAACAAAGGCCGATTTGATCTGGCCATCGCTGATTTCAGTAAGGCCGTGGAGATCAACCCGAAAATTCGTGAAGACATTAGTAAGGCTTTGGGATTTGAGAGGTGAAGATTTCTTCGAGTAATCATCAATCCAATCAATTCCTCAGAATGAAGATTAGTAGGTTAGTCAAAAAAATCAAGAAAAGGAGGGGAACATGGTCAAGAGGATTCTAATCTTAGTGGTCCTCCCGGTGCTGGTCTTAGGGGTATCCTATGGCTGGACGGCGAGTTCGCCGGTCATCCGCTACGTGCCCGGCTCCACCATCAAGCTCGATCAAATCCTCGGAGAAGAGGACAAGGAGCGGCATCAACCGACCCTCAGCCGAACCTTCACGCGGTATGGCATCCGGGGCACGGACCTCGGCTATTCCTTCGAGCACGATGGACGCGTGTACTTCCTGTTCGGCGACACCGTGGGCCGTTTAGACCGGGCCCTCGACACGATCGCGACGACGGACGCGCGCGATCCTGAGCACGGCGTGCGATTGGATTTTTTGACGGTCGGCAGCGATTACCTGACCATCCAGCCCCCCGGCATCAGCATGGGGGCTTTTGAAGTCCCTGTCTCGGGCATCAGCCTCGGGGGTCACCTGTACGTGGTCGTCAGTACGAACCATTCGATGGACAGGACCACCGATCGTTCCGTGCTCACCAAGTTCACCCTCCCTGCGATGTTTCAGCCGCTTCGCACGATCTCTCAGCTTCCGGCGGGGCGATTCATCAAGATGTCGATGCACTCTGCGCCGAGGCCCATAGCAGGCCTGCCTCCCGGTGGACCTTTCGTCATCATCTGGGGGACGGGCGTGTACCGCAAGAGCGACGCCTATCTGTCGATTGTCCCGACAGCAAACTTCGAGACCGGGAAGGGAACCCGCTATTTCTCCGGGCTGGACGCGGCGAGCGAACCGACCTGGAGCGAGAAGGAGTCGGAAGCCAAGCCGATCGTCAACAACGGCACGCTCGGTGATCTGTCGGTCACATGGTGCAGGGATCTCGGCCTATGGCTAATGTTGTACGATAGCCGACCGCCAGCGCCCCGTGGCATCCTGTTCTCTTACTCGCGCACGCCGTGGGGGCCGTGGAGCGAGCCGCAAACTGTATTTAATGCAGTTCGTGACGGCGCCGTTGGCAAGTTCATCCACAATCCTGACGCACACCCAGACGACGGACTCGCAGGGCCGGTCATCGGAAAGGGCAAGGCGAACCCGGCGGCCGTCCGGGGTGGTGCCTACGCCCCATATGTCGTGGAGCGCTGGACGAAGCTTCAACGCCCCGAGCTAAACCTATACTATGTTCTGTCGACGTGGAATCCCTACGTCGTCGTCCTCATGAAGTCACGCCTGCAGGTCGAGTAGCCGTCTTCGCGTTCAGTCCATTCAGGCCTTGTGGGTCCGAGGTGGGTTCGGCGTGAGGAAGTTTGTACGGGGCTTCAGTTCGGGTGGTGCCGACTCGGGGCCGAATGGATGGATTGGCGCTCAACGCAGGCGATGGAAAACCATATCACCTACGTTCAAGGGTCCTCGAAAAAGGTCTGCCAGCTCACCGGCGAGACCGACCATGAGTTCCACAAACCCACGGTCAGCCAGACGGAGACGCGATTCGGTCTGAAAGCCGCCGACCATGGCTATTCGTTCGAGCACCATGGCAAGCTGTTCTTCCTCTTCGGTGACACGGTGCCCACCCGCACGTTCCACGGCAGGCGAAACGGCCCCAATGCACCGACTCGCAATCCTGACTTCAACGACGCCATCGCTTTTGCCACCGACACGACCATCGAGATCTGCGTGAAGCTCGATTTCATCCACAACTCCATTGGCGCGTTTAAGAGCCCCGTCGTCCTGAACGCTCAGGGGCAGCCGGCGGTCAAGCTTCGCACCAATGAGTCCCCTATCTCGGGCATCAGCGAAGGTGGAAGGATGTACGTCATCTTCGGGACGGATAACCCCACCGACACGGCGAAACCACCCGGCCCCCTGGGCTATCCGACCCGCACCGTGGTGGCCGTCTCGGAGGACGACGCCAACACCTTCCACTATCTCTATGACTTTTCCAAGGGGCCGTGTTTCGGCTGTGCCGGCGCAAAGTTCATCAATATTGCCATTGCCCGCGCGCCCGATGGGTACCTCTATTTTTGGGGTACGCAGGGCGGGGAGCTCTACCGCAAAAGCGCCCCATACCTCGCGCGTATCGAGGCCGAGGAGTTCGGCCGGAGAGATGGCTGGCGTTACCTGGAGTATTTCACGGGATTGGATCAGCAGAAAATGCCGCGCTTCTCGAAATCCGAAGCCGACGCCACACCGCTGTTTGAGGATTACACGGGTGACCCCTCCAAGCCGCAAAACTGTATGGGTGAGCTCGGAGTGGAGTGGAACCGGTTCGTCCACCGCTGGGTGATGCTTTACAACTGCTTGAACAACACAGCCGCCCATCCTCGCGGGATCTACATGCGTCTGGCAGAGAAGCCCTGGGGCCCTTGGAGCGTGCCGCAGACCATCTTCAATCCCATACGGGACGGGGGGTATTGCCACTTTATCCACCGCGCCGTCACGCCTGAAAGGCCGGCATGCGACGACCTCAGCGCGCCCAACAGACTCGCGGTGCCGGGTGGCGACTACGGCCCGTACTTCATCTCGCGCTTCACCACCGGCGACGAGACCCTCGGAACTTCGACTTTTTATTACACCCTCGACACCTGCAACCCGTACGGTCAGGTCATCATGAAGAGCACCATCCAGGACGAGTCCAAACACTGATGAGAGCTGATCCTGTGGCCTAGCCCACCGGGGGGTAGCAAGCTGCGGCCATGCTTTGCTCGTTGTTGAAGCGCTAAAATGCCAGCTATGAGTCGTACACCGGCTCTCCTCTCGATCCCGATCCTGTTGTCGGCCTGGCTGCTTGCAGAGACCGCCAGCAAGAAGGACATCGACGTTTAGTCTGAATTTTCACCTGTAATTCATAGCTCGGAAGGCAGCGGGTACCTGTCAACCGAGCTCTTCATCTCGCCTTGGAAAAATATGGGCTCATGGTTAAACTGATGGAAGTAAATGGTTAGAAATCCCGGGAAAGAAATTTAGATTAACGCTTGATGGAAGTCAGAGTCAGAAACAGCTCTGCCTCTTTTATGCACATTTCAACCAGTAATCGTTACCCTTCAGAACTATCTTCCAATGAACATTAGTAGGAGTCCTCGTTATTTTTTCCCACCGGCTCATTTTTGAAAATTGGTAAAGGAATATTTCGTTTGCCTCTTCCTGAATCGGAAAAAAGTATTGACATGGAAAATTGAAACAAATAATATTGCTTTTGATCAGGGAGGAAAGTTCATTACACTAAAGGAGGTTTACCATGAAGAGAAACCTTTTTCTAATCGGTATTTCATTCATTTGTCTGGCCATGATCGGAGAAGTGGGGATCGCCCAAGCACAGTCAACCGAACCCATCAAAATCGGATTTATGGGTAATCTCTCAGCCCCGTCCTCCATCAGCGCTAAAGCGGCGGCGGTGATGGCAGTTGATGAGATGAATCAGGCCGGAGGTATTCTAGGCAGACAGATTAAGCTGATCGTTGAGGATACGAAGGGGGAAATTCCGAAGTGTGTGGAAATATACAAGAAGCTGGTGATGGTGGACCGGGTCCTGGCTGTGTTCATCGGGGAAAAAGTTGAGATGGGGGTTGCTGGAATGGAAATCGGCGCTGAATTATATCCTGAGTACCCCCACATTTTTTTCAGCACCATCGGGTCTGGGGACGACATCTGGCATCACGTGAGGGACAATTATAAGAAATATAAATTCGGATTTCAGACGTACTACTTCATTTCGACAAATTACTTGAAGATCTTGAGCGAGCTTAACAGCGAAGTGTTCAAGAAACTGATCAAGGCCAAGAAGGTGGCCATTGTGTACGAAGATATGGAATGGACCAAGCCCTTGCGCAAGGGGCTGAAAGATGTCTCCCCGCGTTTAGCCGAGGTTTACAAAAAGAACGGCCTGGATGTGGTTTACGAAACGACCGTATCGTTGGACCAAAAAATGTTTTCTTCCGTGTTTGAAGAGATCGCGGCTTCCGGTGCAGGGGTGATTGACTGTACCGTAGGCTACATCGACGAAGCTGCCTTTATAAAGCAGTGGTCCCAATCGAGCGCCAGGAATATCCCGGTATACTTCTGGGGAGGTCTTGCCGGGATGCCCCCGGCCTGGAAGATGACCGAAGGCAAAGTGGTCGGCGTCATGATTGGCTCCTCGATGGTGAAAGTTCCGATTACGAAAAAAACGATCCCCTTTATGGATAACCTTATGGCAAAATATAAAGTGGGACCCATTTTCGGCTCGCATACGACCTATGACAGCCTGTACGGATTTAAGAAGGCGATAGAAAAAGCGGGGGGCATCGGCAACATCGAGGCCCTCATCAAGCAGTTAGAACAGGTGGAAGAGGTTGCTGTGCTGGGAACCATCGGATGGGAACCTCGCTACCATTACAATCTGCCCTACCCTAAGTACATCACCCCTATCGTGCAATGGCAAAAAGGGGAAATGAAAGTCATCTTTCCCTTACAGTTTAAGCAGGCAGATTATATCCCCCCAGATGATTTGAGGCGTTAAAGAAATCCGTCGCAGAAATCTCCCTCCTCCCTCCGGGGTTTAAGTTTCTTCTACTGGGAAACAGACCTTGGAAGCTTCGGCTTGACCATAGAAGGAGGAAAGATGCCCAACCCTGTTGAGGGACTGACATGAGTTCCACCCTGCAATCGATCCTCGTCTATACTTTTATCTGGGGTTCCATCTACCTTTTAATCTCCCTGGGGTTTTCCCTGATTTGCGGAGTTTTGCGGATTTTCCACTTAGGGTACGGAGTCATCTTTGTGATTGCCGCTTACGGGACATGGATGTTTATGGAGGACGTAGGGTTGGGATTCATCCCCAGTGTCCTCTTGATGCTTCTCGTGCAAATCGGCATCGCCGTGGTGGTATTCTATCGAGGGGTCTTTCAGCGATACCTCGAAGAAGAAGAAATTCTTCTGACATTGTCTGTGCTCATCTCCATCGCCCTGATGCATCTGGCTAATTATCTGTATCCAGTCACGGCGGGCGTTAGTATTCCTTCCACCATCATCGACGCGATGCTGAAGATTGGTGCCGTAAAGATCTCCTATCAAATGCTCCTCGCCGCCTTTGTAGGAATTGTCGTGACGTTCGTCTTTGTGCTGATGTTCTTGAAAACCAGAATCGGCTTGATCGTCCGGGCGATTAGCCAGAATCTGGAGGCGGCGACGTTGATGGGTGCGAATGTGACCAAAATGTATTACCTGGCCATCATCTTATCCGTGATCCCTCCGACGATCTGCATGCTCATGATCGCCCCTTTCTGGGGGGTAGACCCTTTCATGGGATCTCCTTTGCTCATGACCGCCATGCTCATCGCCATCCTGGGTGGATTGGGCAATCTCAAGGGAAGTATTGCTGCTTCCTACATGATTGGTTTTATCCACGCCACAGTGAGTTTCCTTTATGTTTCCCGGTTTATGGGGCTGGCCGCCTTAATCATTACCCTGATCGTGCTGATGATTAAGCGGGGGGGATTATTTGCCGGAGAAACATTATGGTGAAACTGGAATTCAGACGGGATCGGATCTTACTGCGTTGGGGAGACCAGAAATATGAATGGGTCATCGAACCCCGGTATTGGAGGAACCCCGCTATTGGGGTTTTTCTTCTGGCGATTATCCCCTTATTCATCCTTCCCTACCCAAACATCTTAACCATGCTCACGAGTGCCAACCTATATGCCGCCATTGCCATCCCTTTGGGCCTACAAATGATCGGCACGGCGCGAGTGAATTTCGGGCCACAGCTCTATTTGGGATTAGGGGGATATACCTCTGCCTTGCTAAACTTGCATCTCGGTTGGAGTCCGATCCCAACCCTCGGGGCCACGATTCTAGTTTGCGCCGTCGTGGCTCTCCTGCTCAGTCCCACCACTTTTATCGCCAAGGGATTGTACTTTTCCCTCATCACACTGATTCTTCCCTTGACTTTCTTAGACGTCACCTTCCTCTATGGGGATATTTTCCGGGGCGAGGTTGGCCTGGTGGGGATGAGCCCGCTCTTCAACTTCGGCAAAGTCAAGTGGAACTACCTCGGTTATTTTTATTTCTCTCTGCTGCTCATGCTCCTTTATCTATTTGTATCCGATAAAATTAGCCGGTCGAGGTTCGGAGTCACCTTAGCAGCCATTAATGAAAATGAGGATGTCGCCCGCATGATGGGCGTCGATGTCAGCAAATATAAGGTTTTTTATTACGTTTTTCCTTCCATCCTGACGGGAATCGTCGCCTGGTTTATTGTCCATACCTTTCGAACTTTTGCAGGCATCACCTACCTTCCCCTCGATTTCATGATCAAGATTCTGATCATCGTCATTATCGGAGGACGGGCTTTTGTATACGGAGCAGTGCCAGGAGCCTATCTCATCGCCGTGGTGGAGGACTCTTTGCGGGGGCTCGGTCCCATGAATTACTTTGTCTTTCCCCTTGTCTTAATCGGAGCCATTCTGATCCTGCCTCGCGGAGAAGGGCTATGGGGTCTGTACCACAAACGGCATCATCGAGATTATTTCCCTGCCCTCCATGTGCGGAGATAGATCCATGTTGGAAGTAAGGGATGTCACCAAGCGTTTTGGCGGGTTATGCGCGGTCAATCAAGTGAGCTTCTCTGTGAATAAAGGTGTGGTCGTGGGGCTCATCGGACCAAATGGAGCGGGCAAGACGACCCTTCTAAACCTTATCTGTGGCATTTACAAACCGGACGCAGGAACCATTCGTTTTGAGGAGAACGATATTACAGGCATGCCTTCCAATAGGATATGTCGCTTGGGAATATCCAGGACCTATCAAATCCCGCAGCCCTTCTATGCGATGACTACATTGACTGGAGTGGCGGTCAGTGTCATTCATGGGAAAAAACGACCGCACATGAGTCTATCCGATGCGATCCTCGAAGCCTCTTACTACCTGGAGTTTGTCGGGCTATTTTCTAAACGGGATACGCTCGCCAAGGAGTTAACGATATATGAACTAAGAATGCTCGAACTGGCCAGGGCGCTGGCAACAACGCCCAAGCTGCTATTGCTTGACGAAGTCATGGCGGGTTTGAACCCGGCCGAATCCTCGAAAGCTTTGGAAATGATCTGGAATGCCCAGGAACAATTCGACATTACCATCCTTTGGATAGAACACATCATGAAAATCATCATGAATGCGGCTCAGCAAATCGTCGTTCTCCACTATGGCCAGAAAATTGCTGAAGGAACTCCGCAAGAGATTGCCAACGATGCAAAAGTTGTTCAGGCTTATTTGGGAGGTCGGTATGCTCAAACTGAGCGACCTTAACGTCGCTTACGGGGTCGTCCCTGTTCTCCATCAAGTAAGCCTTACGGTAGAAGAGAACGAGATTGTGGCTCTCCTCGGTTCCAATGGAGCGGGCAAGACCACCCTGCTGAACACGATCTCGGGGCTGCTCAAATGCACTTCCGGAGAAATCTCATTCATGGGCAAACCCATAGAAAACTTACCTCCCCACCAGATCGTTTCTTCAGGAATTGTCCACGTTCCGGAGGGAAGAAAAATCTTTCCCTATCTTACCGTGAGAGAAAATCTTCTTATGGGATCCTGCCTGCCTCAAACCTGGAAGAGCAGAAACGCTTTGCTGGAGAAGGTCTGCAGCATTTTCCCCATTTTGAGGGAACGGAGCCAGCAACGAGCCAGCTTAATGAGCGGAGGAGAGCAGCAGATGCTCGTCGTCGCCAGGGGTTTAATGGCCCAGCCCAGGTTGCTCATGATCGATGAGCCGTCCCTGGGGTTGAGTCCATTAATGATGTCCCAGATCTATGGAGTGATGAAAACGTTTCCTCAGGAACGAATCACTGTTTTGCTTTCCGAGCAGAATGCACAACAGGCCCTGGAGATGGCCAACAGAGGCTATGTTCTGCAGGATGGCCATGTGGTTTTGGAAGGGACCAGCGACAAACTTCTCAGTAGCAAATTTGTGAAAAAGGCTTACGTGGGGATATAGAAATGTCCGAGGATTATTTTTCTTTCACCCAAAGAATTTTCGACCCCAGCAAGATGCGGGAAAAGCCAGAAGCCCTGAAGGGGATTCGAGTTCTCGATCTCTCCCATATGATTTTTGGTCCGATTGCCGCCAAATTCCTCGCCCAATTCGGAGCGGAAGTGATTAAGGTCGAGGTCCCGTACCAGGGCGATCATTGGAGAGGGTCGACCTATTGGGGAAAGTACTGGAAACATTCCAACCCCTTGTGGAATTTTATCAACCACAGCAAGTACTTCGTGGCCATCGATGTGAAGAAACCCAAAGGAAAAGAGTTAATCTTAAAATTGGCTGAAAAATCGGATGTGGTGATTGAGAATTTTACTTCCGGAACCGTGGAGGCATGGGGGATCGGATATACCCAGGTGAGGAAGAAGAATCCAGGGGTCATCTATGCCGGCTTGAGCACTTTCGGGCAATACGGGCCGTTCCGCTTCTTCCCGGGATGGGATCTTCTGGCCCAAGGGGCGAGCGGAATGTTAAGTTTGACGGGACACCCAAAGACAGACCGATTCTTTAAAATACCAGACTTCTATGGTGATTTCTTGCCAGGATTTTTCGCCGGCATGATGATTATGATGGCCCTACATCATCGGCTGAAGACAGGAGAAGGACAATATCTCGATGCCTGCCAGGCAGAAATTTTAATGCGCGGATTATTTCATTTTACCTACCAATCTGTGACGAAAGGTGAGCTCGACCGAACCGGCAATCTGGATCCAACAACAGCTCCCTCTGGAATCTTCAAAACCCGCGACCAGAAGTTTATCGCCCTGGCCATAGCTACGGATAAACAGTTTGAGCATTTGTGCCAAGCGATGAATCGAGCCGACCTGTTGGAAGATGGAAGGTTCAAGAAGGCCTTCGCCCGGCTCAAGAAAGAGAACACCGGACATTTGCAAGAGATAGTCAGCGAATGGGTAGCGTCTAAAGATGAAAAAGAACTTTTGGAGACTGCGAAACAATACGGTTTCCCGCTGTCATCGGTTATGGATGACGTGCAAATCTGCCAGGATGAGTGGCGAAGGGATCGGGGAAGTGTGCTTCTTTATGATGATGAGATGTACAAGAAACTGGCTTTGGCAGGACCTGCGGCCATGTTGAGTAAAACGCCCGCCAGGATTAAATGGCTGACCCGTCCCCTCGGTTACCATAATCGCTATATTTTTAAGAAACTACTGAAATTATCGGAAAAGGAAATAAAGGCATTGGAGAAAGAAGGCGTGGTGGGCTACTGGGACTACCGAGTTGGTCAAAGGCCTCCTGTGTATTATGACATGGGTAAAGATCGGATTTTCAATTATGGAGGGAGTGAAGAACATTAAAGAGAAGACTTATTCGCGATATCTCCAAAAGAAAGGATCACGGAAGAGGATTTCCGAATGGAGCCAGTTTTTGACGGAAATGACCTCTGCGGAGGGAAAGCCAGAGGCTCTCGAAGACACGGTAGTCCTCGATCTCAGCTATGCGAATTTCGCCGGCATCATGGCGGCAAGTTTTCTGGCCGAAGCAGGAGCGGAGGTGATCAAGGTTGAACCCCCTGAAGGCGATCCTTCAAGAGTGATGAGCCCGTTCGGTGTCAACCTGAAAGGAGTGGGAATTCCCTATCTGACAGAGGGCCGAAATAAGCGCCACATCACCCTGCAGTTGAATGAAGAGCGGGATCGAGAAAACCTCAAGAAAATAGCTGTCAGAGCGGATGTGCTCATCGAAACTTTTGCACCAGGAGAAATGGATTCCCTCGGAATTGGATATCGGCAATTGAGCAAGCTGAACCCACGCTTGGTTTACGTGGCCATAACACCTTATGGTCATTTCACCTCTAAGGCCAAGGAATTTTCAAAAATACCCTGGACTGATCTTACCAGCCAAGCCGAGTCCGGGCTTGCTGCCCTGATCGGGGACCTTCCGGATACCCCGGAACCTTTTAACTGGCCTACGCGGGCCGGTTTTTACGCTGCCGGATATGCCACTGCCGTAGGAGCTGCCAGCTCGGCCTTGGTCGCCCTCTTTCACCAGCGAATAACCGGGGAGGGACAGATGGTAGATATAGCCTCCGCAGATGCCTATGCCTCCTGTGTGGGGTTTCCTTCGACGATCGGTTATGTATGGAAAAAACCGCGTCCGCGATATGGTACCCTCGATTACGGGTTATGCCCGTATGGTTTTTTCAAATGCCAGGACGGTTATATCGCGATTGCTTGTTTTCGGGATCAAGATTTCCGGGCTGCCTTGAAAATTTTGAGGCTCTGGAAATTGGAAGAAGATTGGAGGTCGCTGCTCGACAGGATTACAGACGATGTCGACAAGGCGAAGGAGCTAAACCGCAAAATAGAAGAAGCCGTAGCCCGGTACACCTATAAAGAAATATTTGAAAAGTTTTCCGCTTACAGCGTCAAAGCAGCGCGTTCCAAATGGAGAGGCGGGGGACTGCCTGTGACCACAAAAATGCTGACCCCCAAGGAGGTCTTGGAGTCAGAACATTGGCGGGTGCGGCATACTTTTTATACCATAAATCATCCCACCTTCGGAATATTCACCGTTCCCGTCACGGGGAAAATGTCCAAAACCCCGATGCGGATCAAATGGGTTTCAGCAAATGTGGGGGAGGACAACGAATACATCTCTAAAAAATATGGCCTGAAGACGAAGGAAGTGGAGAAAGAACCAGATGCGCCTTCACCCACCCATCATTAAAGCTTGAACCTGGGATATCCAAGCATTTATGGAAGCTTTGAATTCGAAAAAAGCCCGAAATTTCCAGGTAGAAACGAGGACTTGTTCCTGGAATCTGCAAGAAATCGTTCTGCTCTAATGACGCAGATTTCAAACCGTAATCGACAAATTCCATTGGCTGTGTTAATACCTTAAACAAATTGAATTGCCTGATTGACAAATGCCACATTTCATGATAAACAAGTTACCAGTAACGACTCACCTAAAAAGCCAACGCTGGGATAAGTTCGGCTTTTTGAACGGAACTATGAAAAATACTGTGAATAAATCGATAGGGGTAATCCTGTCAATAGTTCTCTTCTTTTTGTTCTCCTATGCCTCCGCTCAACAAAAACAGGATGAGCCTAAGGATGCTAAGTTCTACATTGATCGTGCGATGGCCTACGAGGAAAAAGGTCAATTCGATCAGGCCGTTGATGATTTCACCAAGGCCCTTGAGATAGACCCAAAGAATGCTGGTGCCTACTATTATCGAGGAATTGGCTATATGAATCAAGGCCAATATCGTTGGGCGATCGATGATTTCAATAAGGCCCTTGAGATAGACCCAAAGAATGCTGGTGCCTACTATTATCGGGGAAGTGCCTATTACTCTAGGAAAGAATACGACAAATCTTGGAAGGACATTAAAAAGGCACAAGATTTGGGCTACAAAATTCCTTCTAAATTTCTTGAAAGTCTTCGCGACGATTCGGGAAGACGGAATTGAGGAAAGAGCAAAATGCTTTTTCTTAATTCCTTTTCTATCTGCTCGGCATACGCACTTTCAACCCGTAATCTTCGATTCTTGAATATGGTCCTCAGTAATAACTTGTTGGTGTAAGTTGCGAGAAGGGTTATATTGACACTGTCCGTCAATTCGAACGCTGGCCAGGACAGTTACTCTTTAAAGTTTCACAAAGTATCCGGGGAACTCCGCGGTAAGACATTTGAGGGTTACATCCTCAAATGTCATGAGGTATTTGTTTGGTTTTCCCACTCTATCAGCTTGCTGAATTACCTGGACCAGTTATTTTTGAAAATCTTTCCACGTTGAAGCCCAACTTCTCTGCCAGGGTGATGAGATTGGGGGAGAATAGCGTCGGAGTCCCGTTCTCCCACCAGCACTTCTCAAGATCCCCGACACATTCTTCCAGTATTTCGCCCATCGAATTCTGAGCCTCCGCCAGGGAAATCTCGAACCCCCACTTTTTTGCCAGGTCGAGGAGTGTCATGATTTCCTCAGCCACCTCTGACTGACGGGAAAGTTCAGAACCCTTGCTTTTCTGAAGGGCATTCATCCTTTCCATTAATATCTCATTCAAAGCGAAGAGAGATTTCTCCTTCCTCAGCTGATACCTGTGTTGCTTTACCTCTTCGATAATCTCATCAATCTTCCTTCTCTCGACCGTCCCTTTGAAATCCCTTTTCAGCTCCTTTATTTCTTGAAACAAACGATCGCTGAGTGTGACTTCAGCCGCCACACGAATCTCATACGGAATCTCCAGCCCCTCTCTGGCTAAGGCTTCGACAGCCAGTTTCGTCCTGTCAAAAAGGTCAGCGTAGATCTGGCAGTGTTCTTCGAATTCTTTCTGGATAAGTTTTTGGAAGATGGCCTGTCTCTCCTCCTTAAAAGTATCGCGCATGGTGAAGACCTGATCTCCGAACAAGGAAGTAAGAACCTTGGCGATCTCCTTCCCACCTTTTCCAAATCCCTCGTGTCCTTTTTGCTTCAGGATATCGAAATGAAGCCCCTCCCTCTTTTCCGATACCCAGGTGCGAAAAACCTCGCTCGCCGACGGAATCAGTCCAAAGAGAAATTCTTTTGACTCCGGGATGATATCCGAGGTCACCCTTACCTGGCCTATGGTCAACAAATTCTCTTCCTTTTCCATCCTTTCATACTGAATCTTCTTCACCCGATAGGAGAAGACTTTTTTCTCTCCCTCCCCGCCATCGAGCAAAGAAGTGATGGCAAAATGGTTCACGACCTTTTCGGGTGTGACCCGTTTCGGTCTTACCAAACACAGGTAAACTTGATCGCCCTTCCCCATCTCAGGAAGATTACTTTCCGCCTCAGATAGACGCTGAAGGAATTTTTTTTCAATCTCTCTCTTTGTCAGCTCTTCTGCCAACTGGATCGCCCTTGCCGCTCGCTGAAGGATAATGAGGGTCTCCAGCCCTGCCAGGTCTGCAAAGAACCAGCCGCAGCTCGCAAACATCTGTAAGGCGTGCCTCTGCATCTCCAGGAGCTTAAGTCCCTTGATCCTTTCCCTTTCATCGAGGTCTCTGACACCGTACCGTTCGAAGAACCTTTTGATTCCCTCGGGAGAACGGTGAAGGATCAAATCGATATACCCGTTCCTTGCCTCCCAGACACTACGAAAAATCTTCTCTCCCTCTTTCTCGAAGATCGCACCAAGCTCATCCCTCAGAAAATTAAGAGCTTCCCTTAAAGGTTTTCTCCATTTCTGATTCCAACCGGGCTCTCCTCCGGTACTGTCCCCGCAATCTTCTTTCCATCTCCCCACCCCATGGGCACAACTCCAGGACGTTCCTTCTCCCTTTGGCCCCTCATCAATCTCCACTTCATAAACGGGAGGAAATCGTTTTAGAAAAGCCCCGTAGTTTATGACCTCAAGCCCACGGGAAGGAAAGCCTTGATGGAGTGCGTAAGCGAGGGCCATATCGCCGAATTTCTTGTGGTGTCCGTACGTTTCACCGTCCGTTGCAATGTGAATCAGTTGTGGTCTTTCTGCCGGCTCTTGGTAGAATTGCAGAAATCGATCGCAGAAAGTGTTGCCGTCCTTCAAGAGATCCCCAAAGGCAATCTCCTTTGAGATGATCCCATTGTAAAAAAAGATGTCGATGAACTGGTCTAAGAGTTTCTTGCCGGACGCATCTTGCATAAAACATCGGTAAGGTTGGGTAGGGTCGATTCGACCTTCAGAGACATCCGTCCACTTTTTACCTCCGAAGGGCCTTATCCTCACGGCCTGAAGAGGGCTCAGGATGAGATAACGCATTCCATGTTTGACCAACACCTGAAGGGTTGCGTAATTGACGGCCGTCTCGGGAAGCCACATCGCATCAGGCCTTCGATGGAATCGTTTCTCAAAGTCGGCCATTCCCCAGAGAACCTCTGTTTCCTTATCTCTGTCGATAGCCAGGGGCAGGATGATGTGGTCATAAACCTGCGCGATGGCATTCCCGTGGCCGAACCGTTTCAGGCCGAGCTGGTCTGCTGCAAGGATCTTCCGATAGACAGAAGGAAATTTCGTCTCCAGCCAGGGGAGGAGCGTGGGACCAAAATTGAAACTAATGGAGGAGTAGTTATTGACGATATCTAAGATCTTCCCTTCCCCGTCAAGGGTCCGGGCATAGGCATTGGGCCGGTAGCACTCGAAGGCAATCCTCTCATTCCAGTCGTGAAAGGGATGGGCGCTTTCCTCAGTCTCAATGATTTCAAGCCAGGGGTTCTCCCGGGGAGGCTGATAGAAATGGCCGTGGATGGCGATATAGGCGTCTTTTTTCTTTGGAGGATTGGTCACGATTTGAACCTCAATGTACTATCTTACAGAACATTCTTCGCGATTTCAAAACAATTTTTGATCCAGAAAAAAGGCAAAAGGTATTAGAGGAAAAATATTCAGATGTGAATGACGAGAAGATTGCGGTTGAGATCTCAGCTTGAAGAAAAGGAGTGAACGGAAATTCGATCTAGTAGGCCATCGAACCAAGCCCAAGCATTTCTTCCTGAAACGTTTTTTCTTGATTCCTACTCTTCTATGCAACATTTCAAACGAAAATCAACAAGAGTAGTCAATTTCCCCTTAAATTTTTTCCTTGATGGTTAAGACATTTGCGAGTATCTTTAAATTGATTCCCCACCTGTCTCTAATCAACCTTACAACCTAACCTGTAACCTTCTGGGATGGAGTGTGACAAAGGGTTTCCAAAAAATGCCAATATATAGCCTCCTAGAGGGCGTGATACCTCTTGGGAGCTTTCTATCTTTTGGTCTTCAATAAATCCGACAATATTAAACTGTAAAGGAGGATTATGAACTATGTCAAAAAAAACCCTGTTGGTCCTGATACGCTTCGTGAGCCTAATAATTTTTATATCTACGCTGTGTGGCCAAGGTTCAAAAAAGACCATCACACTACCCGGGCCATGAGACCGGATATTCAAAAAGGCGGTCAAAGGCAAAAAAGGCGTTGAATGGATTTAACGATTAGGGGAGGAAGATCCTATGGAAGAAAAGGAGCGCAGGTTCCGAAAAGATCGGAGATTAGGAGTAGATCGTTGGAAGTTTCACGATCCTAATTACAAAGGACGTGAACGGAGAAGTGGAAGAGATAGGATATCGGGAGTGGAAAGGAGAAAATCGGCTTAAACACGACCAAATTACTAAACGTCGAATTAGGAAAAAGGGTAAAGGTCTGCCGATAAATTTGACTCATTCCGGCCGACCCATTGGTCGCTAAATTTAACCGTTGAGAATGTTATAAGGCGTGATCTTCAATAATTTCTTTCATACCTCAAAAATTGGATCAGATTATCTCTGTGTAAGACTTCTTTGATGCGGAGGCTTTTAAGTCGAAAGTATTTTCAGTTCTCCCATTCCCATCATGCGGAACATGTTTTCTGCGGACCACAATATTTCTTTCTCGAGATCCTGTTGAGATTGAATCGTAAGAAGGAGGCATCTCAACTTTGAAAATTCGCTTGTGTCCACAAAACGTCTAATTACCCGCTCCACCTCTGGAAGAGTTATTTCCCTTAAATGGGTTAAAGCTCCACGGAGTTCATCCCTTGTCAGCCGCTCTTTGATATCATATTCTCGCAATCGCATACGGGATTGGAGATTGTCGAGCAATGTTGCCTCTCCGGACAAGGCGAAGAGGGAGACGCTCCGCATCGCATTCTGAATTACCTCTCGTCTCTGCTTGTACTCCAAATCGAATCGGGTTTTATAGTCCAGTTCGCCTAGAGTTCGTAGATTTCTTAAAAGAACGATCTGATTTCTTTTAGATTGAAACCATGGAAACGGTAAACGCTGGTGGTACGCCTTAAAATGTTCCCCCCTGTCTCTTAGCCTTCTTTTTGCCTCTATCTCCTCCAATGTGTATCTGAATTTGGAGTATAGGCTCCTGGCCAAGAAAGCAAATTCCATGAGTTCTCTTTCGCGCTGACAGTCCCGGTGATAATACCGCCTATATTTACCTTCCAGGAGTTGCTTAACTCCCCTGATCCTTGTGAGTTGGTCCTGAATGTGTTTATAGGTTTGGCGAATATCGGTAATGATTTCGACCGGAACAATCCTCTCCAGGGTAATCATGAAGCATAACTCCTGAAATTGGTCCATCGTCTCCCTAAGATCAAAATGGATATTCTCCATGGTTTGTTCCAAACTTGCCACATACACTTGAAAAATCCCTCTGTCCATTGCTTACCTCGAAATATGTCTACTTGAATTTTCGTTTTTAACGCAATGCATTTTAATGAACTCTATTGGATTCTTTTTATCGCGAAACGGCGTTACCCTCCCTCTAATTTTTCGCTAACGACCCGCTTGAAGGCGTCAACCACTTCGGGATCGAATTGTTTGCCTGTTTTGGCTACGATCTCCTGGAAAGCCTCCCAGGGCGGCATGCCTTTGCGGTAGGGCCGGTCCGTTGTCATCGCATCATAGGCATCTGCTACCGCGATTACGCGAGCTCCCAACGGTATCTTCTGGGTGACTCCGTTATTATTCTCAAGCGTGTCCGTAAAATACTTGTGGTGAGCGACCACAATGGGCACAACCTCTTTAAGAACAGACCCTACCGCAGTAAGGATAT
>Ga0326728_10012808_pt1 | contig 18463 bp, 13 predicted proteins | sample MB3enrmetagenome_FD_207602 | JGI IMG/M metagenome (GOLD analysis project Ga0326728, IMG submission 207602) | Lab enriched peat soil microbial communities from McLean, Ithaca, NY, United States - MB31MN | ecosystem: Environmental > Terrestrial > Soil > Wetlands > Peat | place: USA: New York... | reverse complement strand
AAGCTTGCTGTCGGACAGGCCTTTTCCACCGCAACCTGCGGTTACAAAATCAGGATTACGAGAACCCCTTGGACGATGAACAGGACGAGGAAGGCATTGCTGAAGTCTCACCCTTGTTCGTTGATCCTCGGCAGCAAAAGGTTGAAAGTAAAACCTCCGTTTCACAATTGCCACAGGATGGGCAAAGCACGTGATCCTTCTCATCACTTCGGATGCACAGGTACTCGAAAACATTCTCGCAGCTTTTGCACTTAAATTAGTGAATTGGCATGATAATCCCCTCCCTTAATTTCGATGAGTTATCTCTGCAATATAATGATACAACCTCAAGAATCCCTTGCCACTTCCCCTCCCCTCCACAGCGCACTAACTCTATCACTGCGTTACCAGGCTTTAGGAGTTCGCAACTAGGACTTTAACCTCATAGAACATTACCTCCAAGGGCTTTGCATTGGGAACTGATCTCTCGTGGGGCTTTGATCAAGTGAGAACACGGTGGGTATCCTGAGATTTTGCTAGTGCTGATACCCTGCAGCAGAGGTGGAAGGGGCACTTGAATTTCTGCATCCTGGGGGCAAGCAGGATTCAGACCAGCAAACCATTGCCAATCTGAGAACAGGCACCCCTTCCATTTTGGATTTTTGAAGCTATCGTTAGACTTGTTACGTTATTGTCTCGAGAGTGTGACTTTTGTGTGACGTTTGAGAAACAGGGCCAGAGAAGCAAACCGGATGGCCCGTTTCAATCGGTGGGAAAGTTCATAGTTTCTGCCAGGCTTATGTTATTATTTCCATAGAGGGTAATCAGATGACAATCGAAGATCGTTTCAGAGAAAGATACAAATCAGGTGACACTCCCTGGGACATCGGGAAGCCCGACTTCAATCTTATCGAAGTTGTGACCCAAAAACCTATTTTGGGTTGCAAAGCCTTGGATATTGGCTGTGGAACGGGAGACAATTCCATATGGCTTGCCCAGAACGGCTTTCAAGTTACTGGTACCGATACTTCGGAGATTGCGCTGGAGAAGGCAAAAGAAAAAGCCTCCAAAGCCAACGTTCGATGCGATTTCATGCTCGCTGATTTTCTTAACGACGCAATTGAAGGCGCCCCTTTTGGCTTCGCATTTGACAGAGGCTGTTTTCATTCATTCAGTTCTGAAGATGACCGAAAAAGGTTTGCCCAAAATGTCGCTGCGCATTTGGAAAAAGCGGGCCTGTGGGTGACACTCGTTGGCAACGCTGATGAGGATCGTAAAGGTCCCGGTCCACCGCAACGGACTGCAGGAGATATAGTGTTGGCGGTGGAGCCCTATTTCGAGGTTCTTTCACTTATATCCAGTCATTTCGGATCTGAGCTTCCAGATGCACCCATGGCATGGAGGTGCCTGATGCAGAAACGGCATGTCACGTAATCTGTTCAACCTGGCGTCCAAACAAAGGGAGCCGATTTCTTGAACGCTGCTTGGTTTAAGCTCGGAATCAATGGGTTCCTAGATGCCTCCCGAACGTCGTAAACACGCTTCTTCTACGCATGTCACGCTGCCCCGTTCGAAAATCTCACCTAATTCGCAACTTGTCCCTTCCCTGTTTGTGGTCCACCAGTCCTCCAACGCCATTTTGCGCACAGAGCTGTGTTCTTTGAATGATTGTTTATCAGGAGTTAGATTATCAGAACGGTGACAATCAAAACGGTGACAATCAAAACGAAAAGGACTGGCCGCCGATATATTCAGGTGAGCAGTCCTTTCAACCATCACAGAGGATGAAAAATTCAGCTATTTGACTTTCTCACTGAGAGTCTTGCCTGCTTTGAACTTGATTACCTTTGTGGCTGGGATTTTGATCTTTTCGCCTGTCCTGGGATTGCGGCCCTCACGTTGAGACCTTTCCCCGACACTGAAAGTCCCGAAGCCTACCAGAGTAATCTTGTCTCCGCCTGATAGCGCACCAGAGACAGCCGAAACAAACCCGTCCAGGGCTTTTTCGGCCTGTGATTTGATGATTCCACTTTCGCTTGCGATTTTGGCAACCAATTCAGCTTTCGTCATTTCCTCTCCTCCTTCAAAGTTTCCAATATTTCCGCTACGATCTCAATGAATTGAATGTAAAGAGAGAAGATGGAAGGGTCAAGCGCAGAATCCGGCCTAAGGTGGATTGAGCAGGATCTCTGAGATATTTTGTATACCAAGCATGGGTATCACATACACCAAGGACACAGCTTGAATTTCCACGCAAGAATATCGCCAATGCTGATCATTCCAGTCAGAATCATCACAACCAGCCCGATGAGGCTGACCTGATCAAACCAGGAATGATGAACGTTAAAAGTTTGAAGCCAAAACCAAGTGGCTCATCCTTTTCGCGCATCGAGAATCTTTCGAACCGCTTCGGATATTTGCCTCAGACCATATGGCTTCATCAAGAGTTCTATCCCAAGCTCTTTAAGGCTATCAGGGGTGATTCTTTCACTAAACCCCGTGCAAATCAGGATCGGCATATCAGGCCGAATCCGACGAACTGCTTTGGCAAAATCAACCCCTGTCAAATTCGGCATGGTGTAATCGGTAACAATCAGATCAAACTCGCCCGGCCTGGCTCTGAAGACTTCAAGGGCGCGAAGGCTATCTGTCTCGGGATAGTCTCATTGGGGCACACATCCTCTGCTCTCTTCCCGATGGCATCGCCGTAGCGTCTTCTACTGATACGGTTTTGCATGGTATAGCAGCTATCCGGACCCATAACCCAGAATTCAAAAGGGATACTCTCAATGGTTGCGGCAAGGTAAGCTTTATTCTTCTGCAGTGCATCTTCCGTCTGCTTATGTTCGGTGATGTCAATGGAGACTCCATTCCAAAGGATGTCGCCGTTAGACAATCGCTGCGGTGTTGACTCTACGCGAAACCACCTGAGCTGCCCATTTACATCAATCAAACGATGTTCCACGGAGAAATCGCCAAGGGTCCGGGCTGAGATAGATATGGCCTGCTGGATCATCTCCCGATCATCAGGATGAATTGGAGTGAAAAACAAGGACGGCTCAGCCATGGCCGCTTCCGGTAAGATGCCCGCATATCGCATTATCCGCTCATTGACATACGGGAGAGTGAACGAGCCATCTTTGTGTAAGACATATTGAAATACCATTCCAGGAATACTTTCTGCCAGTCTTCGATACTGTTCATCACTGTCCCGTAGTGCATCTTCCGCCTGCTTGCGCTCCGTCATGTCCTTTTCCGATTCGGCAATGCTTTGGCGCAATGCTTTCAACTCGGTTATGAGTTGCTCTTTGGATTTGTCTTCATCCTTCATTTCCGACTCCTCGGAAAATTGATGTGCTCCTAATCAAAGGGGTCCCAAATTCCTCCTGAACATCGCAAACACAGTTCATCTACGCACGTCACGCTGCCATCCTGGAAAAACCACGGGAAGACTTGCCTCGAAGAATCAGGTTGGCGGCTTCAGAGACGAAGGCTTGGGATAGGCTGTCTCCCACTTGCAAGCCTTTATTTTTTTGCTCTGTTTATATTTGGTGTTGAAATTGAGAGAAAAGGTTCTATTTCGTATAACATTATACTCATGATTGCCACGTGTTAGAAAAATATCAACAGCTTTCTCAAATAACGTCAAATGCGCCTGTTCAGCCAAAACCCCAGGTATTACCGGCTTATATTAGGTCTTTTGATGCCATGTTTTTTCATCTTAAAAAAGAACGTCGAAGCCGGTATCCCTAAAATTTCGGCGGCCCCGTTTGATCCGCGCACTTTCCAGCCTGTTTTTTCCAGCGTCTTTAGAATGTGTCTCGCCTCGTTCTCTTTGAGGGTCGTTGGAAAATCCTGAGGGTTTTTATCTCTGTGACGGGATACCATGAAATCGGGCGGCAGTTCGAGCAATTTGGTCTTGCTCATGGTGATCGCCCTTTCGATGACATTTTTCAATTCACGAACATTGCCGGGCCAATCGTAACGCATCAATTTGTGAATCACCGGATCGGGGATTTCCATCGGTTCCCGGCCGTATTTGGTGTTTAAATTCCTCAGGAAATATTCTGCCAGCAGGTAAATATCTTCTTTTCTTGCGAGCACCGTTTTTGTGTCATTGTTTGCATATCCGCTTGGCGGCTGGCTTTCTGATAAATGGGAGGCCAAGCGTCCCGGGGGAAGAATGCTCACCGCGGCGATCATGACGGCCTCGGCAGGCATCAGCGCCATTCTCTACTTCTATTTTGCGTTCTTCCTGTACTCTGGGCCTCTTGCATGGTCACCGCTGCTCCTCATAGGTCTTTTCTTCGCTATCCTTTATCCCATCTTTTGCACCGCCGGCGCTCCTGTCTCCGCGACGACACAGATGGTTGTGCCGGTGCATCGCAGGTCGTTGTCCTACGGCGTGGGGATGACCAGCATGTACCTGTTGGGTGGTGGCTGGGGTTCGGGTATCGCCGGCATGATAGCCGATCACGTGGGAACCGGAAAGCCGGGGGACTGGGTGGGGCTTGCCTATGGGACCATGATCGTTTGTTCTGCCGGGATCCTGGGCGGCTTATGCTGGTGGCGGTCGGCTTATCATTACAAGACCGATATTAAAAAGGTTCAGCAATGATTTGAATAGTTTGATGCGATGCACAGACACCGGACAACAAGGAGTTTGCTGAAATGGAACCCATATGGATGAAGAACTGGCCGAATCATGTCCCAAAAGAGATAAGTTACCCTCAAGGCAGGAAACCTGTTTTCGAGTATCTTCGCGACAATGCGAGGGCCTTCCCGGACAGGGTGGCCGTTATCTATTACGGCAAAGAGCTGACCTACGGCGAACTTGACCGAATGTCGGAACAGTTTGCACGGTTTTTGATCGATTCGGGCCTCAAGAAAGGTGACCGCATTGCGCTTTTTCTGCCAAGTTGCCCCCAGTATTTTATAGCCCATTATGGCATCAACAAAATGGGTGGGGTGATCGTTCCATGCAGCCCCATGTTCAAGGAGTGGGAACTTGCCTATGAACTGGGCGATACCAACGCCAGGGCTATTGTGTCAGTCGATGATCTGTATCCCGTTGCGGCTGCTGCCTGTAAGCAGTGCGGGATAGAAAACATCGTTGTCACCAGTGTGAACGATTTTCTCCCCGAGGTACCGACGATAGAGCTGCCCCCCATGTTGAACACGCCCAAAGTTACCTATCCAAACACGGTCGAGCTTTTGGATATTTTGTCCCGCTATCCCACGGACCCCGTCCGGGTCAACGTCGGCCTCGATGATATCGTTCAGCTCTCGTTCACCGGAGGGACCACGGGCCTTCCCAAAGGGGCAATCCTGACTCACGGGGGGAAACTCCATAAGGCGGCGGTCTCATCAACGGTTCTCTTGGCCAACATGAAGTTCCTCGGCCGCGAAGGACACCTTTCCTCTCTTCACACATTACCCACATTCCATATTGCGGGGATGCTGGGTAGCGTGGATTCAGCGATTTTTCAATCAAACACGCAAGTCCTGTTGGCCATATTCGATCCGATTGCCGCGATGCAGGCCATCGACAGGTACAAGCTTCAGTTTTTCACGGCCAGCGTTCCCATGAATCTCGCGATCATGGATCACCCCGAAAGGAAAAAGTACGATCTGTCGTCTCTAGTATTATGTATGACAATAAGCTTCGCGGTCCAACTCACCGAGGAAATCGTGAGGCGATGGCAAGCGGATACCGACGGCTGTGTCATGGTGGAAGCCGCCTACGGTCTTACTGAAACCCACACCTTCGACACCTTCATGCCTCTCGACAAGCCGAAATACGCAGTGGGCTGTCAGGGTATTCCCAATCACGGGCAGAATGTCAGGATCGTCGCCTTCGAAGACAGGATCTGCGAGGTCCCCATTGGAGAAATGGGTGAAATCGTCCTTAAAAACCCGGGGGTCCTCAAGGGTTATTGGAACAAGCCCGAAGAAACGAAAGCCAACCTTGTCGATGGCTGGGTATACACGGGAGACATGGGAAAATTCGATGAAGACGGGTACCTTTATTACCTCGGAAGACGGAAAGAAATGATCAAAATATCGGGCTTCAGCGTTTTCCCGGAAGAGATTGAAACGTTCCTGATCCGCCACGAAGCCGTTGAAAAGGCCGCTGTGATCGGAATGCCGGATGAAAAAAGGGGCGAGGTGATCAAGGCTTTTCTTGTTTTGAAACCGGAATTCAAGGGGAAGATAAGAGTTGAGGAGATCATTGCCTGGGCCAAAGACAAGATCGCTTCCTACAAGGTGCCCAGATATATGGACTTCGTGGATGGCTTTCCCATGAGCGGCGTGGGAAAAGTGCTCCGAAGGGTCCTTCTCGACGAGGAACTCAATAAATTGGAGGCTCGCAAGGGGGACTCACCGACGGTGCAGCAATAAAGGAGAGCAGCGAAACCAGAAATCTCACAAAGGCCGCACAAATTTCGCGTCGCTTCACTCGCGGAGGATTTCTTCCTTTGCCCTCGTGAAACTTGCGTAACTTTTTCTGCCGGTATTTAGGCGGCTTAAGTCGAAATACAAAAAGGGGAATAATCCGAACCCCCAATACCTTCGTACTGTCGCTCGCAGAAAACAAACCGATCGATCAGGTCATATTCGCCTTTGGGAAAGCCGGCAGCATTGCGCCTGCCGGCTTTTGTCCGTAATATTCAATCATGGGCCGGGCGTAGATTACCGATAATTAATGCGGAGCGTGCGGAGCCTCATCAACATCGTACATCCGAAATTCAGGGACGCGCTGACCGAAGAAGCCCGGAAAGCCGTCCTGATTCAGAAAGGATAAAGCATGCCCTTTGTCGATGCGGAAGTTGCAGAAAATATTGGGTTTATACGTCTCAATAACCCAGGCAGGAGAAACGCCTTGAGCCAGGAACTGGTGGGCGAAATCGTTCAAACTCTCCATGATTTTAGAGACCGCAAAATCGCGGTCGTGATCATTACGGCCCGTGACGGCAGCCAGGTCTGGTCCGCCGGACACGATGTCAAGGAATTGCCCGAAGGCCGCCGCGACCCGCTCGGGTACCAGGACTCGCTGGAGAAGCTGCTCCGAGCAGTCCAGAAATATCCCGGGCCGGTTATTGCGATGGTTCACGGAAGCGTTTGGGGAGGCGCCTGCGATCTTGTCATGACCTGCGATATCGTCATCGGGGATGAAACCTCATCTTTTGCGATCACTCCGGCAAAGCTTGCGCTGCCCTACAACGCTACCGGCATTTTGCATTTCATCAACAGGCTGGGTCTAAATATCGCAAAAGAAATGTTCTTTTCGGCCGACCCCATCATGGCGGAAAGGGCACAGCGAGTCGGCATACTCAATCATCTCGTGCCCTCGGACAAGCTTCTCGAGTTCACGACAAATCTTGCAAAACGGATGGCGTCCCGCTCTTCGCTCGCTATTTCCGTCATCAAGGAGCAATTCAACCTCCTCGCCGCTGCTCACTGCATAGCCCCCGATGTCTTCGAACGTATCCAGGGTCTAAGAAGACAGGTATACGACAGCCACGATTATGCGGAGGGCGTTCGGTCCTTCCTGGAAAAGCGGGAACCGATCTTCAAAGGAGAGTGAGTCCCATCGGAGGGCACGACTGAAAAGGTTACACATCCGTTAGCGCTCTTTCGTTTTTGAACTGCGGGGCACCACGCTGTTGGAAGCATTTGAGGGCGGACCGGTCCCAATTTCGTTTGCCGCCGTAACCGTGAATGTATACGGCGTCCCATTGGTCAGACCCGTTACGGTTATTGGGCTGGACGGGCCGGAGGCTGTCTGCCCTGCGTTCGATGTCACGGTATACGACGTAATGTGACTCCCGCCGTTTGAGGCCGGGGCTTTGAAGCTAACTTTCGCCCTGCCGCCATCTGCCTTTACTTTTACGATCGCAGGCGCATCCGGTGCTGTCGCCGGAGTTACGCTGTTGGAAGACCTGGAAGGCGGGCCTTTCCCAATCTTGTTTGTCGCAGCCACTGTGAATGTATAGGACCTCCCGTTGGTCAGCCCCTTCACGGTTATTGGGCTGGCCGGCCCGGAGGCTGTCTGCCCTGCGTTCGATCTCACGGTATACGACGTAATGCGGCTCCCGCCGTTTGAGGCCGGCGCCTCGAAGCTGACTTTTGCTCCGGCGTTATCTGCTTTTGCTTTTACGATCACCGGCGCATCCGGAACCGTAATGGCGGGCGTTACGCTGTTGGACGCTGCCGAGGGTGGACCTGTCCCGATTTTGTTTGCCGCCGTTACCGTGAACGTATAGGGTGTCCCGTTCGTAAGGCCCGACACAATTATCGGGCTTCCCGAACCCGTGGCTTTTATGCCGTCGGGGTTCGAGGTGACCGTGCAACCCGATATCAGGTTCCCGCCATTTGCGGGCAGCCTGAAGCTAACCGATGCCTCGGAGTAACGGGGCGTTGCGACTACGATTTCAGGCGCATCAGGAACTGTGGCAGGTGTGGATGGCGTTGCGCTGCTGGAAGGATTTGAGGGAGCCGGACTTGTCCCGGCCGCGTTTGTCGCCGCAGCAGGCGTATTGGCAGCGTCGTTGGTCCGGCTTGACCCGGTTGGCGCGTTTCCCCCGGCTTGGGATGCCGTTCCCCCGCCGGTGTTTGAAAACACAGTGCCGGCGGCAGCCGTGGGAGTACCGAGGCTCGATTGGGAAGACAGGGAGCTGCCCGTGGATGATGAGAAGCCGGTCGTTGACGCAAGAGGGTTGCTGCCGGTTGTTGGAGTGCCATACGTATACGCAAACGATGAAACTTGCGTCACAAACGCAGTGGTACCGTTCGTGAAGATTCTGATCTGCTGGGTGGTTCCATCGGTCCATGTGCCTGTGAACACCATGACCGTCGAGCTTGGGTCAATAACTCCAACAGTTGTTGAACCGAGATTATTGAGGGTTATTATCCCCTCCGAAGAGATCGACACCGTCCCGTTTTCGGTGCCGGATTGCCCATTACTTCCATTCCATGCGAACGAATATGTCCCGTTGGCGTAGATCGTAAGACTGTCATTTTCCCACCAGTAGGCGCTGGGACCTGAAGCCAGACCGCTGCCTTGCCATGTCGAGTACGTCGTGCCGGCCAGATTATCGATCGTAAAAGAAGTGTTTTGTTCAGTTAAGATGATGAGATTGGCATCGTCGGTCGTAGTGGTTGCCGGGTTTGTTGATGTAGTTGTGACCGCACCGCTTGTCCCGACCATGATAGTATTGGCTGTGTTGACCGTAGCGGCGAAGTTGGAGGCGTCTGGACAGCCTTTAACACAGGTTATTCCGTCCGTGGAAACTGACAAAGTCCCGGACAAAGTGCCTGTCGACTTGTCACTCTTGGTGTACGATCCCGTGAAGGTTCCGTCGGAGTTGATAGTTTCACTTTCTCTTTCCCAAAAGGCAGTGGACCCCTTAGAGCCGGTAGACCCAGTAGACGGCGTAAAGCCCGAAGACAAAATATTGCCTTCCCAGGTGTCAGCCAAGTCAGACAGTGAATATAACGAGGGCTGGAGTGTCAGAATCGTAAGGTTGGCAGAGCCGTCGTTCAATGTTTGCGTACATGTCATCAACGTATTACTGGAATCTATCCAGCACGGGCCGGTATTGGGCTGACCTTTCAGGGTCATCACAATCCCGTTGGCGCTTATCGAGAAAGAACCGCTGAGGCTGACTGTATTGCTACTGCTACTGCTATTGCTTTCCGTACCGGAACCGCTGAATGTTCCGTCAGAGGCTACGGTCAGTGTGCCTCTTTCCCACCATGGTGCGCTCGGACCTGAAACAATACTGTTGAAGTTCCAATTGCCGGCCAAGGTATACTGCCCTTGCGCAACCGTTGGGAAAAGAGAAAATAGACAAGTAATGCAGATGAAACCGAACAACCCGTATAAAAGTTTCGGAAGTCTTGCTGTACGCATTTCAGATCGTTCTCCGTAAATTGCGGGGATGGTGAACTGATAACGTATTGATCTCAAATTCGTGAGTACGCAAATACATCTATTAAAATATTAAACGACAATTTTCTTAAATTGGCGAGTGAATTTTTGTTAATTCTTGTTAAATCTCGAAATAATTCTTAATTACTATCTGCAATGGTAACACTGGAATTACAACGATACCATTGGAATTCCATCGTGGCTATTCGGTTATATCCACATCAATCTAGCGTTGGCGGCAGCACTAGTTACATTTGACGCATCTCATCGCTTTCGTATTTTGCAAGGGACGTTTTTCAGGTTCGGTGTTCCGAATTCCTGACCCAGCTTGCCCATCGAGGTGAGCATATTGAAGTTGGATTCCCTCCACTCGAATTGTTCAGCCGCATCGCCTTCCGGGAACCACCAGCCCAGTGCGGCGCTCACCACACGCGGGTGTACGATATCCGTAACCAGAGCCACCTGCTCGATTTCGCCGTGCCTGGTAGCGATGATGACGTTGTCGCCATCACTGATCCCGTAGGTCGCTGCCGTTTGAGGGTGAATTTCAACGATTGGGCGGGGCTCTTTCCGGCGAAGTTTCTCCACCCACCGGTAGGAAGAAAGAAGATAGTACCGGCTTTTGGCGCTGATCAGAATCAGAGGATATTCGGGTGCATCCTCCTCGGGGAGCCCTCTGAATTCGGGCAGTGGTTTTAGCCCGAACTTTTCCGCAGTACTCAATTTCAATTCCACCTTCCCCGTGGGTGTCCTGAAACCCTTCTCTTCATAAAGCTTGAAGCGATCCGGGCCTTTCAGCCAGCCTTTATCGACGAATTCGCCGTAGGTCAGGTTAGCAGGCCTGAGCACATCTTCCAGGAATGCCTCAAAATCATCGTGCCAGAACTCGGGGTTGGACACCCGCTTGCCCAGTTCGTTCATGATCTTGATGTCGGGCCAGCATTCCGGAGGGGGGTCTACGATTTTCGGACGAGCCAGGATCATGCCATGGCCTATGCCGTAGTGGCCGATATCATTCATTTCGTACTGGTGCGCCACCGGAAAGACGATATCCGCCAGGGACGCGGTGGGAGTCATAAAGATCTCGGCCATGGCGACAAAGTCCAGATTCATAAAGGCTTTATGAGTGACCGGGCTGTCGGCCCACGCGATCATCGGATTGGTACACATTCCGTAGTATCCCCTGACGGGATAGGGGACACTTTCGAGCACGGCTTTGCGAAAATGTGCCGGAGGCACCGTCATCAACCTCGGGATGACGCCATGGAAAGCGCCGATCATCTCGATGCGCTTTTGCGGAAGCAGATCGGCTCTCACGAATTCGCCCAGTCCCATGATCGGGGGGTCATGGGCATTAACATTTCCGCCGGGAACCTCCAGGTTGCCGCAGATGGCCATGAGGCAAACGAGCGAACGGATGGCGTCGAAGGCGTTGACATCATGCTCGATGGCGTTGCCCCATTGGAGAGAGGCAGGGCGGGCCGCGGCATAGAGCCTTGCCGCCCTCCTGATCATATCGGGGGCAACCCAGGTGATCCCGGCTACCGTTTCAGGGTCATAGTGTTTTACATGCCGGGCGAGGTCGGCAAAGCCATAGGTATATTTTTGAACGAACTCACTATCATAAAGGGATTCTTCGACGATCACGTGCAGAAAACCCGATGCCAGCGCCTGCGCTGTTCCGGGCCGGAGCTGCAGCCACAGGTCGGCCCTTTGGGCAAGCTCGGTCCTGCGTGGATCGACAACGATCAGCCGGGCGCCTTTTTTGAGCTGCTCCAGCGCAAGGCTGGCGATCTGCCCTTCTTCGCAGGTGGAGAGGACGTTGCTGCCCCACGAGAGGATAAGGTTTGTCGGGTTGTGAAAATCCGCCACGGGATAGAATCCGCACGTGTGGACACCGGTAATTTCCCTGGGGGCATGGCAGACATCCTGCGAAGCAACAACGTTGGGAGAGCCGAAAATGTTAGCAAGTCGAATCAGGACGAAATGCTCCAGCCCCTTGGGCATCCCCGCCCCGAAAGCGCATGCCCTGGCGCCGTATTTTTCCTTGATGGCTAAAAGATTAGCTGCCGTTTCGCCAAGCGCTTCTTCCCAGGAAATCCGCTGCCATTTTCCTTCACCGCGTTTTCCTGCGCGCCGGAGGGGGTAGCAGAGACGGTGGGGATGGTCGAGGCGGTCGGCCGATACTTTTCCCTTAAAGCAGGTGTAGCCCCTGTTCAAGTAACCTTTAGGATTTCCCTTGACCTGAACGATGGCATTGCCCTTGACACCTACCATCAGGGCGCAACCTCCATGATCCATTCTCGCGCAGTGGGTTTTGACCCATCTTGTTTTTTCCGCCATCAGCCGGGCTCCCTTCTATTTATTGCATCGCGGTCCGGTTCAGGAACCAATGGACGGACCTGGGTTCCGTTTGGGCATTCAGCCACGTTCCAGCATGAGTTCTTTTTAAAGAAACGTTCCTTTCAGAAGGAATCATACCTAAATTTTAGAAAGGATGAAACCAATCCGGCCAGCCGGAGCGCGGAATCAGTTAGGATTTGTGGTGGTGGCCGGAACACTCGCGTTGGCTGCAAAGGTGCTCTTTTTCCTCTTTCTGATTGCCTTTGTGGTCTCGATCTTCATCGGGGGCCGCCCCGCCCCGCCCGCTTGAAGGAACCGACAGGGGTGCAGGTCGACGAATTGATTCGTTGCTTTGTCCGTGAAATCAGGTCCCAAAATCCCGGATTAGGGAACCATTTGCGTCTAATTCTTTACGTGGACCTCTAGAATGAAATATGGCGGGCGGTCCGGGAAGCTATTCTTCAAAACCGCAGTGGACACGTTATATACAGGAATGTCTGCGCTGGTTTTTCCTTTAAAGAATCCATAGTGAGCATGACCATGAAAAACTGCCGTTACTGTGAAGCGGTTTATAGGTCCTTCCAATCTGCTCGATCCCAGAAAAGGGAATAGTTCCAGAGGCTCACCGGCCACGGTGTCAATAATCGGGGAATAGTGCATGAGAACGATCTTGGGCCCGGAATCTAGCTTTGAAAGCCCCGCTTCCAGCTTGTGCGTTTCGTCTGCGACTTCTTTTACAAAGTTCTTTATCGCCGGCTCACCCCATGGTTGAAGCGCCCGCAGGCCGAACCCTCCTCCGAACCCTTTCACTCCTGTAAAGCCGACTCCGTAGATCTCGCGGCTATTTCCATCGAGTATTGTCAGACCGGAGTCCGAGAGCTGCCGGCCAATTGCGTCCTGTTTTCCAGATTCGAAATCGTGATTGCCCAGAACGCCGAGAGCCGGAATTTTATCGAGCACCCGCGCAACTTCCTCGACAAAGACAGACGCTTCCTCAGTAAGACCAAAATGAGTGATATCGCCGCAGACGAGCAAGATATCGGCATCAGAAGCAATCCGATCAAAAACCTGCCGCAGGTGTCCTTTCGAATCCAATTTGCAATGAACGTCTCCGATTGCAGCTATCCTGACTACATCCATTGAGATGCTCCCCTTACGCCTGGCCTTTGCATTCATTCTCCCTGATTCTTCATTTGTTCAAACCTTTTGAAAAGATTAATCATTACATGGAAGCAGCAAAAGTCCGACCGGGTTCTTAGGGTAAGGCAGGTAGTCAATCCCTCTTTGGCATTCCATTTGCACCCGTTTTTTGCTTTGTAGGAAGTTTCCAGTAATTCCATGAACCCGGACAGCATTGGAGGTTTAAATGCAAAAAATGCCTGCTCTCATCTTCCTCTCAATTATTCTGATCAGTTTTACATCTTGCGCATTTGCCGACGAACTTACCCTCAAGGCCTCAGGCTCTGGTCAATGGACCATCTATAATTCGGCTGGACAAGACATCGGGACGCTGGCGAAAGTGGGCCAGGGGGATCCCATCGAGTCCGAAGCGGGGGGTTACAGCATCCTGCCAAAAAGCGGGCAGTACCTTGGAGTAATCAGAAGTGACGGCGTTTTACAGCTGACAGTCCGCCATGCGACTATCTCTCCCTCTGAAGCCAGGCTCTACCTGGACGTTCTGGAGGCAATGAAGACGCTTAAGTAGCATTTCCGCTGCAGCCGACACCCGGCAAGTCCAGCGATCGAGCTTTCAGCCCAGGCATGGCGGGGCTGGGTCCAATTTCTGCCCATGGTCATTTCGACTCCCGGCTTTCGGGCATGCAGCAGTCCGGTGCAACCGGCGTGCAATCATCCGGACTTGCCAGGCCATAAAGAAAGATTCCGTGGAAGGACCGGGCTAATTGATGCGTCCGTTTTAGGCATCGAGTTCATCAGGGGCCGGCCTGCAGTTTTGAGGGCGCGTCGCCTGATCTATGCGCGGCAAGCCTGTTGATTGCTTTATCATGGCTATTTTACTACTAAAATATAGATATATGGGTATACTTGATACCCTATTAGTCCCCCTGCAAATCCCCCTTTACAATGCTACTGATGCCGGATAGGATCTGCAACCGTTTCTCTATTCGAACCGGCGGAAAATGAATGTGAAGTCTAACATCTTGTGATCTATGGACTTTGGGCATTCCAGGAGCTTATCCGGATGGGACCCAATCCGGTTAAGAATAAGCCACCCCTGGAATACGGCATAAAGGAAGCTTGCAGCAGGAATCGGCGGGAAAAGGAAGGTGAAAAGCACCTTTGACGTTTCACTCCTTTTGTTTCGCAGTTCGCTCTGGTTTTCGAAAGGTCCATGCAGATGCAGCAGAAAGAATTGGTTTCGAGGCTGATCGACCTGGAAGAACACGCAAAGGTTTATGCTTCCGAATACCTGAGGTTGATCGATGGGCAAGTGACCAAATCATTTCATGACGGCAAAGCGCTTAGGCTGCGCTCAAGGGTTCAGAATCTCATGAGGCAAATCGCCCTTTTGAGGGGGCACTTACACGAATGGGATTAAGGGAAAGCAAAGAGCTCATTGGGCAAGCCGCTGAAAGATCCCGCAGAGTCCGGGTGCAAGGGTAGAGCCGGCATGCAGTCAATTTGAGACTGAAAGGATCGAACGCGTTCAGTCGATGATTGTCTTGCAAGGCGCCCACGGGGCGCCCTGCCCTGGATCATTTATTCGAATGCACCTCTGGCATCAAAGTTTGCAACGTTCTCCGGATCAGCAATTATCTTCCCTTTTGTCCAATAGACCCGAATGATTCGCCGTATCCTTCCTTCCTCGGAGCCAAACGATTCTGAAAGATCAATTGGTCCCGACAGTTTAAGTCACTTTCCAGTTTCGAATGGTTTCCGGCAACATCATCAGGGGTATGAGAGCCAGGAGGTAAAGGACTGCCGTGGCCCCTATGGCTACCGTGATCGAGCTGTTGCCGGCCACCCATCCCAGAACGTATGGGCCGAAGAAAGAGGTCAGCCGTCCCAGGTTATATATGCCGGTAACGGCGGTCGCTCGTATTTCGGTGGGAAACAGTTCGGACAGGTACCCCCCGTAAAGCCCGAATACGGGATAGGTCATGAATGCATAGAGCGGAGCGTACCACAGCAGCAATTGGGGGCTTCCAATGTTGACAAAAGCGATGACGCCGAGAGTGGATGCTATGAGTGCTACATATGCCGGTGGTTTTCGGCCGAACCTGTCGGCTATGAGTCCGAAAAGGATGAAGCCGATGACTCCTCCAACGTTCATCGTGATGATATAGTTCATGGACGAAACGATCGACATGCCCCTGTCTTTGGCGAGCCAGGAAGGAATCCAGCTCATGGAACTCCAGTAAGCGAAAAGTGTTCCGGTCACCAGCAAAAATGCCAGGGCAGCCCTTCTCCTGTATTGCCCCCTGAGCAATGCGCCGACGTTTCCAAGCCGAAGCCCGCTGCTGGAAATCCCGGTCGAGCGTTTTTTGGCTTCGAGCCAGGCGGGGGACTCCGGAATGAAAAGCAGTGCAAATACGCCGAGAACAAAACCGATCCCTCCCAAGTAGAACAGAGGCCGCCATCCATAGAGCGGTATGATTAATTTGCTGAAATAGGCCGCAAGGAGCGGGCCGAAAGCAAAACCCGTCTGAATAGTGGAAGAGGCCAGTATTCGCACGCGCGAAGGCAGGAGTTCCGCCACGAGAGTATTGCCTACGCCCCATTGCGCTCCCAACCCAAGACCCGCAAGAATCCTCAACGCAAGCATTCCCTGAAAAGAGCCGGTAAACGGGAATAATATGGTAAACAACGAATACCAGCACATACACATAAACATTGTTTTCACTCTGCCCATCTTGTCAGCGATCCATCCGGAGAGGATACCGCCGATGCCTGCCCCGATAAGGGGGGCCCCAAGTAATATTCCCATGCTCGACATCGCAAACCCGAACTCTTTCGACACCTGGGGGGCGGACATAGCCAAGAACTGCCAATCCATGACGTCAACTACGAGCGCAGCCCATGCGAAGGCCCAAGCGCTCAACTGCACGCGGTTCAATGACTTGCTTTCTACAGATGCTTCCAAACTAACGTCTGCCATGATCGTTTACCCCTCCTTCAAAAGGGATTTACCGCCAGCTCACTCTGAAGTTCCCGCCTTTGCCCTGGCTTTGTCCGGTCTCTTTCAGCCTTTGCTACCACCCCCTTCAGCCGGCAAAGCCATTCAGGAAATTATCCGCTAAAGCACGCCCTGCAACCCAGCCGGTCGCTGTATTCTCCTCGGCCGTCTTATTTCAAGGGCAGACAGGTCGAGGTTCGAAGGTTCTCTCCCGGAAGAAGCTAAATTCCTACTGGGTCTGAAAAATCCACGTCTGCGATCATGAATAGGAATTCACGTTTAAGGTCAACAGGGTTGAGGCGAGAAGGGAGTTGAGGCTGCATATCTCTCAAGGAGCTTCGGACATGAACGTGTTCGCTTCTTAACGCATCAAGTGTTACGGCTTCCAAAATCCAAGAAATTCCCGAGAAGAGGTGCAAGAGCCAGGCGAGACGCGCAGAAGGCGCTCAGGCGGCAAAAATGTCCCGGCTCACGACGTCAATAATAAACGTCTGATTTGACGATACAGAAAATCTATAAACTGTCAATTAAAATCTGTTACGTTTCATACAGTTACGGGATGTGAACTCCTCCTCACCGGAAAGGTCCCATCGATTCCTCCGGGGGCCGTCGCGCGGTCCGGTCCTCGCCGTTTTGGAAGGGAAAAGGGGTTGTACTGTTTACCGGCAGTTTGGATTATGGCGGAAAGAAGGGTGAGGGGCGAAAAGGCTCATTCATATGAGGACGGCCTCTGATGCCGGAAGTCTTCTAAGCAGCGACTTTCTCCTGCGAAAATTCATCCAATTGTTTTCTGGGCAATGTGACCATAAAAGTGCTCCCCTCTCCCTGCCTGCTCTTGGCCACAATCATCCCATTATGCCGCTGAACTATCTTGCGGCAAATTGCCAACCCCATGCCGGAACCTTTATATGAACTGCTTTTGCCGTGAAGCCGTTGAAAGGGTTGAAAAATCAGGTCCAGGTACTTTTCATCGAAACCTATCCCGTTGTCTTCCACTATTATCCGGCACAAATCATTCCAGCAGGGGACCCCATAAATCTTGATCACCGGGTTCCTGTCCTGCATGTGAAACTTCAACGCGTTCCCGAGAATGTTTTGAAACAGTTGCCGCATCTGACTCGGGTCCGCCTGTATAGTGGGTAGATCGCGTATTTCAACACTGGCGCCGGTTTCATGGATCGGAACATCGAGATCTCGGATTACCTCGTCGATCAACATCCTCAGATCAACTGAAACGAACGGCGCCGCCTGGGTCGCAACACGGGAGTAAACAAGCAAAGATTCAATGAGTTCCCGCATACGCATTGCAGCTTCCTGAATCTTGTTCAGATATTGCTGACCGTCATTTCCGAGCGCCTCAGCATACCCGCTCCAGAGTCTGTCGCTATAAATGGATAATTTCCTGAGCGGTTCCTGAAGGTCATGAGAAGCCACGAAAGCGAAGTCCTGCAACACTGAATTGCTTTCTTCAAGTTTTTTCAAATAGGAATGTATCCGCCTGTCCGCTTCTTTGTGTTCAGTCACATCGCGGTTGATTTCAAGAAATCCGGACGGATTGCCGTGAGCGTCCCTCCTTAACGCCCAACGGCTGGCAAGTGTAATCGATACTCCCTTGCTCGTTACATGCTGCAACTCACCTTCCCATCGGCCGCTGGTGACGACAGTCTCAAGTATATCTTCCAGAGGCTCGGGATACCGGGCTTTGAGCAGATCCTGCGGTTCTTTGCCCAAGGCCTCATCTTTTGACCAGCCGTATGTTTGCTCGGCTCCGCAGTTCCAAAACACAATCCTGCCTTCCATATCCCGGACAAAAATTGCGTCGTGGGCAAGATCAAGAAGCGACGACTGATCCTTAAGCTTTGCTGTGTAGTCATTAACCCTGTCCATCATCGACCGGAGAGCGGAAAGAAAGACCCCTATCTCATCTTTTCGTTGCACGGGGAGCGTTGCCGAATAGTCGCCGGCCTTTGTTTTTTCTGCAAATTTGACAGCTGCGGCCAAAGGACGTTTAATATTCAGAGCGATCAAGAAAGAGATGATGATGCCTATCAGAACTCCAGCCGCACCACCGA
>Ga0326728_10012806_pt1 | contig 18465 bp, 12 predicted proteins | sample MB3enrmetagenome_FD_207602 | JGI IMG/M metagenome (GOLD analysis project Ga0326728, IMG submission 207602) | Lab enriched peat soil microbial communities from McLean, Ithaca, NY, United States - MB31MN | ecosystem: Environmental > Terrestrial > Soil > Wetlands > Peat | place: USA: New York... | reverse complement strand
GAATTGGTGCGTTTTGCTATCGATAACGGATTACTGAAGCTGGCTGACGACTGATGCGGCATGCATCCGTCCCCTAAGCCGGCTAAGGCGGTCAATCCGGCCAACGTGTGACCCAAAGGCGTCCTGTTCATAGAAATCATTGGTTTCTGACTTGCCGGAGCATGCAACATGACAAAGGACGCATATCCCGGCCGCCTATCGCCCAGAGAGCCCCTATCAACACAATGGAGGAGTATCAGCGACTCTACCGGCTCTCGCTCGACAACCCAGGATGGTTCTGGGGCGAACAAGCGAAGTCAATGAAGTCAATAACGTAGTGCCACCCATGGCAGCGCGTCTTCGATGACGGCTACGAAGAAGTCGACTTTTCCGGGTTCTCGGGAGGGCGGCCTAAGGCCTTGTTCAACTGCATCGACCGCCACCTGCCCACCCTAGGCGATACCACAACCATCATCTGGGTCCAGGGTAAGCCGGACGTCTATAGGCGTATCAGCTGCGATAATCTGAAACGCCAGGTGTGCCGGGTCGCGAATGTTCCGTTCTTTTGCAGCACCGTCTTCATCCAGGTGATCGCGTATGCATCTACATGACGAAGATACCCGAATTGATTTACACCATGTTGGCCTGTTCGCGCATCGGCGCTTCAAGCAAACACGCTTCAGCCAGCACCCAGGCTACTACTCCACGGGCGACGGGTGTCGCCGGGACGAAGATGTACTCAACGTTTCGGGACACCGGCTCGGAACGGCGGAGGTCGAAAGCGCGCTCGTCGTCCACGAAGCCCGCTGTGGTCGGATTTCCGCCTAAAATAAAGGGCGAGGGCATCCACGCCTGCGTCGTTGTCAACAATGAATTCGAAACCGCAGGTAAAAAGGAGCTGATCGGCGCACTAAAGCCGCAAGTGCGATCCTCCATCAGTACCTTCGCAGCGCTTGACGTGATCCATCTCGCATCAGGCTTGCCAAGACCCCGGGGCGGAAAAATCATGCGGCGGATCTTGCGCAAGGTCTCGGCGTCCGATGATGAAGGTTTGGGTGGTCTCACGACGCTTGCCGAGCTGAATGTCGTCTGCGTCCTCATCAACGAACATAAAAGAGAACCGAAAGAGCAGGGAGTGCCGTTAGCCCTTTCACCTAATCATTCGACAATAATCTGCGCTATGGATGCAGATTATTCCGGGTTATGCTAACTTTTAGGGTGGCTGCGGAAATACAAACACGCTCCATATTGAGGCCATTAGCATTAAAGCGCTGAAAAGCGTATTCGATGAGGTCATTCATGAGATTCCGCCTAAGCATGTGGATCGCAATCGGACTCGAACTGGCACTTGCCGGCTGCGCCGCAGCCCGCGGGCCCAGAATGCCCGTAACTCCCTCAGCCCTGACTGAGGGTTATGCGCCGACTTCAATGTGCAGGGGATGTCACGATAAGATCGTGGCGCAGCATCTCAAGTCTTCGCACGAAATGTCCTTCACGAATCCGACGTTCCAGGCGCAGTATCGGAAAGATCTGCTGCCCAAGGCTGAAAAGGACGTCGATCTCTCCGCGGAAGCTCGCGCGTGTATCGCCTGTCATGAGCCAATCACTTACGCAACAAAGGGTCCCCTGGTCATACCACTGGAAGCGGTCAATCCCGAAATGAACGGGGTTACGTGCGATGTCTGTCATACCATCACGGGATACCGCGCCCCCAGGCCACAGAACGGCAACTATATCATCGTGCCGAACGCACAGAAGCTCGGACCTTTTAAGGAAGAGAGCAATTGGCATCATGCCTACTCGGAGCTCCATTCAAAAAGCGAGATCTGCGCCGTATGCCACGAGGCGGTGAATCACCACGGATTCCAGATCAAGGCAACCTTTACCGAGTGGCAAGAAAGCGTTTTTGCCCAACAGGGGGTGGAATGCCAGGATTGCCACATGAACGTCGATGGATTCCTCACTGCGGGGAAACCACGGTTTTCCTCCGGGAAGGCCGCCAGCATGACAATCGGAAGCTCTCCGGAGCGAGCACGCTTATACACGCATCAGTTCCCCGGAGCCCACTCGAAGACCCAGGTCGAAGGCGCCATCGAACTGTCGATCAAAGCGACACCAATGGCTGCCTCGCAGAGCCGTACGATGATGATCGAAGTAACGGTCGACAACTCGCGCACAGGACACAGTATGCCATCCGGGAGCGCGGATCTCCGCCTGCTGTGGCTTGAGGTCGCGGCTCAGATCGGGAATAGCCTCCTGACGCTGCCGGCTGGCGCCGCGGAGTCCGAGGTCACGACCGATTCTATTTCACACTCAATCGCGGGCTATGGGAATTTCGACACGTGGCTTGTCGGACCAGAGATCCCGAAAGGAAGCCGCGTCTATCGGGCGATCTTTGCCGACGCCAAGGGACAGGCAACGCTCAATTCGTACGATGCAGTCTCAAAGTTGTTCGATAACCGTCTCAAGTCCGCCGAGAAACGCAAGGAGTCCTATCAGTTGACGATTCCCGAAGATGCAAGGGGCGACTTCTCGATCGAGGCTACTTTGAAGTATCTACCCTACTCCAGCATCTTCACTGATCGATTAGGGCTGCCGAGGCCCGAGGCAGTCATCGTGGCACAGAAAAAGATTGAACTCCATTCCCGTTAACATTTCCGTGTGACTCTCGATACTGGGCCATCCATAGAATTATGATAGTTCGACCATTTCGATGAAGAAAGACAGACACAAACTAACATCAGGTTCGCGGGTTGCCATTGTCGGGGGCGGGCCTGCCGGCTGTTTTTTCGCACTGTATTTGAATCAATACGCACGAGAATTCGGCATCAAACCGGACATCACTATTTTTGAGTCCAGAGATTTCGGCAGACCCGGCGGCAAAGGCTGTAAAGGTTGTGCCGGCATTCTGTCCAGTTCTCTGCTCGGGAGCCTGGCTGAAATCCAGTTGACCTTGCCGGACGAGGTCATCCAGCAACGAATAGACGGCTACAACATTCTAAGCCCCTACACTTCTATAACCATGAGCAATCCGGATAAGGACGCGCAAGTTGTCAGTGTTTTTCGCGGTTGCGGGCCACGAATATGCCAGGGCCAGAGGCCAATTGGTTTCGACGGCTGGTTAATAGCGGAAACTCAAAAACGGGGTGTTACTGTTGAAAGCCAGCCAGTAAACCGTATTCAGGCCGGCCGACCAATGCACTTGAGCCTAGCCGGCGAAATACGGGAATATGACCTGATCGTGCTGGCTACGGGTGTCAATGGGAAACCGGTACTTTGGGAGGGACTGAAATACATTCCGCCAAAGACGCAAATTATGAACCAGGATGAACTGCGAGTCGAGACCACCAGAATTCATCCGTACCCCGATAATGTGGCCCATGCATTCTTAATACCCCGCTCTGGATTGATCGCCGGCTGCTTTGTTCCCAAGGGCTCCTTTTTGAACGTGTCCGTTTTAAACCAAACCGAACAACCAATATCGGTCAGCGAGTTCCTGCAAAATGAAATTGTAAAAAATACATTGCATGACCAATACGAACGAGTGTGCGGGTGCTCTCCCGAGGTGGCGATCACTTCCGCGCACCACTATTATGCAGACGGATTTGTGGCAGTGGGCGATGCTGCGGTTTCAAGACTTTATAAAGACGGCATCGGTTCAGCGCTGCGCACGGCGAGAGAAGCTGCTGCGACCGTCGTGCGGCATGGATTTTCACGCCAGGCTTTTGGACGCCACTATCAACCGTTTTGCCGCAGAATAGACCGGGATAATCGATGGGGCAAAGTCTTGTTCCGGCTGAACGACAAGGTAAAAGACTCTCGAACTTTCCTCTGGATGCAGCATCGCCTGATTGGAGACGAGCAAATTGCGGGCAGGGGGCCGAAGCCTTTCACCAAAGCTGTCTGGGGTATGTTTACCGGCAGCTACAGCTACCGGGGCATAGCCCGTATGACCCTAAGTCCAACAGCGCTCTACAGGCTCCTTCTCGCACTGCTTCGCGAAATGGCTAGGAGCCCGTTTTACGGGAGTCCCACACCCAGAAAACTGCATGTCGGCGCACGGAAGGTATTGATCCTGGGCAGCGGATTTGTAGGCACCTACGTTTTGCGCAGCCTTGTGCCTTCCCTAAATCGAAATGAGAATGTGGAAACCACTATTGTAAGTGACGAGAACTTCTTTTTGTTTTCGCCGCTGCTTCATGAGGTGGCAATGGGCCGGATCGAAACGCGTCACATTGCTTATCCGATCCGACGCCTGCACTGGAGAGATCGTTTCGTTTTTCTTCAGGGCAGTGTGCAGGAAATAGATCTGAACCACCGCAAGGTCATCACCACCGCAGGGACTCTTGAATATGATTATCTTGTTCTGGCACTTGGCAGCGTGACCGATCTCTCGGAACTGGAAGCCATGGGCCCCAACGTCTTCACGCTGAAAAGCCTTCACGATTCGATGCAGATCAGAAACCATATTATCAGGGTCTTTGAACAGGCCCTCGTGGAAGGAAATCAGGAAAAGCGGAAGCAACTGCTGACTTTTGTCGTTTCCGGAGGCGGTTACAGGGGTGTCCAACTGGTAACCGAACTCAGGGACTTTATCCGCAGCACTATGCTCAAGCTTTACAAGCCGCTAAAGCCGGACGACATCAGACTTATACTGGTGGAAGCGGAGCTCAAGATTGTCGCGGAATTACATACAAAGTTCGGCCCCTATATCATGAAACAATTGGGGAAGATGGGGATTGAAATCAGGCAGGCTTCGCGAATTACGGGGGTCTGGGAGGACCATATAGAAATCAACGGTTCGGAACAGATACAGACGAACACCCTGGTATGGGTGGCCGGTGTCGTTGCCAACCCCCGGATCGCTGAACTTGACGTCGAAAAGGACGCATCGGGGCGCGTTGTGGTTGACGCGTTTCTCAATCTACCCAAATTTCCAGGGGTCTATGCCGCGGGAGATTGCGCTCATTTCAAAGATCCTTTGTCAAATCGGCCGATTCCTCCCCGGGCGTACACGGCCGTACGCCAAGCCAAAACGATCGCGCGGAACATCCTGTCAGATATCCGCGGTGGTGAGGCAAAACCATACAAGTACGGACGCATCCCGCAAATGGTCTCCCTGGGCGCGTCCCGGGCTGTCGTAAGATTCCGCAATCTGCAGCTGTATGGTTATCCGGCGAGGCTTGTTTGGCTGGCGGCTTACACTCTCCTGATTGCAGGCTGGTACAACCGCATTCGGGTATTAGCAGACTGGTTGCTTTCGTCAATTTTTGGACGGGATACGACATTTCTCAGGCTCACAAAATCCTAGGCTTTATTGCACAAGGCACCGTGAAAAGAAAGACCCACCCCAAGCAGTGTCGGAGTTGAACATGATGAAATCGCATCCCAGCGACTTGTTCTGCCACGATTTGCCCACGAAGCCCCGCTCGGAGATGGGCACGATACTGGTCACAGGCGCAACGGGATATATCGGCGGACGACTTGTCCCTGAACTGCTTGCCCGAGGATACACAGTTAGAGTGCTAATGAGAGAATCCTCTCCCGAACATAGCGATCGCTGGCCCGGAGCAGAGGTTGTGGTCGCAGATGCACTGGATTTGCAGAGCTTGGAACATGCACTGGAGGGGATACACACCGCCTACTATCTGATCCATTCCATGCTTTTGGGGGAAAAACGGCTGGAGGCCGCAGACCTTCAGGCTGCCATCAACTTCAGGAGGGTCGCGGAAGAAAAACAGATCAGAGAAATCATTTATCTGGGAGGATTGGGTGACCTGCAGGCATCGCCGTCCGCTCATCTCAGGACCAGGACGCATGTCGCGGAGGAACTGAAAAAAGGTAAAATAACAACGACGATTCTTCGCGCTGAAATTATCATAGGCTCAGGCAGTGCGGCCTATGAAATCATAGAGAACCTGGTCCGCAATTGCCCCATTCTTCCCGCGCCGCCATGGACGAAAACCAAATGCCAACCTGTGGCAGTGCGTGACGTGATCAAGTACCTGGTGGGTGTACTGGAAACACCGCAGGCGGCAGGGGGAATTTATAATATCGCAGGACCGGACGTTCTGACCTATAAAGACATGCTGAAGATAATGGCCGAAGTCCTGGGCCTTAAAAGAACTTTCGTGCCTGTTCCATCGGCCAGCATAGGAATGTATGCCTATCTGGCAAGCCTCATCACTCCTGTGCCGATGCACATCTGCCGGTGCCTGCTGGAATGTACTCGAAATGAAGGTGTTTGTCTCAACGATGAAATCCGGCGGATACTGCCTTTCAAAATTCTAGGCTATCGAGAAGCGATTATTAGAGCTCTATCTCGCGAAGAACAAGATCGAGTGTACACAAGATGGTCCGATGCTTATCCGCCAGCTCATGAATTGGCGATTAAGCTTCATGAACTCGATGAACTGCCCACCTACACGAGCTGCTATTCGCTGCTTACAGAAAAGAGCGCTTCTTCACTCTTTCGCTCCATTTGCAGGATTGGCGGCAAAGAGGGATGGTTCCACAGCAACTTGCTCTGGAGGATCCGTGGTGCAATGGATCGGATGCTCCTGGGTGTCGGGACTTCACGGGGGCGAAAAAGCGCTTCAAGCCTGGGGATCAACGATGTGATCGACTTCTGGCGCGTTGAGGATTACAAAATTAACGAGAGGCTTCTTTTGCGTGCCGAAATGAAATTGCCCGGCAGGGCATGGCTCGAGTTCCGGATTCAAAGAAGCGGCGACAAAAACCGCTTGTCCGTACAAGCCCATTATCAAACCCGAAGCCTATGGGGGAAACTCTACTGGTACCTGTTCCTGCCATTTCATGTCTTCATTTTTAAAGACCTGATTCATCAAATCGAGCGGAGAAGCGACGAAGGACAATTGGACCGCACGGCTTCAACCACGACAAGTCCTGTTTAATTGTATTCGACGTCTTCAATTGCAAAGCCTGCCCGCAAGCGCGCGTCCTCTGCTGAAAAACATTTAAACGGTGCGGCTCGTGCCGGCGGCCCATCACACGCTCACACCCTGCTTAGCAGTCGCCATGTTCCAGGCGTTTCGAGGCGTATCCTCCTCCGTCTGACCGAGCACGGATAGTCAGCATGAAGGTTGGGACATCCATGGCCGCGTGGTACAACCGATCAGGCCTTGCCATCAGGTTTCATGCTGCTCTCAAATTTGCCTAATTTCAGAATGCAATGTTCTCCACAATAAACCGTTAGTTTGAACATCCCTGACTTGCTCTTATCCGGTTTCATGAAAAAAATGGAGTTGCCAGATCCACCCTTCGTGCCGGCAACAGGCAACCGCCTGGCTGAAACGTCTTAGAAAGACGAAACTCTTAAGGCAGCGACTATCGCGCTTCCAGTTTTCTTAGGCTGAGGTTGCCGCTTGCAAACCTGGATGGGTGGTTTGGCTCAAGCTGAAAACGGGAAACCCAATGCCTTTGCGATGAGCCCAAACCCGGGAACAGGGCATGATGGATCAGCCCCGTCGTTGATGACGTCCCATACTATCGTGCCGACTAATTTCTTTGTAAGCGCCGAGGAATGCATAGGGACCGGCGCAATCGCTCCGCCTTTCACACAGCATCCGGCAACGACCCACTCCGAGTGCAATGTTCATCCGCTTACAGTTGGACCGGAACTCTCGCCAGTATTCCCGCAGCGCTAGCCCGGAAAATGGGAATGCGTGGAACTCCGGTTCAAAGGTCAGTACAAATCTTCCGTTACGAGTGATTCGACCGTGACCGGCTCGGAAAACCGGCGGTACACCCAGGCCTGGTAGAGGATAACGATCGGCACCATAACAAGCGCGACGCCAAGCATGATCTTAAGCGTCAGCGGACTAGACTGCGTGTTAAACGCCGTTCGGGAGAAGCCGGGGTTGAGACTCGAGGGGAGGAGCGCCGGATAAAGACCTGCCACTCCAAAGAGAGTGCTGCCGACAATCGTGACGCTCGATGAAAACCAAGCTTTCCACCAGTTGCTGCGTGCAACGAAAACCCGTGTGGCGAGCAGGCCGGACACAGCGAGAATCGGCAGCAACAAGGTCAGTGGCCTGGTCAGCACATTCCGCCACAGGCTGGTGGCGAACCAGGTGAACGACAGGAAGGCTACGGCCACAATCAGGAGCAGCCCCCACAGGACCTTGATCGCCTTTGCGGTTCTCTCGCGCAACTTCCCTTGAGATTTGTTTGCCAACCAGAGACCGCCATGGACGGAGAACATGAGGACGAAAAACACACCGCCTGCAAGCCCGTATGGGTTGAGAAGCGTCAACAGGTTGCCCTGGAAAATGCCGTCTCCGTCTATCGGGATACCGGCAAAAATGTTCGCGAAAGCCACACCTAACAACAATGCCGCGACAAAGCTGCCGGCAAAATGACAGAGATCCCAGGTTTTTCTCCACCAGCCCGCATCCTCTTTCCCACGGAACTCGTACGAGATGCCGCGCAGGATCAGAGCGAACAGGAGTAACATGAGAGGTGTATACAAAGCGGAGAACATAACGGCGTAGGTCCCGGGGAAAGCCGCGAAGGTGACACCCCCAGCGGTGATGAGCCAAACTTCATTCCCATTCCAGAACGGCCCCATTGCGTTCAGCGCCACTTTGTGTTCCTGCTCGGTCTTGGCCAGGAACGGCTTCAGGATACCCAAACCAAGGTCAAAGCCATCCAACATAAAGTAGACAGCCCAGAGCACGCCCCACAAAACGAACCAGATGGTTGAAAGCATGGTTCACCTCCCCATGGCAGCCGACAATCCTGTTGCCGGCTGAGGCCCTTTGCGGGCGAACTTGAACAGCAGGTAGAAATCAACGGCACCGAGCAGCGCATAGACGAGAATGAAACCCACAACGGATATTCCGACTTGGGAAACCGAAATCGGCGAAACTGCATCTGAAGTTTTCATAATGCCGTAAACGATCCAGGGCTGGCGGCCCACTTCGGCCAGAGTCCAGCCCGTCTGACACGCAAGGTAGGGAAGCGGGAGGGACCAAACAAGGAGCCTCAGCAGCCCCGGCGAGTCAACAATCCTTTCGCGCTTAATCCAGGCCCAGGCGGTCAATGCAACGAACAGAAATCCCAGGCCTACCATGATGCGAAATGAAAGAAACGAAGGTAAAACAGGGGGGCGGGCATCTCTGGGATAGTCCTTCAGTCCTTTGACCTCGGCATTGGGGTCATAAAATCCCAGCAGCGAAAGGAGCTTTGGTATCGCCAGAGCCTCGATGCTGTTGCGCTCTTCGGCAGCGTTCGGCCACTGCACGAGATTGACCGGCACTCCGCGGCCTGTTTCCCAAAGGGATTCCATGGCCGCCAGCTTGGCCGGCTGTGTGGCGCCCAGAATCTCGGCATTCATGTGACCCTGGAGGATCTCGAACAACGAAAAGATGAGCGCGAAGGCCAGACCGATACGGAGCGACTTGCGGAAAAGAAATTCCTCATTTTTACGCAGGAGATGCCAGGCCGAAATGCCGACGACAAAGAAGCCTGCGAGTATATAGGCTCCACCCACCGTGTGTATAAACTCAAGCAATGCGTACTTCTGCGTCACGATAGCGATCAGGTCCGTCAGCTCCGCCCGGCCGTTGCGCATTGTGTATCCGACGGGATGCTGCATCCATGCATTGGCGGTCAATATCCAAAATGCGGATATGTTCGACGCAACCGCTACGATCCATATGCAGGCAAGATGCGCCTTGGGCGACAGTTTTCCCCAGCCGAAGAACCAGACTGCGACAAAAGTCGATTCCAGAAAAAAGGCAACGGTTGCTTCGATGGCCAGAAGCGACCCGAAAATGTCGCCCACAAAGGCAGAATAGCGGGACCAATTGGTGCCGAATTGAAATTCCAGTGTAATCCCTGTGACGATACCGATCGCGAAGTTGATGAGAAAAAGCTTCCCCCAGAATCTAGCCGCCCTCCTGTAATCGTCGTCTCCCCTCCGAACATAAATCGTTTCCATGACTGCCACCAGGATAGAGAGTCCGAGCGTGAGAGGAACGAAAAGAAAGTGGAAGTAGGTTGCTACCGCAAACTGAAGGCGCGACAGATTAAGCACGTCCACGTTTACCTCCTTTATCGAGTTTCTTCTGTCGGCGCGCAACCCGGGCCTTGGGACCGGATTTGCGCGGATAGCCGGTTCGTCCAATCTCCTGTTCCATGGCATTCGCGAGCTGGCTGAAGCGAATGCCAAAAAGAGCAGTCTCCAATTGCTTGGTTACGCCGGTCCAGGCACGCTGAACCGGACAAGCGGCCGAAAGCGGACAGGCCATGGGACGGCCGACGCAGGCATTCAGCATTAGATCGCCTTCCATGGCCTGTACCACATCAAGCAGGCTGATTTCTGAGGCGGGACGCGCCAGGGCTATCCCCCCGCCCGCGCCCCGCACGGTGCGCAGAACGTTCGCAGCGGCGAGCCGGACGACGATCCTGCGCATAAAAGCCCGAGGCAGCAGCCGTTTCTTTGCAATCGCTTCCGCGGTAACCCGCGTCCCGCGTGGCAATGCCGAAAGGTGAAGCACGATGCGCGCCGCGTAGTCCGTGTGCCGGCCGATGCCGATCATTCCGATCCTTCCCCTTTTTAATCATTACCGAAATAGTATTGTTACCATTTTGGTAATCTACGTCAAGTAGATTGGAGCGGAAAGAACCTTCAGCTTGTTCTTTCGGCCATCACCAAGCACGTGGATTAAACAGCAACTTTGTTTTCTGCTGGTTAAGACGGAATTGATAATTGAATGGTTCGGCTATATTCCATAAGGAGATTTTCTGCAGGTTTCTTGGAGCGCAGACGGGGACAGAATCCGCGCCCGCAGCTTGAGAAAATGATTCTAGATTGAACATAAGGGACCTAGGGCCGCGGCGTTGGTTTTCGATGATGTAAAACACCCTGTTTCCAAAGTCCGCGAAGAAACTTGTGTTAATGGATTACGGTGAGTTCAAACTCGAAAAGGTCACCCCGGCTAGCCAAGATTGCCAGCGGACAATCGGCGGAATAGTCCATCGGGTTCATCGGGACTCTCTTTTTAGTATGCACCTGAAGCACGTTTGAGGCTTGCTCGTGAATAGCTGGGCCTTCAGTCTCCGAACGTGGTGCGCAAACTTCGCGCCGTGCGTACGAGATCGCCGTCCGGTTCGACCCGGCGCAACTTTGCGATCGCATCAGCGAGCGGGACCGTCTCGACGAGCTGACCGCGCAAGCGGACCATCACATCGCTTTCTCCTGCCACTGCTGCGCGCACCGCGTGCGCACCGAAGCGCGTCCCGAGCATCCGGTCGAACGGGGTCGGAATCCCGCCCCGCTGGACATGCCCAAGAACAGTTGTGCGCGTTTCGCGATCAAGGAGCTTCTCGAGGGCGTGGGCCACGATGTTGCCGATTCCACCGAGCCGGATCGGGTCGGGCGAGTCGGCGATTGTATCTCTCACACTCATGTTTCCACCGGCCGGCGCCGCCCCTTCGGCAACGACGACGATCGCGAAGGAACTCCCACCATAAATCCGCTCGCCGATGGATTCGGCGACCTTCTCGATATGGAACGGGATCTCGGGGATCAGGATTGCGTCGGCGCCACCTGCCAGACCCGCCTGAAGGGCGATCCAGCCTGCGTATCGTCCCATAACCTCGATCACCATCACTCGCTGATGACTTTGGGCTGTTGTATGAAGCCGGTCGATCGCCTCGGTTGCAACTGCAAGAGCCGAATCAAACCCGAAAGTTACATCTGTCGCATCGAGATCGTTGTCGATCGTCTTTGGGACGCCGATAACCCGCAGGCCGCGTGCACCCAGATCATGCGCGATCGAGAGACTTCCATCCCCGCCCACAGCGATCAGGGCCTGAATGCCGTGGCTTTTCGCGATACGGATCGCCTCTTCGGAAAGATCGCGGTAAATGGTCTTGCCATCCTCTCTCATTGGGACGCGGAACGGGTTGTCTTTGTTGCTCGTGCCGAGAATCGTTCCCCCGCGCGCAAGAATCCCGCTCGCATCCGAGGTTGCGAGCGGTCTGCACCGATCTCTAATCAATCCCGCATATCCACTCTCTATTCCGATCACATCAATCCCGTGGTCGTAGGCGGCGGTCTTCACAACCGCGCGGATAACCGCATTCAACCCGGGACAATCGCCTCCACCGGTCAGGATTCCTATTCTTCTTAATTTCTCCGTCATTGACCCTCCGTTTCCCGAATATATCGGCAACTACCGATGGGATGATCACTTAGAACCACTCTGGCTAAATTGTAGGCAAAAGGTCATGGTTTACTGAGACAAAGCCGACTGAGGAATGATGACGAGATGTTTAAGCTTGAATCCAGTGGCGATAACCTGTTTGCCGAACCAAGCCAGGTCGTACTTATAAATTCGTCTTGGTCAATCCGTGTAATCGAAGCCGTTTGAGTTGACGGGAGAATCGAGGTGCGGTTTTCTCGGCCAAATGAGAGCGGAGGTTTTTATTCGGATGGCCACTGATGTTGTATCCGCCAATGGCAAGGGCCTCAACAGCAGTTGATCGTCTGGATCAAAGAAGTTGAATCCGGGGACGGATCGATCGTTGTCTTTGGCGGGACCGGACAATTTTTGGAGCTTGTCGTTTCCGGAAGGAGGATCGTCGATGCTGGAGATGAATTCGAGATGCCGACCATTGGCCGCGGCCAGAAGCTCGCGCAGTGCCGGAAGGCTGTAAATGGTTTCTTTGCATGGAAGCCCACTTGGTTTCCGGGCTTCCATCACGATGGGCTACCTCACGGTAGTGTTTGAAAAAGGTAATGTCGTTGACCGTGGTTTCGATGCGCGGGATGAGAGAGAACTCGTCGTAAATCTTGATGGAAACAGGTCCCATGGCGTGTTGGATACGGGTGCCTTCAATGCGATTGTTGAAGCGGTTTCCCATTTTGTCTTGATAGTTGCCGTCGAGTTTGCATCCAAGGCAGGTGGCGATGGTATCGGGTTTGACCGTATGGATCGCCGTCCGTGTCGGGTTATCGCACATAGCCGCCAGATCCGCGTGTCGTTTGAAAACAACGTCGGCGGCAGATTTGGCCAGGTCAATGCTCCAATGATAGGCGATTCCAAAATGCTTGAGGATGGGACAAAGCGGCGGATAAATTCGTCGAGTTTCCAATGAAGACGGTGAGCCTGCCAGCTATCTATCGGGCATGTTCTGTGTCCGTTCCCAATCGGCGACTTCGGTGAAGGCGTTGTCCACCAGTTTGTGCGGGATCCCATCCGCTTTAATCGCAGGGCCGCCCAGGTATGACCGTTGCAGTAGACCTGCAATAGGCAGGGCAGCCAGGTTGGCACCCGGACGCAGCAAAGGCTCAGTTCTTCATCCATGAGATAAAAATAGCAGTGCAGACACTTGCTCTGATCGGGTTTCAAAAGGGTCTTGCTGCTTTGTTTGTCATGCCGCGGGTTGAATGTCGAGCCTGGTTCCATGGCCGAGAAAATCCATATCAGTCCAGGATGATCGCCGCGTCCGGCCAGCACTTCTTTGATCCGCTATTCCTTGCGGAAGTCCTTTTTGCAAATTCAATCTCGAATCCATGATTGGCGCTGGATACCAAAACCAGATCAGGTCACGCCCGCCTGGTCAGATCAATACTCTAGAAAATTGCATCCGCGTGCCTTGATACCAGGTTTCATCGGGGGAGGCACGGGAGCCATGAAGTGCTGCGGTAGGAGGCTGCCGAACTGCGATGCATCGCGCAAATGCTGAAGCAGCGACTGGCTTTTAAAGTGAGTCAGCACCTAAGGGGAATAGACTCCAGAGTTGATCAGGTTGCTGAGAACAAAGTCGACGATTCGGACATTTCCCACCGAAGGGCACTGCCGATTTCGCCCCATCCTTTGTCAGAGTAAGCAGACGAGCTTCCCTTCCGCCTGCAAGTACCATTGCGAGAACTCGACGATTCATTTCATTTCACGCGTCGCGGCTCTCTCGCTCCCCAAGGACTCCAATCCTCCAGCCCAATTCATGGATTTCTGAAACGCTACTCTTACTTTTGCGCTGTCAAGATTCAGCTGCTGAACCATGCTTTCGGCTTCCTGCCATCGTGCCTCTTCAAAGCATTGCGATAGGCGCAGGAACGGCAGATACTCATTATTGGCTTCGCAGCATAACGCTCTTTTCATCTTCTCATCGATCGGCAGATGGGTGACAACATCCGTCATCGGCAAACCAACTAACACGTCCAAGAGTGAAAAAATCCCAAGGAGATGCAGGCTTTTGGGATCAAAACCCCAGAAATTGTGATCTCGGGCAACCAATTCCAGAAACATTCCTCTCTGAGCAGACAGGAGAACCAATTCCTCCGACTCCTTGCTCTGACTCATGTCCATCAATAAAACCACCCGCAACCAATTTTTGATCTTCGACCACCCCAGAAGGTAAGTCGCCTGATGAATGGACTTGATTTTTTGAGAAAAGGCAAAGGCGGCCGAATTCAGGAAAGCAAGCAGGCGGAAGCTAATGGTTGCGTCCGCCTGAATCGCTTCCGCCAGACTGGTGATGTCAGGATCATCCCGCTCGATGAGCTTCAGGAGTTTGAAACGCAGTACTTGATTGGATGACAGCTTCCGGGCGGTCATGGTATCCGGGTATTTGAAAAACGAGCCGCTGAATATGGAAAATCCCAATTGGCGGCATGTCTCGTACAAGCCGCGGTCCTGGACTCTGCTGGCAAGCAGAAGTGCTCTGTACTGCCGGGCGGCAGCGATTTTAGCCCCCTGAGCATCACTTCCCTTATCCCGGGCTTCGATCACGAGGATATCCGCCAGGCGGTAAATAGGCGCACAGGCGGGATCTCCCGTAAAGCCCTGTACTGCGATCAAATATCCTTCCCCCTTGAGGCGGTTCAAAGCTTCAATGCTGGATTGCCGCTGAGATGCCTGTTCATCGATCTTGATGACCGTACGCACCGGAGGCAGAACGTAGGGCAGTTTTTCTAATAAGCTCTTTTCAGTAAAATCGACAATGACCTTCTTGCCACCCTGTAGAAGCTGTTGAAGAAAAATATAGGCGCCCGAAGCCACGCAAGCGGCAGCAGTCAATGGTTCCGAGGATTCACTGCCCAGATTATCGGTATTTCCAACGCAGAGGAGGTCATACCCCCACAGCCGCCTATTTTGATCAAAAACAGGCTGGCGCATGATCGAAACAGACGGAACATCATCATCAGTCATATGGTCAATCATAGCTGCCCGCAAAAAGTTATTCTTCAGCTGCGACTTTCAAAGGAACCCACTAAATTTTCATCCGCGATCGGAAGCGCGTTCCAGACTCGAACCGCATACTCCTGGACCGCCCGATCACTTGAGAACCTTCCCATGAATGCCGTGTTCAAAATAGATCGGCGCGTCCATTCATCAGTATCCAGGAACACCCGCCCTGCCTCTTCTTGCGCTGAGACATACGATCGGTAATCGGCGAGCAGCAGATAATAGTCACCATGATCGAGTAAGGCACTGACTATAGATTCAAACAAACGCGGATCCTGCGGGGAAAAAAGTCCCGATCCAATCATGTCCAAAGCTTTTTTCAGCTCCGGGTCATCTTGATAATATCGTCGCGAATCATATGCGCTCCTGCGCAGGGTCGTCACCTCCTCTGCGTTGAGCCCAAAAATAAAAATATTCCGACAGCCTACGGCCTCCAGAATTTCAACATTAGCCCCATCCAGAGTTCCGATCGTGAGTGCACCGTTCAGCGCCATCTTCATATTTCCCGTTCCCGATGCTTCCATCCCAGCTGTGGAGATCTGCTCCGATAAATCCGCCGCCGGCACGATTTTCTCCGCCTGCGATACACAGTAATTCGGCAGAAAAACCACCCGGAGAAGGCCGCTGACTTCCGGATCGTGGTTTACGGCATCAGCCACCGAAGTAATCAGCTTGATGATCCGCTTAGCCTGGTGGTACGCAGGGGCGGCCTTACCCGCAAAAATGACAGTGCGTGGAGTGATCTTTGCCGCCGACTGGGCCTTGATTCGATTGTACAACGTGATCAAGTGCAGGACATTCAACAGCTGGCGCTTATATTCGTGCAGGCGTTTAATGTGGACATCAAATAACGTTGCCGGATTTATGCCGATTCCGGTTTTGCGGAGAACATAGCGGGCCAGCCGTCTCTTATTTTCCTGCTTCGTTCGGATCCAGGCAGCTCGAAAAGCGCTGTCTTCTGCGCACGGCGCTAGCTTCTCCAGTTCATTCAGATCTCCAATCCATGCCGTTCCGATTGCGGAAGTGATGAGTTGGGCTAACTGGGGGTTGGCCTGAATCAGCCACCGGCGCGGTGATATTCCATTTGTAATATTTTGTATTCTGTTTGGATAAATGAGGGTGAAATCGCGGAACAATCGGTTCTTCAGAATGGCCGTATGCAGTTCGGCAACCCCATTTACGGTATGACTTCCCACCACTGCCAGATGCGACATGCGGATTTGTCGAACGGACCGCTCTTGAACGAGGGAGAGTCTGGCTGCAAGATCCTGCTCCTCCGGGTATTGCTTTCGCACCGTCTCCAGGAACCGATGATTGATTTCATAGATGATTTCCAGATGACGCGGCAATAAGCGGCCCAGAAGATCCGCCGGCCAAGTTTCCAGCGCTTCTGGAAGCACCGTATGATTGGTGTAGGCAAAGGTCTTCTCGCAAATGCTCCAGGCCTGGTCCCATTCCATGCCTTCATCATCCATCAGAAGGCGCATCAGTTCTGGAATTGCAATGGAGGGATGCGTGTCGTTCAGTTGAATTGCCACAAAATCAGGAAAGTTTTCAAAGGAACTATTCTGCTTTTTGTAGCGCCGGAGGATGTCATTCAGGGTGGCGGCAACAAAAAAATATTGTTGCTTCAGCCTGAGTTCTCTTCCCGGCGCGACTTCGTCACTGGGATAGAGCACCTTCGATATATTTTCACTCAGCACCTTTGCTTCTACGGCACCAGCATAATCACCTTGGCTGAATTCCTGCAAATCGAAATCACGGCTGGATTGGGCGATCCAAAGTCGCATATTCGTGACGTACTCTGTGCCGAACCCAGGAACGAGGATGTCGGAGGCCATGGCCAAAACGACCTCACCATCCGCCCACCGAAATCGAAGCCTCCCGTCCTGGTCACGATAAGATTCAGATCGCCCGTAAAATCGGACCGGCACTAATCGGTCGCGACGTTGGATCTCCCATGGACTTCCGTTCCGGACCCAATTGTCGCACTCTTCCTTCTGGTAGCCATTCTCCAGGACTTGATGAAAAAGTCCATAATCATAGCGAATACCATACCCGTAGCCGGGCAGCTGCATGCAAGCAATAGAATCCATATAACATGAGGCCAGCCGACCCAATCCGCCGTTACCGAGTCCGGCGTCCCACTCCTCTTCCTCTAACTCATCAAGGTCGAATCCTAATTCCTGTAGAGCGCCGCGGGCTTCCTCCAGTAGGTTCAGACTGAGAAGGTAATTCATGAGGAACCGGCCAGGTAAAAACTCCAGAGAAAGGAAATAGACGCGCTTAGCCATCGTGTCATAGAGAGATCGCTGGCTCTTCATCCACCGCTCAACCAGGCGGTCCCGGATGCTGTAAGCAAGCCCCATAAAACAGGCGTACTTGTCAGCCATCTGTGGATCGATGGCCAGAGTGAGCTCAATATGACGAAGAATGTCGTTTTTTAGAGAGGGCTTTTTTTGTGTCATAAGCATGCTGGCCGCACTGAGTTGCAGGTCTCTTGTGCTCCGGTTTGATGGTGCATCTCCTCTTTTGGGATCGGACACGATCAACAGCTCCAGTATCTTCTTCGGCGCGCATGGCCTTATCAGTAGATAATTTATGTCAAACGATAAGCGCGTTCCCCGTGTTGACCGCTGACTGTCTGATGTCCTCGATCGAGCTTTCGTGATCGATCTCCACTTGAGATCATTGATAGGAATCTGCCTTTTCTGGACAAGATGAACAGAAAGTATGGATTGAGGTGGAAATATCCTAGAATTCTCTCACGCGGCAAATATGAAAAGATATTTTTCTGTACCTAAACGAGCCCAATGGTCATAAAGGGATAGGAGAAGCGGCTCCCGGATTCAGGCCCCTCCTCTCCCACCCCCTATTGGCAGGATGCCGGGCATAGATTTTCGGGGCTCCCGCGATCTACTGTGGTGACCCAATCACAACTCAAGTGCATAGCATGATTTGAGGGTCAATTCCAGGCAACCAGCTCACCGTCAAGGAGCACTGATGGGTCTCAGCTGTCCACACGTGCAGTGCGAGGGATCGGGGATAAAAAGATACGGAAGCCTCATCCGCCACGGCTTCTAGGAGACCAATCGGGGGAAGCGGCGTCGCTACCAATGCGGGATTTACCGTGAGGAGTTCCGGAAACCCGTGGAATCGATAGGCATTGAGAAAATCCTCACGGCTCCGAGGGATCCATGGCAGAATCCGTTCGTGGAAAGAATGATCGGACGTTACGGCGAGATTGCCTCGACTGTGTTGTCGT
>Ga0326728_10012805_pt1 | contig 18468 bp, 17 predicted proteins | sample MB3enrmetagenome_FD_207602 | JGI IMG/M metagenome (GOLD analysis project Ga0326728, IMG submission 207602) | Lab enriched peat soil microbial communities from McLean, Ithaca, NY, United States - MB31MN | ecosystem: Environmental > Terrestrial > Soil > Wetlands > Peat | place: USA: New York... | reverse complement strand
TTGCCGTGGACGCGGCCGGCGCGGCGCCGGAAGTGAAACGCGGCGCAATTCGCGACGAAAGCGCGCGGAGTCGAAGGCGCGGTCCGCAAAGCCGTCGAGATAGACATGAAAGCTTAGGGAAGATGGCGCGAGCCGGCGAGCCATGCCCGCGCGGATATTCATGAAGTCTCCAGGAGGAAGCATGCCCAGTGAAACTTCTCCCGCCAACCAGACGCGCCCACATCGCAAACCACGCAGCATCCTCGCGTTGACGCTGGCGATATTGCTGCTGGCGCTCATGGGCTGGCTGGCCGGCGGCGCGGCGCTGCGCGAGACGGTGACGTTCGACGAACTGGCCCACATCGGCGCCGGCCTCAGTTACCTGCAAAAACTGGATTTGCGCATGAATAACGAGCATCCCCCGCTGGCCAAGATGCTGGCGGCGGCGCCTCTCGTGCTGCGCGGCACGCGCGCGGATTATTCGAGCGCTTCCTGGACGTTGAGCAAGAAGTTTTTTCCCGCCTATCTCGGCCAGTGGGCTTTTGGCGAATGGGTGCTCAAGCACTGGAACGATCCGGTGACCACGCTGGCTTGGGCGCGCCTGCCCATGTTGCTTTGCACGCTGGCGCTCGGCTGGGGGGTGTTTGTGTTCGGGCGGAGGCTCGGCGGCAACTGGGGCGGCCTTTTGTGTCTGGCCATGTACGTCAGCACGCCGGCATTCCTGGCCTTCGGGCCGCTGGTGCTCACGGATGTGGCCATCACGCTGACTTCTCTCCTGGCATTATGGACGTTCGCGAACCTGTGGAATGAACCCAGCAAGAGGAACGTCACACTGTTTGCCGTAGCTCTGGCGGCGGCGTTGCTTTCAAAATTCACGGCCGGGCTGCTTTTCTTCGCCTTTGCCGGCTTCTCCCTGAGCACGCGCTGGCTGCCCGTCGCCGGCCAGCCCTTGGAGGAATCGGATGCATTCGCGTGGCGGCGCCTACGCTGGCGTTCCACGTGGAAGGGCGTCTTCCAAGCAGCCTTGATTGTGTATGCGTTTTACTTGGTGTTTTCGTGGAAACAGCCCAGCAATACTTTCTATCTGCTGGGCGATGGCTGGATCTCGCTGGTTGTACGCCGGCTGCTTATGCCGCCGCTGCTCTATTCTCGCGGCGTGCTCATGGTCGTGGTCATGGCCATCCGGCAGACGTTTCTCCTCGGACACAGCTATCCGCATGGCGTGTGGTATTACTACTCAATTCTCTTCGCGCTGAAGTCCACGCTGGGTTTTCTAGCGTTGCTCGTTGTGGCGCTGGTGGTAGCCATTCTCGCCAAACGCAGCCGGCGCGTCCCCGCAGAGTCAGGCGAGCCGGGCGCGATTCCGGCTGAGTTGGAATTGCACTGGCGCGTGCTGTGGGTTTCGCTCATCGTATTCACCGCGGCGTGCATGGCCAGCCATTTCGACATCAGCATCCGCCACTTCACGATTCCCAGCGTGTTGCTGATTCTTCTGCTGGCTCCGCTGCCGCGCTTGCTGGCGCGGATTGCGACGCCGGCGGCGCGAGCGGCGCAGGTCCTGACGGCGGCGCTCGCGGCATGCAGCCTCTTCGCGGCCGTGCATGCGTATCCGTATTACTTTCCCTTCGTCAATTCGCTTTCCCTTGGGCATCCCGCCTACGAGCTCTTCAGCGATTCCAATGTGGACTGGAACCAGTCTTTGCCGGAGGTAAAGCGCTTCGCCGATCAGCGCGGCTTGCAAAGAATCCCCGTGGATGAGTACGGGTTCACCAACCTCACCGACAGCGTGCCGCAAGCGCAACTCTGGAATTGCCAACGACCCGCGGCGGAGGACGCCGGACAGTGGGTTGCAGTCTCGGCCGACATGATTCTAGACGTTCACAACTGCGGGTGGCTGTTAGGGTATCCCCATGAATCGCTCGCGGGCGGCAGCATGTACGCCTTTCACCTTCCCGACTCCATCCCGCCCGCTGGGGAGCCCGGCGGCCCACCGCTGCCCGCGGATACGCGGGAATTCTTTGGATATTCCCCAGACATTCGCCTCATGTTCATCAGCGTCCTCAACGACCCCGGGAAGATTCCCGAAGTCATCGCCAATTGGCAGACCCAATGGCAGGCCAGTCAGCAGAAGCGCAAGAAATAAAGATCGCAATTCTCTTGCGGGCGGCCTTGCCGCGGAAACGCAAGGTATGCGAGGCAACGGCCGGTTTCATGAGGAGTTTTTCACCGGCCGCCGCTCGCGTGCCGCGAGTGAATGTTACACTTCCGGCATGACTCCGGTCGAAATCGTCGGCGAATTGCAGGATGCGCCGGGCATGGGAGAACGCCGGCTGCCCGGCTTGGAGATCACTGGAGCCGATGACGGCGGCCGCGCGCGCGGAGATTCGGGTCCTGCCGAGCGCCCGCAGAGTTCATCGCATCAGAAAAACGGGAAGGCGATGGAGAGTTGGCAGCCATGATCGGGCTGCGCCTGCTGGCGATTCTCGCGCTGGTTTTGATCAACGGATTTTTCGCTGCGGCGGAATTTTCGCTGGTGGCGGTGCGGCTCTCGCGCGTGCGGCAATTGGTGGAGCAGGGAAACGCGCGGGCGCGCGTCGTGCAGGGACTGCTGGGACGGCTCGACCGGGTCGTGTCGGGCGTGCAGGTGGGAATCACGCTGACGAGCCTGGGGCTGGGCGCGCTGGGCGAGTTGACGCTGGCGGCGATGCTGCGGCCGACGTTGGACTGGCTGCCCGGGCGGCCGGCGGTGATCGTGCTGCATGCGATGTCGCTCGTGCTGGCGTTCGCCTTGCTGACGGTATTGCACGTCGTGCTGGGCGAGCTGGTGCCGAAATCGCTGAGCTTGCAGCGGGCGGAGCGCGTGGCGCTGCTTGTGGCGGTGCCGTTCGCGGCGTACCTGCGGACGTTTCGCTGGGCCATCGACGCGCTGGTCGGCGCGAGCCGGCTGATCCTTCGCGGACTCGGAATCGACGTATCGTACAGCCACACCGTGGCGCATTCGGCGGAAGAGCTTGAGATTCAGATTCGCCAGGCGCGCGAGCGGGGATTGCTGGACCCGGGCGAAGAGAAATTCGTGTTGAGCGCGATCCAGCTCGGGCAAGTGCAGGTGCGCGAGATCATGGTGCCGCGGCCGGATATGCACGTCCTGCCGGTGGAATCCGGGCTCGATGACGTGCTGCGGATCTTCGCGAGAACGCAGCGCTCGCGTATTCCGGTGTACGAGGGCACAGTGGATCATCTCGCCGGCTACGTTCACATCAAGGACATGCTGTGGGTGCTGCTCGACCGGGAGCGGCGCGCGGAAGAGGGATTGCCGGCGCCCGAATTCGATTTGCGGCGCGTGTTGCGCGACATCCCCATCGTGCCGGAAAGCAAGCCCGCCGTGGAACTGCTCTCCGAATTGCGCGAGCATCGCACGGAAATCGCGGCCGTGGTGGACGAGCATGGGAGTATCCTCGGACTGGTGACGCTCGAAGACCTGATTGAACAAGTGGTGGGCGAGATTCACGATGAGTTCGACGTGATCGAGCGGCCGCAGGTGGTGGGCCACGGGGCTGACGCGGCGATGATTTTCGACGCGTCGTTGCCGGTGCGAGACCTCGAAACACAGTACAACATCGCCTTGCCGGAAGATCCCGCCTATGCGACCGTGGGCGGGTTCGTGTTGAACCAGCTTCAATTCATTCCCCGCGGCGGCGAGAGCTTCGAATACGGCGGAAACCGCTTCACGGTGATCGAAATGGACCGGCGGCGCGTGGCGCGAGTAAAGATCGAGCGATTGAAACTCGCCATTCCCGATGCGGCGGCGGGCGATGCGAGTGCTTCGATTCCGAAGGGAGCGGCGCGTCCATGATCAAGAAAATCATCAGGCGCGTGCTCTACACAATTCCGGCCGTCTGGCTGATCCTCACGATGGTTTTTCTGCTGATCCACATCGTGCCGGGAGATCCCGTGCAGCAAATGCTCGGCGAGGATGCGCGCGCGGAAGACATCGGGTCGCTGCGACAGAAGCTCGGCCTCGACGTGCCGATCGGAACGCAATACGCGCGCTATCTGGAGGGGCTGGTCCGCGGGAACTGGGGAGAATCGTTTCACTTCCGCCGGCCGGTGTTTGCGATTGTGTTCGAGCATTTTCCGGCGACGCTCGAGCTTGCGACCGCGGGATTGTTCGTGTGCCTGCTCATTGCGATTCCGGCGGGCGTTTACTCCGCGCGGAAGCGGGGAAGCGCGGGCGACCGCACGACCGCGGTCTTCACGCTGCTGGGTCTTTCGGTGCCGAATTTCGCGCTTGGTCCGCTGTTGATTCTGCTTTTTTCGATCGAGATCGGGTGGCTGCCCGTTTCGGGGCGCGGCGGATGGACGCATCTCGTGCTGCCGGCGGCGACGCTCGGCGCGGCGCTGGCGGCGATCCTGACGCGGATGGTGCGCGCGGCGATGATCGAGGAATTGTCGAGCGACTACGTGCGCACGGCGCGGGCGAAAGGACTCTCCGAACGCGCGGTGCTGTTTCGCCACGCGTTTCCGAACGCGCTCGTGCCGATCATCACCGTCGTGGGGCTGCAATTCGGGTCGCTGCTGGCGGGCACGATCGTCACGGAGAAGATTTTTTCGTGGCCGGGAATCGGGGGACTGGCCGTGCAGGCGATCACGACGCGCGATTATCCGTTGTTGCAGGGATGCATTCTGGTGATCGCGCTTTCCTACGTGATCGTAAATTTATTGACGGATTTGATTTATTCCTGGGTGGACCCGAGGGTGCGCGTGCAATGAGCGGCGAATCGTCATTCGGATCGTTTTGGAAGCGAAACGCGCTGGGCCGCTGGGGGCTCGTGGTGACGGCGCTGCTTCTGCTGGCCGCGGTGTTTGCGCCGTGGATTGCGCCGCGCGATCCCGCGGCGCAGGATTTGCCGCACCGCCTGGCGTCGCCGAGCGCGGCGCACTGGTTCGGCACGGACGAGCTGGGGCGCGACGAATTCTCGCGCACGGTCTACGGCGCGCGCGTCTCGATGCTGGTGGGCGTCAGCGTCGTGCTGGGAGCGGGACTCGCGGGCCTGGCAATCGGATCGCTGGCGGGCTATCTCGGCGGCGCGTTCGACAGCGTGGTGAACATCGTGCTCATCAACGCATTTTTGTCGTTCCCGGGGATTTTGCTGGCGATCGCGCTGGCGGCGTTTCTCGGGCCGGGAATAGGGAAAGTGATTCTCGCGCTGATCGTGACGGGCTGGGCGGGCTACGCGCGGCTGGCGCGGGCGCAAGTGCTGAAAGTGAAAGAGATGGAATTCATCGCTGCGACGCGGTCGCTGGGCGCGAGCGACGCGCGCATCCTGCTGCGGCATTTGCTTCCGAATACGATTCAACCCGTGCTGATTCAGGCCACGATCGGAATGGCGGGAGCGATTCTGGCGGAATCCACGCTGAGTTTTCTAGGGCTGGGCGTGCTGGCGCCGACGCCGAGTTGGGGCGCGATGCTGAACGACGCGCGCAATCATTTGTTCGACGCGCCGCACCTGGTGATTTTCCCGGCGCTGGCGATTATGGCCGCGGTGCTGGCGTTCAATCTGTTGGGCGATGCGCTGCGCGATTGGCTCGATCCGCGGACGCGGTCGTTTCTCATTACGCAGGATTTGGCAAGGTGATTAAGAGGGCGGCGGTATCGTACGCCCTGCCCCTCGCATTCAGCCTCGTTGGCAATCGCGCGATACCGCTAGATTCTTCACTGCGCTGCGCGGCAAGGGCGGCCGCGCAAGACGCTCCGTTCAGAATGACAGGAATTGCGACGCAGGCTGTAAATGATGATTGTCTCGTGGCCAAGCCTGCACGAACACAATTACTGTCATTCTGAGTCTGAGAGGCGGCTCTTTTCTCCCTCGTCCCGGCCCGGCCGGGACGAGCCACCTCGGAGCGAAGAATCTAGCGGTTACACGCGGACGAGAAGAGCGAAAAGCGAAGAGCGAACCTCAGCGGCTAAAGCCGCACTGAATTTGCTGCGCTTACGGCACGGCTGAAGCCGTGCCCTGACACAATTCCTTTCCTTGGTTCTCACGCACACTCTTCGGGGGGAAAAGGCGACCGGGCAATAGTGTCCGCGCACTCGTGAGGAGCGGGATTCGCGCGAAATTGCAGCGAGCGGGATACGGAAAGCGAACGTCAGCCGGCGGGGAGTTCGAGAGTGACTTCGGAACCGCGGGCCACGCCCAGCGCGCGCGCGGCGCTGCCTTTGTTGATCGCGATTTCAAGAAATCCAGTGGAGCCCATGAGCGCGATGAGTTCGCCCGGGGCGCCTTGGCCGAACGTGAGGACCAATCGCTCGACGACTTTGGAGCCGGCCTGGAGCCTAATTCTTCCGGATTCGGCTGCGGCGTGCGGCACGTGTTCCGGCCGCAAATTGGTGATCAAGTTTCCGAAATAGTCCACGCGCAGAACCATTCCCTTCAGCGCTCGCCCGTCCTGTTTGGGCTTCGGCACGCTGAAGCGCACGAAGTCCGTGATGACTTCGCCGAACGCTTCCGTTTGCCATGCCTTGGAGAGCCAGCCCGCCACCGGCGCGAAGACGTCGCGGCCGTGAAACGTGGGGCTGAGAGGACTCAGGAAATTGTGCGAGGCGGTGATGTGTCGAACGGTTGCGTCGGGAGCGCGCTCGTACACCATCGAAAGAACGCCGTTGTCCGGGGCGATGAAATATTGCTGATCGGCGGAGACGAGCAGCGGACGGCGTTCCATGCCCACGCCGGGGTCCACGATGACGAGATGAATCGTGCGCGGCGGAAAATAAGGATAGGCGGCGCCGATCGTGAGCGCGCCGTCGAGCACGTCGAAGGGAGCGACGTTATGCTGCAAGTCCACAATCCGCGCCGCGGGATTGATTCGCAGAATGACGCCCTTCATTGTCCCGGCGAGATGGTCGGACGTACCGAAGTCAGTGGTGAGAGTGATGATGGGATCGGGCACCGGTATTTTCCCTCGTGGTGAAGGCCCTGCGCGTGAAGAGCTACGCAGCGATAGCGGCCTCTTTGCACGCTAACGGAGGCGTCGAGCGGTGTCAAGGCGGCGTGCCCGAATCGCTACGTGGGCGGCGCGAACCTCCTGGACTCCAGTGATTCCATCCGGATGGTGCTTCACTCGGATCACGCAGTTTGAATGCGGCGCACAAGGTCTTCTGTGCTCACGGGGCGGGTGGTATCAATCGTGATCACCGTGCCGATGCCGACGGGGCCGACGTACTCGGCCAGTAATTCAGGCGAGAGCGACTTCAACGCGTGCGCGGGGTGATGGCGCGTTGAGGCCGCGCGATCGGCGTAGCGACGAGCCAGTTCTTCCGGCGGGCAAGTGCAATACACTTCCACAATTTTTCCGCCCAGATTCGTAATTCGCTCCCGTTCGCGCGCGTTGTGCGGATGAAAATTGGCCTCGAGCACGACCTGCGGGCATTGCGCCGCCAGCGCGAGCATCACCTCAATCGCCGCGTCGCTGAATTTTCGTGACTGCACTAAATCGTCGGGGCGGCCGTCCAGCGCGTCGAACAGTGCTTCCTTGATTGGATCTTTGGAGAGAAGCGGGAATCCAAGCGCCGCCGCGAGCGGTTCGGCTACGCTTGTTTTTCCAGCGCCCGGCGCGCCGGAAACGAGAATGACTCTTCGAGTGAGAACTGGTCCCATGATTGTTACTTATGATAGGCCATCTTGCGCCGGTGACACTATGGGCGCTTTCGCGAGAAATCATTGTAGGCGTCTGATTCCGCGAGACTGCGCAGTCGTCGGCCGTTTCCTTGACCCTCCTGCGGGCAGCGGCTATTGTGGAAGATTAGCAATTGGCCGGGATTTCGATTATGGCGAATGCATCCATGCGACGCGTGTACCTCGATTACAACGCCACTACGCCCGTGGACCGCGAAGTGTTTGCCGCGATGCTGCCGTTTTTCTCGGAGGACTACGGCAACGCGAACTCGATTCACGGTTTAGGACAAAAGTGCCGCGCGGCGGTGGAAGAGGCGAGGGAGTCGGTCGCCAAGCTGTTGGGCGCGCGCGCGTCGGAGATTGTGTTCACCAGCGGCGGTACGGAATCGAACAACCAGGCGATCTTCGGCGCTGTCGGCGCGGCTTGCCTGCCGGCCGGCACGGCGCCGGGCAAGCGAAAGCACGTCGTGACGACGATGGTGGAGCACAGCGCGGTGAAGGAACCCTGCGCGGAATTGGAGCGGCGCGGCGTCGAAGTGACCTACGTGCCCGTAAATCGCGAAGGGCGCGTGGGCCCGGAAGAAATCGCGCGCGCAATCCGGCCGGAAACGGTGCTGATCTCGGTGATGCTCGCCAACAATGAGATTGGGACGCTCGAGCCGGTCGAGCGCATCGCGCAAATCGCCGCGGAAAAGAAAATCCTGCTGCACACCGACGCGGTGCAAGCCGCCGGAAAAATCGCCCTGGACGTGAACCGGCTCGGCGCGCAATTGCTGTCGATTTCGGGGCACAAGATCTACGGGCCGAAGGGAGTCGGCGCGCTGTACGTCCGCGAGGGGACGCGGCTCGATCCGTTGCTTTTCGGCGGCCACGCGGGCCGCGACGGCCGACCGGGAACCGAAAACGTGCCGGGCATCGTGGGTCTGGGCAAGGCCGCGGAGATCGCGCGACGCGTGCTCGCCGAAGAAGGGCCGCGAATCGCGGCGTTGCGCGACCGCTTCGAGTGCGGGCTGCTGGCGGCGATTCCGCTGGTGCGCATCAATGGTTGCTGCGCGCCGCGAACGCCCAACACTTCCAATCTGGTGTTCCCGTACGTGGAAGCGGAAGCGCTCGTGATCGCGCTGGACCTGAAGGGCATTGCGTGTTCGGCGGGCGCGGCGTGTTCCTCGGGCGCGGTTGAGCCGTCGGACGTGCTGACCGCGATCGGCCTCGCGATGCCGGACGCGCGCGCGTCGGTGCGGTTCAGCCTCGGGCGTTACACGAGCGACGAGGACATCGCTTACGCGCTCGACGTGATTCCTCCGGTCGTGCAGCGATTGCGGAGTCTTTCACCACAATGGAAGGACGCGGCGGTGACCCGGTGAGTTCGACGAATTCGACAAGCGGCGCCCGCGAGCCGATCGCCGTTGCCATGAGCGGTGGCGTGGACAGTTCCACCGTGGCGGCGATTCTCTGCGAGCGCGGCGAGCGTGTCGTCGGGTTGACGATGCAGCTGTGGGATCAGCGGCGCTTGCCGGAGCTGCGCCCGTTGGGCGCCATGCCTGCCGGCAGGCAGGCGGCGCCGCAACGCTGCTGCTCGCTGGATGACGCGTACGACGCGCGCCGCGTCGCGCAGCACCTGGGGATCCCGCATTATGTCCTGAACTACGAGGCTCGCTTCGAGGAGACGGTCGTGCGGCCCTTCGTGGATTCGTATCTGGCCGGCTCGACGCCGGTTCCGTGCGCGCAGTGCAACAACCACGTGAAATTCGATCCGTTGATCGCGACCGCGCGAAAGATCGGCGCGGAACGGCTGGCGACCGGCCACTACGCGCGCATCCGCTTCAACGAAACGACCGGCCGCTACGAATTGCTTCGCGCCGTGGACGAAGCGAAGGACCAATCCTATTTTCTCTACGGACTGACGCAGGAACAAATGGCCCGCACGATTTTTCCGCTGGGCGAACTGGACAAGCAGAGCGTGCGCGAACTGGCGCGCCGCGCGGCGTTGCCGGTGGCGGAAAAGGCGGAGAGCCAGGAGATTTGTTTCGTGCCTTCGGGCCACTACGTGCAGTTCATCGAGTCGTATCTGGCCGAGCGCGGCGAGGCTGTGCCCGAGGAAGAAGGCGAAATTGTTACGACCAGCGGCGAAGTCCTGGGCCGCCACCATGGGCTTCACCGGTACACCGTGGGACAGCGGCGCGGATTGGGAGTCGCCGTCGGGCGGCCGCTGTATGTGGTGTCGCTCGAGCGCGGCTCGAATCGCGTCGTCGTCGGCGAAGACCAGGAGTTGCGCAGCGCAGGCTGCGAGGTGCGCGAGGTGAACTGGATTCCGTTTGCGCGCCCCGATGGGCCTTTGCGCGCCCGCGTGAAGATTCGCAATCGCCACGAGGCCGCAGACGCCACGGTCGAGGCTCTGGCCGGCGGCGGAGCGCGCGTTCGATTCGACGAGCCACAGCGCGCGGTGACGCCGGGGCAAGCCGCAGTTTTCTACGATGGCGAGATCGTGCTCGGCGGCGGCTGGATCGTTTAGCCCGCATTTCTCACCAGCCGTAAGCCTGCCTACCGGCAGGAAGGCAAGGAGGCGGTCGATCCTATATTTCTCTGCGAGCCTTAGCGCTCTCCGCGCCTCTGCGTTATCTTTTTCATGGGGGTGGCACCACCAAGCGCTAAGGAAAATCAAGGATAACGCAGAGACGCGGAGTACACAGAGACACGCAGAGAAAAGCGCCTTCATTCGGATTGGGTTGCCCAGCCTTGCGAGAAATCTCTCTTCGGCCCAAAAGTCAAAGTGAAGAGAGATTCCTCCCGCCAATCTTGCGGCGGGCGAGCGTTTCGTCCGCCGGGGCGGACTCCTCGGAATGACTGGCTCGGGGAGTTTTCAAAAACCTGTTAAATGAAGAGGCCTTCGTCCTGGGGCTCCGAGTGTGAGCCTTCGTGGTGCTTGTGCCGGGAGGAACGGAAGAATTCGAGTCCGGTCTGGATTCCGCGAATCAGGGCCGTGGCGGATTGCACGGGCCCCAGAACCGTCTTCCGGAGTTGCGTACCGGCTTGATCCACCGCTTCGAGCGCGCCGGTGAGAATCTGGTCGGCGTGCACGAGTTGCAGCCGTAGCCGGTCGAGCATTTCCGTGAACGCCCGGTCCACCCTCTGCGCCGAACTGCGAGCAAGGTGCGTGATTTCCGCGGCGTCCGAAATCATGCTCGAGAGGCGCGGCTGCACGTCTTCGGTGAGGATCTGTATGCGGGAAAGAATCGGATTTACGCGCGTCTGAAGGTCGGTGGCGATTTGATCGAGGCGGCGGGTGGCCTGCCGCATTTGAAAATACATGGCCGCGAGTACGGCGGCCTGAAGCAGCACCGCCAACCCAGTAATCGCCACGAAAGCCGCTAGCCAGCTATCCATCGCCCACTCTTTCTCAACTCGCGCTTACTGCGCTTTTCCCTTTTCGCGCAGGTACGCCTCGCGGCCCGCATCCACAGCGGCCGAAATGGAATCTTTCTGCTTTTGCGCTACCTGCTTGCCGCGCTCCACCAAATCCTCGGCGCGTTCGCGGAGTTCGTGAGCCTTGCGCTGCGCGTACTCGCGGCCTTCTTCGGCCTTCTGCGCCAAGAATTCGCGCGTCTCCTCGCCGGACTTCGGGGCAAACAAGATTCCAACGAGCGTGCCAACGCCCAACCCAACCAGGAAAAACGTGATTTTGGAACCGATATTATCCGCCATGGCTAATCTCCCACTGGAAACCTAGCACAGCGACGCGGAGGTTGCAAGGAATGCAGTTGGCGTGTGGGTCAGTTTCGGATTTCCCGACTAATCGTCAACCATCCCACTGGAAACCACAATTGCGTGGCCTGGGGTCTTCCGATAGACCTGACCCAAGACGCTTTACCTGCCTCGATCTCGCAACGGCTCCAGGTGTGTTCGCTGCCGCGGTGTGAATTCCTCGCTTTTCTCGTCGTAGAAAAAGGTGAGAACGTCGTTTCCCCGCTGCTTCAATTGAGCGCGTTCGTTCAGCCAATGTGCGATCTGCGCCAGCGCAGTCTCGATGATGTACTGCCTAAATCGATGGCGGAGAACCCGTGGAACAGGCTGCACCACAATCTGCCACCAACCTTGCGGTTGACACCCATACAGGTATGTCTGCCACATTGGGTTCGCATTGTTTAAGTACTCGACCCGCAAGAACTCGTAACAACCTCTACGCATCGCGCTTCTGGATCCCGCATAAAAGCGTAGAGTGAGCTCAGGCAGTTGCGCAGTTGAGGCCAGTGCTGCGGAGACGCGCGCTGCCCCGATGGGATACGAGAGATTGCGAGAGATCTTCGCTCTCGAGAGTGTCGGGATGACGATTTGTTGGACCTCTTCCATTTGAATACTTGATCTTATGCTAACCAGGTGGCCGACAGCACTAGTCTCGAAAGTGCGCGATCACGCGGGCGGCCTGGGCGCGGGAAATCACTTGCGCCAACTCTTCGGGGCTGGCTTGTTGCACCCGAGCGACGCTGCCAAACTTCCGCAGCAGTTTGCGGGCCGTGGCGGCGCCGACGCCTGGGATTTCCTGAAGCTCCGAGTGCAAGGTGCGTCGCGCGCGGCGCTGCCGGTGAAAGCCGACTGCAAACCGGTGAGTCTCATCCCGGACCTCTTGCACCAAGTGCAGAATCGGCGAGTGGCGTTCCAGCCGGACCGGTTCGTCCTCCTGACCCAGGACGTAAATGATTTCCTCTTGTTTCGCAATCGCCGCCACGGGCTGATTGATGATTTGCAGTTCTTCCAGCGCGGCAGCGGCCGCATGCAATTGGCCGATTCCGCCGTCGATCAAAATCAGGCTCGGCAGCGGCTTGCGTTCTTCCTGCAAGCGCCGGTAGCGCCGCCCGACCGCTTCGCGCATGGAGGCAAAATCGTCGTTGCCTGCCTGCCGGCAGGCACGGCCCCAATCGCCGCGAATGATGAATTTCCGGTAGTCGGATTTTTTCATCCGGCCGTCCTCCCAGACCACCATCGAGGCGACCGTGTCCGAGCCCTGAATATGGGAAATGTCGAAACTTTCGATGCGCCGCGGCGGCTCGGGCAAACCGAGCGATTGCTCGAACGCCTCGGCGATCGCTTTCGGATCCGGCTTGCTCACGCGGAAGCGCTGCTCGAAGGAGTGACGCGCATTCTTCTCGACCAATTCGAGGAACGCGTGTTTCGGCCCGCGCTGCGGCACGATGATTTCGACGCGGAAACGCGGCGGATCGAGATGCCCGGCGCGCTCGGTAAGTATTTCCTCGAGCAGCGCGCGCTCGGGAAAATCCGCCGGCACGTGGATATAGCGCGGAAGATACGCGGAATCCAGATAGAGTTGCTTCAGCAACGAGCTCAGGAACTCCGGCGCGTCGAACGCCTCGAGGTCCTCCCAATAGAAGTCGCGCCGGTCCACCACGCGCCCGCCGCGCATGTGAAAGAGATTCACGGCGACATGCGGCGGCTCCGCATGCCAAGCGATGGCATCGGTGTCGTCGCCGGCGGCCGCAACGATCTTCTGCCGCTCCTCGATTTCCTCGAGCGTACGCAGGAGATCGCGGTAGCCGGCCGCCTGTTCGAACCGCTCTTCGCGCGAGGCTTCTTCCATGCGTTGTCCGAGGCTCCGGATGAGGTCGTGGCGGCGGCCTTCGAGGAAGACGCGCGTGTCGCGCGCGGCTTCGGCGTAGCGCTCGTCCGGGACGAGTCCGGGCACGCACGGCCCGTGGCAGCGGTGAATGTAGTATTGCAGGCAGGGGCGCGGATGCGCCCGCGTCAAATCCACGGTGCACGACGGCACGCGAAAACGCTTGTGGATGAAGTGCACGATGCGGTTCGCGAGGCTGTGAGGAAAGTAGGGGCCGAAGTAGAGCGAGCCGTCTTTTTTCAGCCGCCGGGTCACGTACACGCGGGGGAATTTCTCGAACGCGGTGTAGCGAATGTAGGGATAGGTTTTGTCGTCGCGCAGCAGCACATTGAATTTCGGCTTGTGCTGCTTGATGAGCACGTTTTCAAGCGCCAGGGCCTCGGGCTCGTTGTCCACGACGATGAACTCGAGATCGGCGATCTCGCGGACGAGCGAGCCGGTTTTTGCGTCGGCCCAGTTGGATTCGAGGAAGTAGGATTTGACGCGGTTGCGCAGCGAGCCGGATTCGCCGACGTAAAGAATATTTCCCTGGGCGTCTTTGAAGAGATAAACGCCCGGCTCGGCCGGCAAGCTCGAAACTTTTTCAGCGAGGTCCATGGCGGGGTAAAATTACCGGCTCAGGCGGCGCGCGCCGGGGCAACTCTCATGATAGCAAAGCGAATCCAATTCCACGCACAGATGCTGCCTCGCAAGGCTGCCCTCATCGCGTTCGTCGTCCTGGTCTTGAGTTTACCCGCTGTGGCGCAGCAGGCGACGCCGTCGTCCGGCCCGCCGCCGCCTCCGCCCCCGGAACAACAAATCAATCCTTCGCAACCCCCTCCGCCTCCGCCGCCGGAGCCGGTGTTCGATCCCCTCCACGCACAGAAGAGCATCGACGTCGGAAAGTTTTATATGGACAAGGGCGACTACGACGCGGCCATCAATCGCTTTGAGGACGCCGCGCAGTACCAGCCGAAACTCGCGCTGCCGTGGGAATTGATGGGGGAGGCCTGGGAAAAGAAACACGACAAAGAAAAGGCGCTCGCCGCATACAAGAAGTTTCTGGAGCTGCTCCCGCACGGCGCAGACTCGGACAAGATTCGCAAACGCGTCGCGAAGCTTGAAGAAGATATGGCGCGAGAATCGCCGAAGAGCCAGTGACTCGCGAATTCCTACTTCAGCAGTGACTGAAGGCCCTGCCAATCCAACTGCTGGTCGATCGTTTGCAGAATATCCGGCCAATCGGCGTCGTCCGTATCAAATCTGATGGCCAGAATCCGCGGCGCCGACCTGGACGCACTCGAATCAAACAGCGCGGGGTTGAACGTGACGACGGGCGTGGCGCTCGCGTCGTCCGGCGACGAAAACTGGACCGGGCCATTTTCGTCCGTGTCGGATAATGTGGCGGGGAGTCCGGCCTCGTCTGCCGACATGCCGGCGGACTGCTGCTTTAGTAGCTCCACAATATTTGCCTGTGCGTCGAGCGCCTCTTGCACCGGCGGCTGGGCGTTCGGCGTCTCCTCCGCGGGCGCTCCGCCACTTTGCGGCGTGTTGGCGGCACGCTTTCGCATGTCCGCGAGCCGGTCCTCGGCTTTCTTGAGTTCGTAGTTGAGATAGTCGCCGCGCGTCACGGGAGCGAATAGCGGCGTGTCGCTCTTCTGGATCACCACCCAGCGATCGTAGACGGGGAAGCCGTGAATCGTGCCGTCGGGCTGCGGCATGCCCAGCCGGAAATCGCTGGCCTGCTCCGGGCCCGTTTCCAGGGACGCCGCCCCAAACACCGGAACGAGATCGTTCACCGCGATTTGAATGGAGGCGGCGGAATCGGATTCAACAGGCTCGATTCCATTTGCGGTCTTCTCGAAACTTGCGAGATTCAACTGCACAAAGCCGATGACATGCTTCGCCCGCCCTTCGGTTGCGGAGTCATCGAGATTTTCCGGATGCGCTTGCGCGTGGACGATTACACGAAAGCCGCGCGGATCGTTGAGCAGCGGCATCTTGTGAAACAGCTCCAGAAAATTGTTCATCCAGGCCGTGGTTTCGGCGCGTTCCGCGGCGGTGAGGTCTCCGGAGAGTTCAGGTTTGACCGGGGGAGGCGTCGCCCAATCGCCCTGATACTCCTTTTCCAATTCTTTTTGCGCACGCAGCGCCGCTGGAAGAAATCCGCAGGCAATCAGGGAGAGAAGCAGCAACGGCCGGAGCATCCGCACGAATCATCCTCCGCATGCGACATGAACCGATAGTGTGTCGAGGCGCGGCGGCTGTTGTCAACGCGGACAACAATCACTGCGACTGCGCGAACAACACTTTGTTGCGCACCGGGCGGACCCTACAATCAGCGGAAATGGATGCCCGTGAGGCCAGTTCTCGTTCGGAGCAGGCGGCCGGCGGTTCCCGCGCAACCTGGGTTTGTCTCTCTGTCATTGTAATTATCGCGACGGCATTGCGCTTGCATGACCTTGCGGCCAAGAGTTTCTGGCACGACGAAGGATTCAGCGCCGAGTTGGCACGGCTGCCCCTTTCCGGCTTTGCGCGGTTGCTGTGGGCGCGCGAGGCGAACATGGGCCTCTACTACATCTTGTTGCGGGAGTGGATGCATTTCGGGACGAGCGAAGGCTGGGTGCGCGGCCTCTCGGTCGTTTTCGGCGTGGCCATCGTTCCGTTGCTCTACGCGCTGGGCGCCGCCGTCTCATCCCGGCGCGCGGGCCTGGCCGCGGCAGCGTTGGGGACGGTGAACGCATGCTGCGTCGCGTATTCGCAAGAGGCGCGCGGCTACTCGCTCGCGATGTGCCTCGTCACGCTCAGCATGTTCTATCTTGCAAAGCACGTGCAGTCCGGCGGGCGGCGGTACGGCCTGGCATGGGCGGCCGCGAGCGCGCTGGCCGTGTACTGCCATTTTTATGCAGGGCTCGTCGTCGGGGCGGAGTGCGTGTCACTCCTGCTCGTCCGCCCGGCCGAGTTTTCCTTCCGTGACGGGTTTCGGGCTTTTCGAACCTTCGTGTATCTGCTGGTCCCTGCGATTGCTTTTGTATTGATACACGGCGCAGGGGCGCTCAGTTGGCTGCCGCGCCCGGCGCCGAAGACCGTTCTCCAACTCTTCCTCTTGTTTTCGGGCAACAGCGGTCCGTGGCTGCTGGTCCTCTACACGTGCGCGTGCGCCCTCTCTTTGTGGGCGGCTTGGCGGGTTGCGCGCGAGAAGGGCCGTTCGATCGAGCTTTGGCGGCGCGCGTCGCCATGGCTGTGGCTGCTCTTGCCCATTGCGCTGTGCCTCGTTGTTTCGTTATGGCATCCAGTCTTCTTGATTCGCTATCTGTTGGTGTGCCTGCCCGCGCTGGTCTTGGCCGCTGCGATGGGACTCGAAGAACTCCGGCGCGGCCCGCTCGTTGCCGCGGCGGTTCTGGCCATTGCGTTGCTATCTTCCGGGGGATTGCGCGCGTACTACGCGGGCGAATTCGTTTTGAGCGGCGACGATTGGCGCGACGCCACGCGCGCTCTGCTTGCCAGCGCGCAGCCCGGCGACGCCGTGCTGTTTTACGTTCCCACGGGCCGCATGAGCTACGAATACTACCGTTCGCTCGACGGCAACGCCGCCGGCCCGGACGTTCTCTATCCTTCACACGTTCCGGGCCGGCTGGACTATCGCGATTTCATCGTGGAGCCGCTCGGCGAGTCGCTGCAAGGCGTGCGGCTCGATGCGCCGCGCATCTGGCTGGTGTTCGTTTACGCGGAGACGCCGAGCGGGCCCGATCCCGCGGGCCTCCTTCTGCGACATTGGTGCGAGGCCAGATACGGGCGCGTGTTGGAAGACCGGAACTTTCCGGGGATAGAACTGCTGCTTCTGGGCAAGTGAGCGGCGTTACCGCAGCCGCTCGAGATATTTCCGCGCCTGGCCGTAGTGAACGAAGCGTTTTTCCTCGCGCCGGAATTCGGCGGAATGAATCTCCAGGCCGCAGCGCGCCGCCCGCAACGGATGTTTCACGTGCAGCATTTCGTGAAAGAGGATCGATTCGACGACGTACCGCGGAGTTTCCGGCCGGTCCAGCCGGGCGTTCAGCACAATCAGATCGAGCCCCGGATCGAAGCATCCGAGCTGCCGCCGCCACGGGCGATCGCTCCAGGCCAGCCGCGGGCGGTGAAGCGCGCCGCCGAAGTAACGCGCGTTGAGAGTGGCGAATAGCGGCTCGAGGTCGTGCGCGGCGCCGCGGGCGTGACGCGTCCTGCGGCACGTGCGGCCGGGACGAATGCGTTCAATCCTTCTCTGCGTGGCCGAAGCAGCGGTGAACTGGCGGTAGCAGTGCAGCATCTCGCGCGGAACGCGGCGCCGGTACAGCCGGCCGAGCAGAACCGCCGCGGCCGCTTCGAGGACGGGCAGCGGCGCCCTTCGCAGCACGTCTGAAATGCGCACGCGCGCGACTTCCTCGCGGAGCAGAATCGTGTGCGAAAGATTCGCGTACGGGTAATACTGCACCACGAATTGCGGCGGGCGGCCCGTGCAACCGAGCCGCGTGAACACGCGCTGAAATGCGAGCGCCCCGCCGGGCACGGTTTGAGCTTCAGCCCGGCGGCGATGTGCGGTGAGTGCCGGGTTACTCACGGTTTTCGCCGCACCGGGGGCGGCTGGATTTCCTTTTGCGCCTTGGCGGCGTCGGATTGTGCATCCTGCGTAGCCTCGACCGCGTCGTCCAGATTGTCCTTGTAATCGTCTCGGCCCGGCCCGCTCGATTGAAGCTGCTTCAGGTAGATGAGGTAGTCTTTCGTCTGGAGTTGCAGGTCCTTGATCGCGTCGTGGATTTCCTGCTGCTTCTCGATGGCGATGTCGATCAGCTCTGCGGCATCGTCGATGCAGCCGGAATAGCCGTTCAGCGCGTCGTTGATGCGCTCCATTTGCCGGTGGTCCTGCGGGTCGAGGTGTCCCAGCTCGTACTGGATTCGCTTGATGCGATCGCCCGCGAATGAAATGAAGAGTTTGATTTTCGCCGAAGGCGTGTAGGCGTCGCGAATCTCGTCCGCTTCGAGGTCGCTCAGATAATCCTTCTTCTGCGGCGAGGGACCTGCGAAGACGATCGCGGGCAGCGTCCCCATCAGCGCCAGAACCAGCAAACCGGCCAGAACTTCCGAACGCCATCGTTTGTTCTTCATTGTGGAGCTCCCGGCGCTGGATTCTTGGGAGGCGTTTTCCTCGGCTTCGGCGGGAAAAGAACGTCGATC
>Ga0326728_10012801_pt1 | contig 18474 bp, 17 predicted proteins | sample MB3enrmetagenome_FD_207602 | JGI IMG/M metagenome (GOLD analysis project Ga0326728, IMG submission 207602) | Lab enriched peat soil microbial communities from McLean, Ithaca, NY, United States - MB31MN | ecosystem: Environmental > Terrestrial > Soil > Wetlands > Peat | place: USA: New York... | reverse complement strand
CGCGCGGCATTTCCCAGTTGTTGAAGATGCGAAAACGGCTCAACACCGTCTGGCTGCTCTTCCCGTGAAAGTACGTGTGAATCGACCGGGCCGCGCGATGCCCGTTGGCCACCGCCTCTACCAGCACCCGTGGACCGAATGCCACATCACCGCCCGCGAAAACTCCCGGAGCCGTCGTCATGAGGTTCTCGTCGATTTTGAGAATTCCGCGCGTCGTCACCTGAACATCCTTGTCGTCGCTCAGAAAGGAGAGATCCGCCTGCTGTCCGATCGCCAAAACGACGGTGTCGCACGGAATCACCTTTTCTTCGTCGCTGAAGGCCGGATTGAAACGTCCATTCTCGTCGAAGACCGATACGCAGGCGCGCACCTTGAGGCCAGTTACCACGCCGTCCCTGCCGACCACCTCCTTCGGCCCCCAGCCGTTGTCCACGGCGATGCCTTCGTGCTCCGCCTCGTGAACTTCACTTTGCCAAGCGGGCATCTGTTGGCGCGATTCCAGGCTGACCAAGCATACCTGTTCGGCGCCCGAACGCATCGCCATGCGGGCGGCGTCGAGGGCCGGCTGCAGACTATCTGAACCGGATTCCACGGCGCCTGAATCCCATGACTCATGCACCAGTCGCACGGCGGCGCGCGCCACGTCGATGGCGACGTTGCCACCGCCCACCACCACTACCCGTTTGCCCAGTTCGATTTCATAGCCCAGATTGGCGTTGATCAGAAAATCGATGCCGTTATAGACACCGGCCAGGTGCGCACCCGGGATATTCAGTTCGCGGCCTTTATTTAACCCCGTCGCAAGCAGCACGGCGTCAAATTTGGAACGTAGTTGGCCCATGGTGATGTCGCGCCCGAGGGTCACCCGCGTGTGCAGCCTAACCCCCATCGCGAGGATGTTATCGACTTCCATCTTGATGATTTCCCGCGGTAACCGGAAGTGGGGAATACCCAGGTAGAGCATTCCCCCCGGGACCGGCGCTGACTCGTAGACTTCCACCGAGTACCCCAACAGCGCCAGGTCATGCGCGCACGTCAGACCGCATACGCCCGCCCCCACAATCGCGACAGTCTTTCCCCGTTTCGGCACTCGCGGCAGGTTTTTGCGCGCCGGGTCGTGACCGGCGCCCAGGTTGTGCCGCTCCGTGGCATATCGCTTGAGTGCGCAGATAGCGATGGGCTCATCGATCTTGCCGCGCCGGCAAGCATCTTCGCACGGGTGCGCGCAGATCCGTCCTAACACGTACGCAAAGGGATTGGGTGCGCGGGCCAGAAGGTACGCCTCCTCATCGCGCGAGATCCCGATGGACTGCACGTACCGCCCGCACTCCGTGTGAATCGGGCAGGCGGTGCGGCACGGAATGTTGCGGTTGAAGTATTCCTGGTCCGGAACCGTAACGCGATAGGGCATGAGGGGTTCCCTCTTACTGCTTCTTCAGCTTGTCGATTTCCTCATCGCTCAACGCCGGGAAGAAAGCTTTCGGGTTCTTGTCCTTTCGCTCGGTCTGGTCGTAAACCAGGAACTCGAAGATCTGTTTCCCCTGGGCATCGCTGATGCCCGAGTTGGGCTTGTGCATCATGCGCTTGACGTAGCGCTCCCATTCATCGCGCTTCATCATGGTATTCATGGGCCGCGCGATGGTATGGCATTTGGAGCATTTCGTCGTGAACAGCTTGTAGGCCCCTTGCTGGGGCGCCGGATACGCGCTGACGTCAATCTTGTCCGGGCCCTTGTCCTGTGGAAGCACCACGTTGCTGGTCTGCGCCGCCAGTACCAACGGCGCCAGCATCATCATTCCTTGCATCAGTCGTTTCATAAGACACTCCCTTACCACATCAGCCGCATGTCAAGCATGAAGAGCTTGTTTAGAGTTACGGAGCCTGCAACCGGGTCCTGGTCGCGCTCGTGGCTATAACTGGCACGCAGTACCACATTGCCCAGTTTCGTCAGTGCCTTCTCGCTGCCGATGCTCCATGCCGGGGTATAGACCGCTGGAGCGGGAGCGATGCGCTGATTTAACCGGTCGAATCTTGCCATGACCGCGAAACCGTTCTGGATGTAGTAATCCACCTCGGCGCGATAACCATTTGAAATGAAGTGCTGCAACGGGGAACCCTGCTCGACCTCCCAGTCGTCGTCGTCCCGTAGATACCCGCCCAGCACGTCCAGCTTGTCGAAGAACAGATAGTTTCCGAAAACGCCATACCGCCGAATATTAGGGCGGTATGTGAACTGGTTGGGATCTCCCTGGTTCTGTATCTGATCTTTGGTCCCGTGGTACGCCATGAATGTGACCCCGCCGTCGGGACCGAACCAGTAATCGGCATCAACCCAGTAATCCTTGGAATTCTTCGTGGAATTGAAGAGGATCTCGCTTCCGTCCGCATTGAGCCCGTTGGTCACCTTGGCTGAGATCGCAAAAACACGCTTGAAGTAGTTCGAAGCCCAGGTGTATCCCACGTCAACTCCTACTGGATGCTGGTCCAGAGAGAAGTTGATCGGGCTGACGTTCTCGAACAGGGGAGCGGGTTCGGGGAACAGGTTGTAGAGCATGGCTGCTCGCGTGCCCTCTCCCTCCTGCATGTGCATCTCGCCGGCCTTGATGAAGAAACTGCTATTGGCCCGGCCTGCGGTGTAAATCATGAATGCCTGCTCCAGGTCGGTACTGCCGCCCTGATACAGCTCGAAGTGCGTGAAGTAGGAAAAGCCGGTCTCGGGCACGGCTCCCCCCGAGAATAGCGCGGCTTCATCCAGATTGAAGCTGGAACTTGAGGTGGGGCTGACGCCGTCACCCGATGTCTTGGTCAGCGTGAAGCTGCCCTGCGTGATCACCGCCATGGTATTGATGAGGTTGAATTTGATGTTGTTGTCCAACTCGGTAATCTTGGGAGCGGCCTTGGTTCCATCCATTTCGTCGGGCGGCAACCGGTATCCCAGCCGCTTGAACATGTAGCCGTTCTTATTCAGGGCCGGTGGGATCGTGTGACAGGCGTAGCACCTCAAGCCGAACTTGCGGGCAAACGCGGGAATTGCGCGTACCGGTTGCGGCGCTAACAAGGCGCAACCGAGGACCGCCAGAACCGCCATGACGGCCGGAAGCCTGAACTTTCGTCGCAGTGGAACCATGGCCCCGGGAAGAGCATCCCAATGGCCAAGCAAGGGCTCCTTTTATCTCAATTAGTTAGGAACTCTGCAATAAGCTATATGGGGAGCCGATTCCCCGAATCTGCCTGAAGGTTGTGGAATCTATTCCCCAGGCTGCGATTCCCGGTCGCGCTTGAGGAGAGCGTAAAACGTCTTGCGATCTACACCGGCCTCGCGCGCGGCGGCACTGATGTTGCCATCGCAACGGGCCAGCAAGGCTTGCGCGTAAGAGAGTTCGAAGCTCGCCAGATACTGCTCCCGCGCCTCTTTCCAAGGCAAGCTCGAGAGTTGGCTGGCGGTGCTGTTTGGGGGCAAGTCCTCGGCCAGGTCATCCGGTTCCAGTACACCGCCTGGATGAAGCGCCGTGAGCCTTTCCATTACGTTCTTGAGTTGCCGGACATTGCCGGGCCAACGCTGCATGAGAAGCGCTTCATAGAATCGGGGTGACCCGGCGAGGCTTTTCCCATATCGCCGCGAAAATCTCTCCAGGAAGAAACTGGCCAGGTGAGGGATGTCTTCGTGCCTCTCCCGCAGCGGGGGTAGTTTCACCGTAACCACTCCCAGTCGGTAGTACAGTTCCTCGCGAAACGTGCTGGCCTTTATCTTCGCCGCCAAGTCCTGGTTGGTGGCGCACAGAATCCGGCAATCCACGCTCACCGGCTCAATGCCGCCCAAACGCCGCAGTTGACGCTCTTCCACGAAGCGGAACAGGCGCGTTTGCAGTTCGACACTCAAATCCCCAATCTCGTCCAGGAACAGCGTGCCGCCATCGGCCGATTCAATCAGGCCCTTCTTGGTGCGGTCGGCGCCAGTGAATGCCCCGCGCTCGTAACCGAATAATTCGCTCTCGATCAGCGAGCCCGGCAAGGCACTGCACTCCACCGCCACAAACGGCCGCGTCTTGCGAGGACTCTGACTGTGAATAAAGCGGGCCATGACCTCCTTGCCCGTGCCGCTCTCGCCCAGAATCATTACGGTGGCATCAGTGGCGGCAGCACGCCGGGCCTTCTCGGTCAATTCCATCATGGCGGCGCTACGGCTCTGGGGGTGATCGCTTTCACCTAGCTCAGCCAACCTTCCTTTCAGCCGATCGACTTCGTGCTCCAACTCGGCGTGCGACAGCGCCCGCTTCACGACCAGCAGGAGGTCCTCTCGTTTGAAAGGTTTCTGCAGGTAATCGAACGCGCCGTTGCGCATGGCCACGACCGCTCCCTCCACCGATCCGAACGCCGTGAAGAAAACGACTGGCAGACCAGGATGCGCCTCGTGTAACCGCGCAAAGACTTCCTCGCCAGACATCCCTGGCATCCGCATATCAAGCAAGACCAGGTCCGGTGGCTTTGCCAGAGCGTCCGCCAGCCCTTTCTTGGGGTCCGCGTAAGCCGTGACGGTAGTATCGGGAAACTTCAGCATGCGCTGAATGTTTTCCCCCATCGCCGTCTCGTCGTCAATTACAAAGATCCGATTCACGATGGATCACCTTTGACAAACCAATGGTAGGGTTGCCCCCGCGTAAAGCGCGCAGGGGGTAGCTCTACGACAAAGCTGGCGCCGCCGCCGGCCCTCTCTTCATACCATATGCGGCCTTCATACATATCGAGCAGGCTGGCGCCCAGGAAGAGCCCCAGCCCCAACCGCTCCCGCCCGGGATTCTGGGAAACAAATGGCTCGAACAGTTGTTCTCGGATGGCCTCGGGAACGCCGGGGCCGTTATCCTCGATTCGCAGCATCACCTTCGCGCCCGCGGCGCGGTATGGTTCCAGGCGGATCCACACCGTTGCGCCCTCGCGTCCTTTGAGTGCATCCAGAGCGTTGCACAGTAATCCGCGAACAACCTCGCTCACTACATGGCCCGGCAAATTGACGTGGGGAGCGTCCGCAATCTCCCGCACGACTCGAACCCCTTGCGCATTCGCCGTGGACAGGAATGCTCCGAGCGCCTCTTCCAATGCCTCGGAAGGCGCAGCGGGAACGAAGATTTCGCCGCCGCGCTCGCGCCGCAACGCCTGCAACAAAGTGCGCGCGATGTTCCCCATGTAGCGTGTCTCCTGCAACATCTGCTGGAGATCGTTCAGAAGCTCGGAGTCTTCTTTCCGCTCCTCCAGTAGCACTTCGATACGGCTGGTCAAAATCGCCAGCGGATTGTTGAATTCGTGCATGAAGCCGGCCGTAAATTGCCCCAGAAGCGTGAGTTGATGCGACAGCCGCGCCTGCTGGTCGGCGGCCGACAGTTCTTCCCGCAATCGCACCGTCCGATAGCGAACGTTCTGCAACTGCAGCTTCAGTTGTTCGACTTCTTCCCGTGAGCTCATCGCCTCACGGAGAGCACGGTGAAGCCGGCGCGAGTAAAAGAGAAGGCCGGGAAGAGGCGCCATCATCGCCGCAACTCCAAAGATCAGTTCGTCAGCCACAGCTGAAGGAGGGAAAATCCATCGCAGGACCCACCAAAGCGGCAAGACCCAGAGACCGCTGAGCCACAGCAGATGATACTGCCAGCCATTGAGGCGACCGGGCGTGTTGTTTCTACGCTCCTCTTCGAGCATATGTGGCCAGATTGTTGCGATCCTGGCGCATTCTAGCATGGAGCTTCCGGCATGGCGGGCGAAAAGGTTAGAGCCAGCGATTACGCAACTCTTCAGCACCAGCACCTCCGGCGAGAATGGGCCGCCAATCCTCACAAGGAAAAGCAGCGTGGCCGTCGAAACCCGATTGCACCTCGGGCCGTCTAGACTCCTTAACTCTCTTTAGGAAACTTGCTCGTGGCTCAAGCAAAAGTCTTGGTATCAGCGGCGTCCGACTATGCGACGTTCGTAAATCCGCAGTGGCAGCGATTGCTGTCGGTGTTGGGGATGGACATCCGCTATGAGCGCTGCTCGGGCGCCGAGTTGTTCACTACCGACGGCCGCTGTATCGTTGACTTTCTGTCCGGTTATTGCGTTCATAACACCGGGCACAATCATCCGGAAATCATCGCCGCGATTAAAGAAGAACTCGACCGCAGCGGCCCGGCCATGTTGCAAAGCCACATTCCCGAACTGGCCGGCCAGCTCGCTGCTCGACTCTGCGAACGCGCGGGCGGGAGGTTGAATAAGGTCTTCTTTTGCAGTTCTGGCAGCGAAGGTGTCGAATCCGCGATCAAGTTCGCCCGCGCGAAGACCGGTCGGACTGGCCTGCTTTACAACGATGGAGCATTTCACGGGCTCACGTGCGGTGCCCTTTCCATGATGGGCGATCCGTTCTGGCGTGGTAATTTCGGACCGATGCTGCCCGGCACGCAGGCGATTCCGTTTGACGATATCGAGGCGCTCGAAAGACAGCTCGCGACGCGGCAATTTGCCGCCTTCTTTATGGAGCCGATTCAGTCTGAGGGCGGCATTCGGCTGCCCACCCGCGAATATATGCAGGCCGCGCAAGCGCTCTGCCGCAAACATGGAACATTGTTCGTGCTCGACGAGGTTCAGACAGGCATGTACCGTACTGGCCCTTTCCTTGCGATGCATCACTTTGACGTGGACCCAGACATGGTGGTGCTCGCCAAGGCCCTCAGCGGAGGGTTGATTCCCGTCGGCGCTGTGCTCATGTCGGATGCCATATATGGTGCCGCCTTCGATTCACTCAGAAATGCCATTATTCACGCGTCGACATTCAGCGAAAACAGCATCTCCATGCGAGCGGGACTGGCGACGCTCGAAGTCCTCGAACGTTACAGACTGGGTGAGCGAGCCGCTGATGCCGGTGAGTATCTACGGATACGATTGCGGTCGGCTCTCTCTGGTTACGAAATGATCAAAGAGGTTCGGGGAGCCGGACTGCTCTCCGGCATCGTATTTGTGCCCCCTCGGCGGCTGAACCTGCGTGTTGCGTTCGAGGCGTTTCGCAAAATCCATCCCGGATTGTTCGGTCAGGTGCTGGTGATGCGAATGTGCCGCGATCACGGATTTCTGACCCAAATGTGCGGGAACAATTTCATGGTACTGAAAGTGGCTCCGCCGCTTGTGGTGACCGACGAGCAGATCGATGCGTTCGTTGCGGCGATCCACGACATGGTCGATCAGGCGCACTCATCGAACGTATTCTGGTCGGAAGCGCTTGGGATGGCGCGAAGGGCGATCAACATTTGAGCCACCTTTTTGCGTATTTCCATGAGGTTGCTCCACGCCGACCTAGCACTCCAACTTTACGCACAGGAGTGCGGTGGTGAGTACGGACATCTTCGTTATCGGCGGCGGGCCGGCTGGCCTAGCTGCCGCAATCGCGACGCGCCGGAGGGGCTTTAACGTGACGGTCGCTGATGCCATTATTCCTCCAGCCGATAAAGCTTGTGGCGAAGGCCTGATGCCGGACACCCTCGCGGCGCTGTCAACCCTCGGGGTCTCCATTAGTGCGGCAGATTCGTTCCCGTTTCGGGGCATTCGCTTTCTTGATCGCGGTAAAGCCGTCGCTGCAAGTTTTCCGGTCGGCTGCGGAAGAGGCGTTCGGCGCACGACTCTGCACCGAATGATGATCGAAAAGGCCGAAGCCGTTGGAGTCAAGCTGCGTTGGGGCGCACACGTCGATTTCGACGCCCTGCGGTGCAGCTGGATCATCGCCGCGGATGGCGAGAGTTCACTGGCTCGGAAATGGGCGGGCCTCGACGCACGCCTTCGTGATCGCTGCCGTTTCGGGTTTCGCCGGCACTATCGGATCGAGCCATGGACGGATTGCATGGAGGTCCATTGGGGCCGCACTTGCCAGGTCTACGTTACCCCTGTGACGACAGACTCGGTTTGCGCCGCGGCGATCTCACGAGATTCGCAGCTCCGATTAGATGACGCTCTACGACAGCTTCCCGATTTGGCGCGCCGGCTCAAGCCTGGCGCAATCATCAGTACCGAGCGTGGGGCTGTTACCTCATCACGCAAGCCCAAAGCCGTCTATCGCGGTCGCATTGCGTTGGTCGGCGACGCCTCGGGATCGGTCGATGCGATCACAGGCCAAGGCCTTTGCCTTGCTTTCCGTCAAGCCACTGCATTGGCTGAGGCCATTGAGTGTGGCGACTTGGCCCAGTACCAGCGGACGCATCGCCAGATTGCGCGACGGGCTGAGTGGATGGCAAGGCTCCTGCTTACGCTCGGCGATCGCGCGCAGGTCAGGCGCGCAGCAATGTGCGCCATGGCCGCTCATCCGAAAATTTTTGCGAAAATGCTAGCCGCGCATGTCGGCGCTTTCTATGAAATCAACCATTCTGATCCTTCTGACGGTGACTACGGCGCTATTTGGGCAGGAGAAGGTGCTCGAACTGAACCCGGCCCAGACGCGCGTCGAGTTCACGCTGAGTGACATTCTTCACACTGTCCACGGCACGTTTAAGCTGAAGCGCGGAACTGTTCACTATGATGTCGCGACCGGCAAATGCTCCGGAGAGATCGTTATCGATGCCCGGAGCGGCGACAGCGGAAGTGAAGCGCGAGACAAGAGAATGCACAAGAACATTCTCGAAAGCGGTCAATACCCGGAAATCGCCTTCCTTCCGGATCACATGGACGGTCCGATATCCAAGGCGAGTATCCACGGATTATTTCGAATTCACGGAAAGGACCACGAAATGACGATATTGGTCGAGGCCGTACCCACCGCCAGCGGGCTGGATGTCACCACTCATTTCAGCGTGCCCTACGTGCGGTGGGGAATGAAAAACCCGAGTACTCTTTTCCTTCGCGTTGGCGATACGGTGAGTATTGACGTCCGCGCGGCAGGTCGAATTCAGCCTGGCAGCTAACGGTGAACGCGAACAGGCCGCGGCTGCCCTCACGGGCCGTTACCGCCCGCTCCCAAGACCTCATGGCGAGACGCTAGGTGCCATGGGGCGTAGGGCTCAGATAAGAGATCACCCTCGACCTTTCGAGCAACCACACTTCCGCACCGCACGTAGACAATCCTAACGGCGTGAAGAGAGCAGAATGATGTGTCTCCGGGGACTCGTCTGTGCGGCCCTGTTGTTATGGTCGGTTGTGGCACATGCCGCTGGGCCGCCAGCGGGCTTATTTGTAGAAGTGTCGGTCGTCGATCCCGCGAACCAGCCTGTGCCCGGCGTGCGCGTCGAGCTGAAAACGGGGCAGGCCGCGGTTTCGACGGTAGTGACCGATCAAAAGGGGTGCGTTCGATTCACTGATCTGAAACCAGACCGTTATGAGATCTCCGCCGCCAAGGACGGATTCGAAACGGCGCAGAAGAGCGATCTGGACCTTTCGCGATCGCTCTCCGCATCGATCGAGCTGACCCTGGTTCCCGTGCTCGTCCGGCGGGATAGCGTGGAGGTCAAAGGCGCGGTCACGCCCGTGGACGAAGGCGGCTCGGCGCCGAGCGATCTGCACGTCCATACTGTCAAAGAACTTCCCGGCCGGCCCGCCACCGCGACCGACGCTTTGCCGCTGCTGCCCGGAGTGGTTCGCGATCAGAACGGCGGGCTGCTCCTTTCCGGAGCAGGCGAGCATCACAGCGCGCTAATCGTGAATTCTGCCGACGTGACCGATCCCGCCACGGGGCAGTTCGGATTGACAGTGCCGATCGACAGCGTGGAAAAGCTCAACTTCTATCAGACGCCGTTCCTGGCGGAGTACGGACGATCTAGTGAGGGCCTGGTGTCAGTGGAGACCCGGCGTGGTGGCGACACATGGAAATGGGAGTTAAACGATCCCTTCCCGGAGTTCCGCATTCGCAGCTATCACATGCAAGGCCTGAAAGACGCAACGCCGCGAGTAAACTTCGAAGGTCCGCTGATTGCCGGCAAGCTCTACTTTTCCGAAGGCCTGGAATACGAGATGCGCAAGACGGAGGTCTTCGAATTGCCGTTCCCCTACAACTTTTCGAAGAAGGAAGGGGTCAATTCTTTCACGCAGCTTGACTGGATCGCATCCAGCAAACACCTGGTAACGGCTACGATTCACATCGCGCCGCAGCGGCTGGATTTTGTGAATATGAACTTCTTCAATCCGCAGCCGACCACACCGGACGCCAGCACCCACAACTACACCGCGACCCTCTCGGACCGGCTGACCATCGGCCCCGGCCTGCTTGAGAACACCTTCTCCGCAACCCAGTTCAACGCGCGCGTCTGGGGCCAGGGGTCGCAGGATCTGGTCATGGCTCCGGCGGGAAACACGGGAAACTACTTTGCACAACAAGCCCGCAACGCTTCCCGTCTCAGTCTCGCGCCAGTTTTCAACTTCGGATCTATCACCTGGCTCGGCACGCATAACTTCAAAGTTGGTTCTTACATGGCTGAGGGCACCGATAACGGCCAGGTTAGCGAACACCCGATCGACGTGCTGAACTCCGCCAACCAGCTGATCGAGCGCATTGCGTTTACGGGCGGCCAGCCATTTCGCCGTTGGGATACGGAATACGCGTTCTTCGGGCAGGATCACTGGATCTTGACGCCGCATCTGTCTGTTGATTTAGGGGTGCGCACGGACTCGCAGCAAGTGTCGGAGGCCTTTCGTGTGGCACCCCGTGCGGGAGTCGCCTGGAACATCTTGCCCAGTGCCGGCACTGTGATTCGTGCCGGGTTCGGTTTGTTCTACGATCGGGTTCCGTTGAACGTCTACGCATTCAATCAATATCCGAGTCAGATGATCACAATGTTCAACGGCAGCGGCCAAGTCGCGGCTGGACCGTTTCTGTACCAAGACCGTTTGGGAACGGTGGATGAGAAGTTCCCGTTTGTCTTTCAGGAATCGGCGGCAGGTAACTTTTCACCCCGTAGCGCCACCGGCAGCCTGCAAATCGAGCAACCCCTCACGGAACACGTAAGGCTTCGCGTAGGGTACATGCAGAACGCTTCATCGGGACTCGTCATGATGAACACTGCGGCGCCAAATCCTGTGACGAATACCGGTGCTTACGTGCTCTCGGGCACCGGACAATCGCGCTACCGTCAGTTCGAAGTGACTGCGCGAGTGCGGCTGACTGACACGCGTCAGTTGTTCCTCTCCTACTTGCGGAGCCGGGCGCGCGGGGATCTGAACGATTTCAGCAGCTACCTGGGTAGCTTTCCCGTTCCCATCGTCCGCGCCGATCAATTCGGCAATCTACCGGCAGACTTACCGAATCGTTTCCTGGCGTGGGGGCTGATCCAGCTTCCGAAGGGATTCCGGATCGCACCGGTTTTCGAGTATCGCAGCGGGTTCCCCTACGCGGTCACTGATGCGTACCAGAACTACGTCGGAGTGCCCTATGCCAACAGGTTCCCGAGTTTCGTTTCACTCGATTCACGATTTTCCAAAGACTTCAGGGTGAATCCGAGATACACGATTCGCTTGTCCGTGAGCGGCTTCAACCTCACCGATCACTTCAATCCAGAGGCCTTTCATGGGAACATCGCCGATCCGGCGTACGGGTTGTTCTTCGGTGATCGGCACCGGCGATTCACCGCCGATTTCGACGTCATTTTCTAGATGGAGATGAGTACATTCGTGGCGGCGTAGACTTTGGCGTCTCCAGAATAACGAGCCGATTAGGCGGTTCGATTCGGGACATTCGTCACCCTTCAGGCGAACCGGCACGTTCACAGCGACGCTCGTCAACCGGTTCAAGTTCTCCTCTTCGTTGGCGAGTCGTCCCATACGTAAGCCTGTAGCACCTTGCGCGGTGGTTGTTTTCAGACGCGCTCCACTCTGAGCTGATTCACCCCACCCTGCTCGATCCGATGTGGCGCCGGGTACAACGACCCGCTGGGCTAATGTGGTCGGGACCGCGGTTGCCGTCTTTTTGACCACTGCTGACGTGCTGTTCGGCATCACCGTGGCTGCTGGGAGGTAAACAGGATTGATGACTGAAGAGCGGAAATGGCACGACCCCGTAAATCTTTCGGAACAGGGTCTGGTGATATCGACGCTGGCACCAGACCAACTTGCCGAAGCCAAGGAGCAGCGCGTCCCGCGGCATCGTCTGAGGGCACCCTGAAATGCTAGTCCTCCGCTTCCTCCGGGTCTACTTGCTGTTCATGATCGCGGTCGTCGTCTACCAAGCGTGGACTGGCATCCACTAGCCGAATCCTCTCTTCACATGATCCCGTGACGTAGAACAGGAAATCATTGGCCGCCTGTGCGGCCGTCGTCGCATTGAGCGTAATAACACTCGGCGCGACCACGGTCGGATCGTCTGTACACTTCTGCCTTTTGCGCATCACGCCCGAAATGCTTTCCTCGTGCAAACGAGCGGCATTGATCTGTTGATCGCACAGAAGACCGCCAACGTCTGGCAATACCCCTCGTATCGCAGTATGGACGTGCTCGATGGCACCGGAGATCAAATCGGACTTTATTCGCGAGCCGACCTGCGAGCCCGGACTGAGAAACTGGTGCACTAGAGCAGAATCCGTGTCGGACCGGGGCGCGACAGCGAGCCGCGACCCGAGCAACCCAGTTCCTGGGGGTTGGGTCATTCGCCTTCGCGGACATTTGTTTCACATCACGCCCGGCCGCGAGGCTTATGATCCACCTCGATCTCGACCTTCCTGTCGCGGCCCTTGTGGATTTCCTCGGCAGCCTGAACGAGCGCAGACTGATATCGTCCCAGCCATCCTTCCAGCCATCTTCGACCGGAGTAATATCGTGCTTGAACAGCTGGCGGGCGCCGTCGAGAAAGTGGCGCTTATTCTGGATTAGCTTTTCAGCATCACCGAGGTCGTCAACTTGTAGGGTGGGGCGGCCATCTTCGGCGGACATTCTGCGCAAGCGAATGAAAGAGTTCGTCCGGAGTTTGCCGAGGCTTCGCGCGTAGTGGATTTCAGGCGTGTAGTAAACGTGGTGAAGGCTGCCGTCGGTCCCTTCGAGCAACAGGTAGATCCCGACGGCTTGCCGGCCCACTTCCTCTTCTCCATGCAGGACGACACGGCCCTCCAGCAACTTCAGTTTGTGTGGGTCCTCGACGACCAGTTGCAGCCTTTCGTCGGAGAGGATGGCACCATGCGCTGCGAGCATCTTCTGCCGGTCGTTGGCACGCTGCATGGCTCGTAAAATGCTCTCGAAATCGCACCGGACACGCCAGGAGTCGCCATCATTTGTTTTCGCCATGCCCATGTCTCGTAGTGTGAGAAGGCGTGCCACGCTCTTTGGAAAGCCTTGGGGATGGGAATCGTTCGGGTTTATGCGGGTCGTGAAGTAAAGAGACGCGCCATCGTCTCCTGGTACCCGTCGTGTATCGTTACTTCGATTGATCATTCGGTCGAGCGAGGTGTACCAGAATTGACTGACCTATCGCCGATGGGCCTCGGTGGCATCCAGCGAGGTTCGATACCCCAGTTGCAGCGTACACAGATCCTCGGCCACAGCCCGGATTCCATGCTTCGCATAATCCCGACCGAGCATGAGAGCCGAGCCGTCGGCTCTTCTCCCCCGCAAGGCGACATGAACGTGTGGATGCCCGGTGTTGAAGTGGGAGACGGCCATCCACTCGAGATGTGTTGCCAGGTTCCGTTCCATCCGTGTCATCAGGTCGCGGGTTAGTCGTTCCAGGTCCACCAGATCGCCAAACTCCGGCGAGATGATGAATTTAAACGGGCGCTTATCGCCTGACTTCTGCCAATTGTCCAGCGTGGCCACAAGATCCTTGACTTGCTCGCCTTCGTTGAAAGGTCCGCGTCCGTCGTTATTCCGAGTGGCGGCTTCCCGCATGAGGTATCGGCCGTGGGCCTTGTTTTGGGAATAAATGACGCGAACCGCACAACGTTGGCGGTAGGGCTTGCGCGGGCGGCCCGAAGAGCCCGACGATGCACTTCAACGAGCCTTCCTGGACATTCGAGCAAAGTACAGGACCTGTTTGAATGCCAGAGACCAAGCCCGCGGCTCGTTAGCGCGCGACCGCCGGGGCCTCCTGGGATAGAGGCAGAACTCCTTCCCGTCCATGTTCACTGTAATCGATCCATCAGCTCGGCCAACGCGGCGCGGGAATCTCCAGCCATGCTCATGCCAACGTTCTTGATGAAGCGCTCGTAACGAGCCTTGCCGCGCACCACCGCTTGCGCATAGGCCTCACCGGATGGTTCCGGCAGGCAGGTCAACAGCGTCTTTGTTAACGAGTCTACAAACGCGAACAGTGCCTGATGGCCGGTGGACATCTTTCGCATTTCCTGGGCCAGCCGACCCATCGTGGCGGCGATGCGCTCCTCCGATTCATCGAAGACCGGTTTTCTACTGGTGAGTTCATTTTCAATGGCAGCCCGGATGAAGGCGCTGGGAGAGGAGAATCCTTTTGCCCTGGCGGCGGCCTCCAGCTTCTAAGCCAGATCCTTGGTCAGTTTCATGCCGCGGTAGACAGTCAGGTTTGCCGTGCGTTTGACCCCTTCACTAATAAAGGGGTTGGGAAAGGCACTTCGTGACAGGCTGGAACCAAAAAAATTAGCGGTTGAAGAGGTGTTTAACGCCGGTGCCGTTTCGTTGAACCATGTAATGCACTGAAGCAACGAAACATCAGCACCAGAGCGAAGCTAGCCGTTTGACCATTTATGTTCCACTACCGGTTTTTAGGGGTTTTTTTTGTATTCGTTTATGAAACTCTTCGCAACTGTTTGAAACTTCCCGCAACTCGCCTTGTTTGGGCCCTCTGGAATTGAAACATCTCGAAACTCTGCGGCTAACTTCCGAAATCTGGATGTCAGTAGCCCTTCAGAGCAATTTTTTTTACTCAGCTGTCACGAACAGCCTCTCCCACCCCCTTATAGGTGAAGGGGTAATTTTTGAATCATGGAACGGTTATCAATGAATTTACACTTTTTCCGTCAGCGCGCTCAAATTTTTTTGGACTCTGCTGTCACGGAGGGCCTCTGCCATTCCCTTATAGGTAGAAGGGCAATATCTGAATGAAAGGTGTATGTGAACGAAATGGTCCCTTCGTGTGTTTGGGAACGTTTTTCGACCGCAGCCGCAAATTTTTCGGGCCGGGCTGTCACCAACAGCTTCTCCCACTTCTTTCAAGGTGAAGGGGCAAAATTCGGATGGACGGAATGAATACTGCAGAACAGCACCGAATTGAACGAAGCGTCCGTCCTAGCAACCAGGTAAAGGCTCAGACAAACGTTCTGAATACCAACCTCGACGTTCAGCGCTTTCGCCTTCTCGCACAAACGAAACCTCGCACCAAAGCCGGCCAGGTGCGGCAGGTGTGGCCGGAGATTAAGGTCGCTCTCGCCGCAGGACACAGGCTCAAGGATATTCGCACCTGGCTGAGCGAGATCGGCATAGAGATCGGCTATGCACGACTATCCGACTACGTTGGCCAACTCGAGCGCCGGGAAGCGGTCCCCGTGCCAGCACGCTTAATTTCGGAAACGAGGGATTCAGTAGTGCCGCAGAAGAAAACTGTTAGCCATCGCAGCTCACGGGGTGGCGCTGGCTCGGACCCTTTGAGCAACCTGCAGGAGCATGAGCGTAAGCCGGCATTGTTCGACTTCAATCCTGAACCCGATGCCAAGAAACTGATCTGACCGAAGGAGAAAGGAAGCATGGGAAAAACATCGATAGCGATAACAGATTCGAGCGATCAACCAGTCGCGGCCCTGGCCGGACCGGTGGTCGAGCTCGCAAACACAACCATCCATTTGACGCTCCAAGGAAAAGGCGGCGTGGGCAAAAGCCTTGTTGCCGTGATCCTGGTCCAATATCTGTCCAAGCGTGGATTGCAGATCCAGTGCATTGACACGGATCCACTGAATCGAACTTTCGCCCAATATAGCGCCTTCGGTGCCGAGCGAATCCAAGTGCGGGACGAGCACAGCCGTATCGATCAGCGCTCGTTTGACGGGCTACTTGAGCGCTTTCTGACCGAACACGGAGCCACGTTCGTCGTGGATAACGGCGCCTCCACATTCCTGCCGCTGTGGCACTATTTGTTGGAAAACCGGGCTCTCGAATACCTGCAGGAGCACCACTGCAAGATCTACGTTCATACAGTGATCACCGGCGGTCAGGCACTGCTCGACACCCTTAACGGGTTCCGCGAACTGGCTGAAAGCGCGCAGCAGCGCAACCTGGTGGTCTGGGTAAATGAGTATTTTGGCCGCGTGGAAGCCCACGGAAAGAGCTTGTCGGAGATGGCCGCCTTCCGCGACAGCCAGGACAAGGTATGCGGCGTAGTAGTCATTCCTAAGCGCAACCAGGACACCTTTGGGTGGGACATCGAAGACATGATCGCCCGCAAGTGGACGTTCGACGAGGCCATCATATCCGAGGAATTTTACCTCGTCTCCAAACAACGTCTGACTATGGTCCGGCGCGAGCTATTCGAGCAACTGGACAGGATTTCTTTCTAATCAGGAGGTTACACAACATGAACAATATCGATCCGAAATACATAATTGCCGAAGTTGCCGCACGTCATGGGGTCAAAATAGACGCCGATGATCCAATGATTGCGATCGTATCCTTGAACCAACTCGCCCTGATGGAACTGATGACTCCGTTGATCGAGAGCATGAAGCTTATAGGATCTGAATTGGAGGAATCGCCCCGAATGGCAGACTACCGTGGCAGCGAGGCTCTGGTTGAGGAGGTAAGGCAAGCGGCGGCCGCCCTCCGAGCGGAAATCCAGAATGATGTTGAACGTGCTCGCGCAAACTTCTACAAATCGCTGGTCCTCGAGTTGAATGAGGTGCGCAGGCGGGTCACCCGGCTTCGAGCCGTGTCGCTGATATGCGCCGCCATCATCTTCTCTTTTGGCTTCTGGATGGGGTGGAAGCTGTGAGCTCGATACCAATCAGAGCCGTGCCCAACTTCGTTCTCGCACGTTGTCCAGTCGGTGGACCAAAGGACGAAGCACTTGACCCCTGACAAGCAACTCTTGAGCGTAAAACAGGTTGCGGAATGGTTGGCTGTTTCCCCAGCATGGGTTCGCGACCACGCAACAAGGAAACAACCTCGCCTGCCGGTTGTGCGTCTCGGAAAATTACTGCGGTTCCGCGCTGAAGACGTTGAGGCGTTCGTCAGGACTTGCCAAACATTGGGGACAGCCGCATGATGGACCTGAGAGGAATCGGGCGGCACATGCCAAAGGCACGTCATCAGCGTGGATTCGTCGAAGAGGCGGGAAAGCGTGTCAAGCAATGGATTGGCCACTACTTCGTGTATATGCGCCATCCAAACGAGGCAGAGAAGCGCCTTCACAGAGAAGTCCGTCTTGGGCCGAGGGCCGGAATACCGAAGTGGAAGGCCGAAGAGAAATTGCAGGGAATCATTGACAAGGAAACCGCGACAGTCAATGTCGTTCCGTCGCCCGAATACACGATCCGTTGGTTCTGGGAGCAGCGGTATAGGCCGATGAATGAGCCGGCGTGGAAGATTTCCTCTCGTCCGAAGACGGTTCGCTTTATTGAGCATTACGTGGTTACGCCCTTTGCGGATGTGCCACTCGGCGAACTGGATCGTTTCGCCATTCAGAAACACCTGAACAACCTCGCAAAAGAATTCTCAAAGTCCGTTGTTACGAAATTTCGGGTCTATATAAAGGCCATTCTGGACGAAGCGTTGGAACAGGACTTTATTGCCAAAAACCCCGCGCGCAAACTGGATACGCCCGAGACTCGCGAGCAGTGCCACCGAGCGCTGATCGTAGAGGAAATCCGCGAGATGTTGGATGTGCTGACGGGTCGCGACCACCTGGCGCTACATATGCTCTCGGTGCTGGCACTGCGCCCAGGAGAGTTATTCGCGTTGCGTCGGAACGATTGCGATGAACCTGGGCGGCTTCGGATTGACGAGAGCGTGTCGGAAGAAATGGAAGCCAACAAACGCGTCGTGAGACCTAAGACCGCGGCCAGCATTGCGTATGTTTGGTTACCCCGTTCGATTCAGGTTGAGCTTTCCTATTGGCTTGCGCAAATGCCGGACCGACGGCCTGATGCATTCCTCTTCCCCTCCCACAAAGGCACGCCGATCAACCTGAACAATTTTCTGAACCGGAATTTGAAGCCGCGGAAAAGGCACTGGCCAGGATGAAACGGGAGGGGCGAGAGATTCCTCCCGGGTTCCTTGAGGGCATCAATCATCAGGCGCTTCGACGAACTTGCGCGACCCGAATGCAGCGGCACGGGAACGTGAAGGATATTCAAGCGCACCTGCGGCACGCCTCGCCGGACGTCACGGCCGGAGTGTACATGCAGGAGATACCGGAGAGCGTGCGCGCTGCCGTTGAAGCACTCGACAGAGAGTTGAATGGGCCGGAACTTGAAGCGCCGGAAGCCAGGGTGAGCGACGCAGAAGTGGACATTAAGCGGCACGGCGTGCTTCCCAGTAGTCTTCAAACCGGCTGTTGAGATGACAGCATCGCAGGGCCAGGATGGCGTTGGCCCCGCGCAC